>JAEIGA010018591.1_pt1 | contig 10593 bp, 10 predicted proteins | sample 9270691 | NCBI WGS metagenome assembly JAEIGA01 (sample SAMN17057246, study PRJNA624740) | gut metagenome | biome: biome; isolation source: fecal sample | host: Bos grunniens | place: China: Xizang | collected 2019 | reverse complement strand
TCCTCCATATCAGCTCTTGAAACACCGTTATATGTAAGATAGGTCTTTGCCGAGCCACCAAACGACAACAACTTTATCTTGGTGTTATCGGCATAGTAACCAACTTGCGCCATATAACTTTTTAGGTCTGTCGAGCCGCGCTCGATATAGCCATCCGAGCCGATATGTGTCAATCGCGCATCAATAACCCAATGGTCGCGCAAAAGACCTGACGAGATATTCACACCCTGCTTATTGGTGTTATACGAGCCATAGGACAGCGATGCCGAGCCTCGAAACTCTGGCGATAGAGCATCTGTAGTCATAGATACAGCACCTCCAAAAGCACCCGCACCATTGGTCGAAACACCCGCACCTCGCTGCACCTGCACACTTCCTACTGATGAAATCAAATCGGGTGTATCATACCAATACATAGAGTGTGAATCGGGATTATTCATCGCCACGCCATTGATAGTAACATTGATTCGCGTAGCATCCGTACCACGAAGGCGTATAGATGTCGCACCGATACCCACACCTGTTTCGTTTGTTGCGATAAGCGAAGGAGTCAAAGCAAGTGCTGACGGCAGGTCAGTACCATAACTTGAACGAATAATCGACTCTTTTGAAAGATTATCTTGCGCAACGGGAGTTGTACGCTTAGCATAGGTTGTGACGACCTCAACAGTCTCCACCTCATAGATTTTGGTCGTATCGACCTTTTCATAAAGATTGTACTCCTGCGCCACGCCATTGGCACATACAAAGAGTAGTAATGCCCATAAAGAAAAATTCCTTTTCATACTTTAATAATTTTAAGTTGAAAAGGGGTCTTATAAGATATGTCCAATCCCGGTCTCAGCATTACCCGTATCCGGTACAATGGGTCTAATCTCAGCCAACTAACACCACCACTCCACACGCGCTTGTGTTGCAGTTGCCTTAGTTAGCACCCCTTATTTGCGACAAAGGTACTAAAATATTTTTAATCCACAAAGATATATCGTGATTTGAAATAATCCTGCGCCTCCTTATGACCATGCTTAGCAGCTCTCATAAACCAATTCTCTCCCTCGATACTATCCTGTTTCACACCGCGACCAAGATAATAACAACGCCCAAGATTATACTCTGCGCCTGCTATATTATGCTCTGCAGCAATACGATACCACATAGCTGCCTCATCGTAATTTTGCGCTATACCATCGCCCTCCTCACACATCAAGCCCACGCTATACGCAGCATCATATTGACCATGGTTCGCCGCTCTACGATACCACTCAGCTGCCTTTTCGCAATCCACAGCAACACCACGACCATAGTGATACATATCACCCAAATGATACTCTGCATCTGCCTTACCATCTTCCGCTGCGCGCTCATACCACCTCTTAGCCGAAGCATAGTTCACCGCAACGCCCTCGCCAAGTTCATAACACATAGCAAGACTAAGCTCCGCATCTGCCTGATGATGCTTCGCGGCTCTCTCATACCACTTCACAGCCTCCTCAAAGCTCTTGATAACGCCATGACCCAAGTAGTAGCAATGACCTAAATTATACTCTGCATCATGCTGGCCATGCTTTGCCGCTTCACGATACCAATATACCGCCTCATTATAGTTTTGAGATATACCCTGACCATACTCATTACAGTAGCCATAGAGGAATTGAGCCTCCTTATTTCCATGCTTTGCGGACTTTTCGAGCCACTCAACGGCCTTAGTATAATCTTTGGCAACACCATGACCCAAGTAGTAGCAATGACCTAAGTTATACTCTGCATTCACATTATTATGCTTTGCCGCACAGTCATACCAATAGAATGCCTTAACATAATCCACATCCACACCTTTACCATACTCATAACAGACCCCCAGAGCATTCTCAGCACGACCATCTTGTTGCATAGCTGCCGACTCATACCACTCCACTGCCCTCTTAACATCTGGCGTCACGCCATTACCATTAGCGTAGCACTGCCCCAAAAGATATTGAGCATCGCGATGACCCTGCTCGGCAGCAAGCTTAAACCACTTAAAAGCCTCCTTATAATCACGCTCCGAACCCTGAATTTTGGTGTAACACAAACCCAAATTATACTGAGCCAAGGCAAACCCCAACTCTGCAGCAGAATGGAACCACTTTATAGCCTCGTGATAATCCTGCTCAACACCAACACCATTAGCATAAAATATACCTAGCTCACACATCGCCGTGTCATCACCTTGCTCAGCAGCTCGTCTAAACCAATGCATGGCCCGAGTATAATCCTTTGCAACACCTATACCTTGCTTATAACAACAAGCTATTCTATACTGCGCATCGTAGTGACCCTGCTCAGCAGCCTTCTCGAACCAAAAGGCAGCCTCTTTGTTATCCTTCTTCACTCCTAAGCCTCGATCATATAGGCAACCAGCCTTATATTGTGCCTCAACATGACCATCATAGGCTGCCAAAAGATAGAGCTCCAACGCTCTTGCATAATCTCCATCTTCAGCCTTACCCTCACCCTCGTTGAAATAATATTGCGGTGTGCGCTTTCTACTCATATAGATATACGACGAGGACTCCTCTGCCAGAAGTTTAACATCCCAGCATAGCATACACACAAGCAACATTAACGCGCTTGCAACGCGAAATCCTCCAATTTTACAAGACATATAAAGCTAAAAAGTCACACAGACATACTCCTCAATCTGCAACAAAAATAGTTATAATATATTGAATTTGCAAGAATTAACCTATATTTTGATAGAGTTATTGCTTTTTCCGCAAAACATCCGTATATTTGTAGGATTAAAACTTAGTAGAACAACCTACAACACTTGGATAATATGAAAAGAATTATTGCTCCGTCGGTCCTCTCAGCCGACTTCGGTAACCTAAATCGTGACATGGAGATGCTTCAACGCTCACAGGCTGAGTGGGTACATGTAGATGTTATGGATGGCGTATTCGTTCCTAATATCTCATTCGGTTTTCCACTTATGAAACCTCTACGCAAAGGCACAGATAAGGTTCTCGATGTGCATCTTATGATTACAGCACCTGAGAAGTATGTAACACGCTTTGTTGAGGCTGGCGCTGATTATGTCACCTTCCACTATGAGGCTACCGAGAATATCGAGGAGTGCATCGACCTTATCCGTAAGGCAGGTGCAAAGGTAGGCATCTCTATCAAGCCAGGCACCGAGCCTGAGGTTTTGGATAAGTGGCTCGATAAGATTGACATGGTACTTGTGATGAGCGTTGAGCCAGGCTTTGGTGGTCAGAAGTTTATGCCATCATCTATCGCTAAGTGCGAGTACCTCACAAAGAAAAAGGCTGAGCTTGGTCTTTCAGAGCTTATCATCGAGGTTGATGGCGGCATCTCGGCTTCAAACTCTCGACTACTCTTCGATGCTGGTGCCGAGGCATTGGTTGCAGGCAGCTCAGTATTTGGCGCACCAGACCCTGAGCAGGCTATCGTAGATATGCTTAATTCATAGTATGATTTCATTAGACAACCTTACCATAAGCTACGGAGGGTGGACTCTCTTTGATGGTATCTCGTTTATGATTAACCCCAAGGACCGCATAGGTCTTGTGGGTAAGAATGGTGCGGGCAAGACCACACTACTTCGTGTCATCACAGGCGAGCAGCAGCCCACCGAGGGTGCTGTGACCATAAACGGAGAGTGCAGCATTGGCTACCTACCCCAGCAGATGCGCGTGGCGGATACCACAACGCTTATTGCCGAGACAGCCAAGGCCTTCGATGAGGTGTTGAAAATTGAGGCTGAGATAGAACATCTAACCTCAGAGATTGGCTCTCGCACCGACTACGAATCGGAGGAGTATGCCAACCTCATCCATCGTCTCAACGATGCCAACGACCGTTACCATATTCTTGGTGGCGACACGCGCGATGCCGATATTGAGCGCACACTACTCGGTCTTGGTTTCAAGCGTAGCGACTTTGAGCGTCCTACAAGGGAGTTTTCGGGTGGCTGGCGTATGCGTATCGAGTTGGCAAAGCTACTCCTTAAGCGTCCTTCAATATTTCTGTTGGATGAGCCTACCAACCACCTCGATATTGAGAGTATTCAGTGGTTGGAGGATTATCTAAAAAACTACAATGGCGCAGTTTTGCTTATCTCGCACGATAGAGCATTCCTTGACAATGTAACAACACGCACTGTAGAGATATCACTTGGTAAGGCCTACGACTATAAAGTTCCATACTCGAAGTATGTGGTGTTGCGTGCCGAGCGCCGCGCACAGCAGATGGCGGCATACGAAAATCAGCAGCGACTAATCGAAAAGACCGAGGAGTTTATCGAGAAATTCCGCTATAAGCCAACCAAGAGTAACCAGGTGCAGTCACGCATCAAGCAGCTCGACAGGTTGGAGCGCATAGAGGTTGACGAGGAGGATCTATCACGACTAAACATCAAGTTTCCACCAGCCCCACGCACAGGACAGATTGTCGCTGAGGTCAAGGGTGTGGGTAAGGCCTTTGGCGAGAAGCGCATCTTCTCGGGTGCCGAGTTCACCATTGAGCGCGGTCAAAAGATTGCCCTTGTAGGCCGCAATGGCGAGGGTAAGACAACCTTTGCCCGTATGCTCATAGGCGAGTTGGAGCAGAGCGAGGGAGAGATAAAACTTGGTGCAAATGTCAACATCGGCTACTACGCCCAAAACCAGGACGACCTAATGGATGGCGAGTTTACCGTGTTCGATACTCTCGATCGCGTAGCTGTGGGAGATATTCGCACACGCCTAAGAGATATTCTCGGTGCGTTCCTATTCCGTGGTGAGGATATCGAGAAGAAGGTTAAGGTACTATCGGGCGGTGAGCGTTCGCGCCTCGCTATGGCGCGTCTTATGCTTGAGCCATACAACCTCCTTGTACTCGATGAGCCTACCAACCATATGGATATGCGCTCGAAGGACATCTTGAAAGATGCGCTACAGAAGTTCGACGGTACAGTTGTCGTTGTGTCGCACGATCGTGAGTTCTTGGATGGTCTTGTTGACCGCATCTATGAGTTCAGGGATGGTGGCGTTAGAGAGTACCTCGGAGATATATGGTACTTCTTGGAGAAGCGTAAGATTGAGTCATTGCAGGATATCGAGCGACACGACAAACCTGCAACCACACCTAAGAGCGCCGAGGGTGCAACATCAGGAAAGCTCTCCTACGAGCAGAAGAAGGAGCAGGAGAAGTTAATACGAAAACTCCGTAAGGCAGTGGAGAGCATCGAGGAGGAGACGGCAAATGTTGAGAAGCAGATTGCAGAGTACGATGCCCGTTTTGCCGTAGCTACAGAGTATAACGCCGATGACTACGCCAAGTATAACGCCCTCAAGGAGCAGTACGACCACCTTTTGCACGAGTGGGAGAAGGCATCCTACGAGTTGGAGATAACCGAACAAAGCTAGAAACAAAATATGGAGAAGGAGAACATTATTTTTGGTATTCGCCCCGTGGCAGAGGCTATCGAGGCACGCCGACAGATTGAGCGTATATATATAAAGAAGGGTGCTGAGGGTGCGCTTATGGGCGACCTCAAAGACCTTATGACACGCCACCACCTACGCTGGCAGGAGGTGCCTATCGAGAAACTTAACCGTCTAACGAAGGGTAATCATCAGGGCGTTGTGGCGCAGATTGCGGCTATCGACTATGTAACCGTTGAGGATATCCTGGAGCGCGTACCTGAGGACGAGACACCTCTTATCGTAGTATTTGATGGTGTTACAGATGTGCGTAACTTCGGTGGTATCGCCCGCTCAGCAGAGTGTGCAGGTGCGCACGGTCTTATCACCCCACTCAAGAACTCTGCACCTGTAAATGGTGATGCTATACGCTCATCGGCGGGTGCATTGCAGAATATCCCTGTATGCCGTGTAGGTTCTATACGCAACACTCTTAAGGCGTTGCAGGTTGACGGTTTCCAGATTGTTGCCGCTACGGAGAAGAGCCGCAAGCTACTCTACGATGCAGACTTCCGCAAGCCAACGGTTATTGTTATGGGTGCTGAGGATACGGGTATCTCAAAGGAGGTGCTCAAGCTATGTGACGAGCAGCTCGCCATTCCACTTATCGGTAAGACCGAGTCGTTGAATGTATCAGCCGCCGCAGCAATTATGTTGTTTGAGGTTGTACGCCAGCGCATTGGCGAGTAATGAGCATTATTCGGCATCATAAATTCGGAGATATAGAGTGTGTGCGTTCCATACGCGCACGCTCTATTCGTCTTGTGGTGCGCGGTGATGGCTCACTGCGTATAACCTACCCTCTCTTTGCATCTAAGGATAAGGCTATTGCCTTTGTTGAGAGCAAGGAGGCGTGGATTATAAAGACACGCAAGCGCCTCGCTGAGCGACAAGATGCAACACCTACAATTAGCCGCTTAGATATTAAGACACTTAGAAATAGTGCGCGAGAATACCTCCCCACAACCTTAGCACGCCTGGCTAAGGAGCATGGTTTTCACTATACATCACTGCGTCTATCGTCTGCACGCACACGCTGGGGCTCATGTAGTGGCAAGAATGGCATATCGCTATCTATTTTCATCATGCTACTACCTATACACCTGCGCGAGTTTATCATCCTACATGAGCTTTGCCATACCCGCCACCACAACCACTCCGAGGCGTTCCACGCACTTCTCAACTCGCTTGTAGATGGCAAAGAAAAGACCCTCAACAAGGAGTTGAAGGTCTATCGTATTCCACGCATAGAGGATTAAATCCTCTCAACATGCACAAATATATCCGTTGGAAGTGTGAGCTTTGGCTTATCTCCAAAGAGAGCAAATACCGCAGAACCCGAGCCCGACATCGAAGCATACAGGGCACCAGCATCTATAAGCGAATATTTTATATCAGCTATATCTTTATGCGCCGAAAGGATATGTGGCTCAAAGTCATTGACAACACTACCCTGCCACTCCTCTATAGGTCGCTTTAATAACTCTGTAAGTGGTGTTTCAGGAGTCGCGGGTCTTACACCACGATAGGCCTCAGCCGTAGATACGCCACCTTCGGGCTTTGCAACCACAAGCCATAGAGCGCTAAGGTCAATATCTATCTGCTCCATAATCTCACCACGACCTTTGCAGAGCATCGCACGGTTATAAACAAAGAATGGCGTATCGCTACCAAGCTCGGCAGCAAGCGATGCTAATGTAGGGTTATCAAGTTCAAGATTATATATCTCATTTATAGCCATGATAACCGCCGTAGCATCTGATGAGCCACCACCCAGGCCTGCACCAAAAGGCACACGCTTATCGAGCTTTATCGCCACTCCACCGATATTGTAACGCTCCTGCATAAGACGCGCAGCACGCACACACAGATTCTTATCATCGGGACAGTCAACCTCGATACCCACACCCTCAAACACAACACCACTCTCGATGCGCTCCACCTCCACAATATCGTAAAGCCCCTTCACGGGCAACATCACCGTCTCCAACTCGTGATACCCATCCTCACGCTTACGAAGGACATTCAACCCAAGGTTTATCTTGCAGTTAGCCTTTATATTCATTGGAAATAAGTTTAACTATACGCAAAGATACAAATAAAAACTACTAACCCAAGGGTTATATAGAATTAATATATAACTATATTGATATTTTAATAACTCTTATATCGCTTAATGTGTCCTGATGTAAGGTGACCACATTTACATTTTGAGCCACTTTCTTCTTGAAATAGTTTGCAATTACAATGTACGCACTCCGCATAATAAGCAACTTGGCCTTTGAATGAGATTGTGGTACCATTTCCATTCATACAGGACACGTTGTTGGACCATAATACCCAAGTACCACACCCGAGCCACCGCATTGTCCACATGTTGATGTAACCGATGCTTGCTCTGTAAAGTATTCTGGTGTAGCATCACTTGGAGTGGTATATCCACAGGAACAGAGTAGAGACAATGGAAATAAGAACCATAATAAACGCTTTTTCATAGAATTAAATTTTATGCTTCCGCCCCACCTCCGATAACGGGATTAATATAAATAAAGAAAGTGTGGAGATGTCCGTTTATCTAACAATGGGCATTTGGCGTGGCCTCGACGAAAATAAACAATACTCCACACCTGTACAGTATGTGGAGTAGGCACAGAACGTGCCGACGAAGCATACCAATACAAGTGATGTAAGCATCCGTTATCCTTTCTCTAAAATCGCCAAATTTCATTATTAAGGATTAGCGAAACACTTTCACTAATAAATATGTCTGCCGAGAATGTACTCTCAACGAGACAGAATTAAGCAAAGTTTTTTAAATGTACAAGAAAATGAGTAAAAATGGAGTATGTCTTTGTATTATTGTTCAATAATTGCTAACTTTGCAAAAAGTAAAAAAGCTAATTATGTCGGAGCAAGAATTGAAAAAATATCGTCTTACGGGTGTTGAGGAGCCTACTGATGAGCAGCTGGAGGCATTGATGCACGCTGCAGGTGAAGAGGCTCGTCGTCGTGGAGTCGAGGCAGAGGAAAAGTTTCAGAGCGAATTAGAACAGTTGGTCTCGGATAATTTAGCAAATTACTCGTGTGGCAATGGAAAATAGTCATAAGCCCGTATTGATTGTTATTGCAGGTCCTAATGGGTCTGGTAAGACCACCGTGACAGAGCAGATTTTGCGTCACGAGTGGATGGAGGATGCTGTTTATATCAATCCCGATATTGTTGCTCAGGAGCGATTTGGGGATTGGAACTCTGCTGAGGCGGTAAAACAGTCTATTGCTTACTGTGAGGAGTTGCGTGAAGAGTGTTTGCGTGAGCGAAAGAGTCTAATCTTCGAGACAGTATTGTCACGACGAGACAAGGTTGATTATATTCGCAGGGCAAAAGAGGCTGGATTCTTTGTGCGACTATTCTTTGTGTGTACCGAATCTCCAACTATCAATGCTATGCGTATTGCCAAGCGAGTAATGCAGGGTGGACACGATGTGCCTATTACGAAGATAATATCTCGATATAAGCTCTCAGTAGCAAATTGCATAGATGCTGCAAAGATAGTGGATAGGTGTTACCTATATGATAACTCCGTGGAGAATAGCGATGCTCGTCCTCTTTTTAGGGCTGTGGAGGGCAGTGTTTTCAAATGTTATACTGAAAGTATGCCAGCTTGGGCAGAATTGATAAAACGAAAATTGAAATAATTTACAATTACTGAACTTGCCGATGACTCCGCCACACCGCGGGAGCAGCCATAGTTTTTATTTACAGAATTGATTCTGTAAATAAAAACTACTAACCCAAACTTAAATAAATGAAGAAAACTAAAAATATATCAGCATCACGACCCAATTTTTGATTTTAGAGGAGCAGATTTGTTCTATTGCAAAAGAAGACCCTTTGGGATAGTAGTTGACCTACAGCCCAAAGGGTATTACTTTTAGGGATAGGACGAAGATGCCCTATAAAATCGAAAATTATCGAAAATTACTCGTATTGGCCGGTCTTAAGACGCATAACCTCATCCTTGGTTAGGAAGCGCCAGTCGCCACGCTTAAGATTTTTCTTTGTAAGACCTGCGTAATAGACACGGTCGAGCTTCTGCACGGTATAGCCGAGGTGCTCGAACATACGGCGCACGATACGGTTGCGGCCAGAGTGAATCTCAACACCTACGGTCTTCTTATCCTCAGATGCGTATGCCACCTCATCGGCAAAGATATCACCATCCTCAAGGGTGATACCCTCGGTGAGTGTATCCATATCGGCACGGGTAAGAGGCTTATCGAGTGTCACCTGATAGATCTTCTTCTTACGGTATGATGGGTGAGTAAGCTGGCGTGTTACATCACCATCGTTTGTAATAAGCAAAAGACCAAGTGAGTTCTTATCGAGGCGACCTACAGGATATACACGCTCAGAGCATGCATCGCGGAGCAAGTCCATAACGGTCTTGTCGGCATGTGGGTCATCGAGCGATGTTACATAACCCTTAGGCTTGTTAAGCACGATATATACATGCTTCTCGCCCTGGAGCTTCTCATCGTTGAAGCGCACCTCATCAGTAGGCAAAATCTTTGTTCCAAGCTCAGTCACAACCTGACCATTTACGGTCACTACACCCGCAAGGATAAACTCATCAGCCTCACGGCGTGAGCATACACCCGACTGCGAGATGAAGCGGTTAAGACGAATCTCGCCTGTTACGCGGTTAGGGTTGTACTTTGGATATGAGCGAGGTTTCTCGTCACGCTTAGGTGCAAAACCACGCTTTGCGCCACCCTTAGCATCACCACGGCGCTCTGTACGCTCACCACGCTCTGGGCGGTTGAAGCTACGCTCAGTACGCTCACCGCGTTCTGGGCGGTTGAAGCTGCGCTCAGTACGCTCACCACGCTCTGCACGGTTGAAGCTACGCTCAGTGCGCTCACCACGCTCGGTGCGGTTGAAGCTACGCTCAGTGCGCTCACCACGCTCGGTGCGGTTGAAGCTGCGCTCAGTACGCTCGCCACGCTCTGGACGGTTGAAGCTACGCTCAGTACGCTCACCACGCTCGGTGCGGTTGAAGCTACGCTCAGTGCGCTCACCACGCTCTGCACGAGGCTTACGCTCCTCATACTCTGGGCGGAGGCGGTT
>JAEIGA010018590.1_pt1 | contig 10593 bp, 11 predicted proteins | sample 9270691 | NCBI WGS metagenome assembly JAEIGA01 (sample SAMN17057246, study PRJNA624740) | gut metagenome | biome: biome; isolation source: fecal sample | host: Bos grunniens | place: China: Xizang | collected 2019 | reverse complement strand
TTTGCGTGCTGAGTTGGCTAAGAAGAAGAACTCTGTAGTTTCTTCAACAGCTGTATTCTTCAACTTCGACAGCGCTCGCTTGACTGACCGTGCTAAGGCTTCTATGCAGGTACTTCAGGAGACTATCGCAAATGCTCCCAAGGATCAGGTATTCACCATCGTTGGTCACGCAGATGCTAAGACTGGTGCTGCTGCTTACAACCAGAAGCTCTCTGAGAAGCGTGCTAAGGCTGTTTACGATTACCTCGTAGAGCAGGGTGTTAACAAGGATCAGCTCACTTGGAAGGGTGTTGGTTCAACAGAGAACATCTTCCCTGTTAACAACACTAACCGCGTTGTTATCGTAAAGTAATTTAAGCGAAAACAATAAAAAAGAAAGACTCACCTTCGGGTGGGTCTTTTTTTTATCCATATCCTTGCTTTATGCATTTATCAGATAGCTGAGAAAACCAGAGAAGAGAAGGCGGCGGAATAGGCCACAAAAAAAATTAGGCTGCACACTATGCATTGGCAACCTAATTCTATCTGTATATTACTTAATTATTACCACATTTACGAGTCGTACGCCCGACGCCTGGTTGATCTGTGCCACCAGAGCATCCCGCCGGTAGAAAAGCTCGGAGCGAATGCTACTCGATGAAATATGGGCATAGAGGACATGATTCTCAAGGCGTAACGAGGTGGTAAGATCGGCCACCCTGTCACCCACGACCTCACGCCATGTATCAGGCAGACGTCCCTCGGCGACCTTCGCTGCTATGTGTGGCTGGGCAAAGAACTCCTTGAGCACATCACCCACAAGCATTGTCTTTGTACGTCTCATTGCTTCACGTCGCCTCCATCGACCATAAAGAGTGAATACTCCCTGCCGGCACGCGAGAGTGTACTCTCCAGTCGCACCTTATTACAATCCGTGATACATATCTGGCCAAAGTCATCGCCACCCACAAGCGATAGCAACTTCTCCACACGGCCCATATCGAGTTTATCGAAGAGGTCATCGAGCAAAAGAATCGGCTTCTCGGCGGTAGCCTCCGCCAAAAGACGATACTGCGCCAACTTGAGAGCAATGAGGAACGACTTCTGCTGGCCCTGTGAGCCATATTTGCGCAACGGATAGCCACCAATAGTGAAAACAATATCGTCACGATGCACACCGGCGGTAGTGAACTGATTTACTATATCGCGCTCGCGCGAACGCAGCAATACGTCGGCCAAAGGCATCTCCATAAGCTCGGAACGATACTCCACAGCCACCTGCTCCCGATCTTCGGAGAGCGTACGATAATATTCGGCAACCATAGGCATCATGCGCTCAATCATATCGCGACGCTTCTCATATACACGCGTGCCATGCTCAGCAAGCTGCATATCGTAAATCTGTAACATAGACTCATCCGACGATGTCTTCAGAAAACGGTTACGCTCTGCCAGCACCGCATTATAACGCATCATGGAGTTAAGATATACCCTATCCAACTGCGAAATAAAGCCATTGAGGTAGCGGCGACGCTCCTCGGCAGCATCGGTTATGAGGTCTGTATCACGCGGCGAGACAATAACCACAGGAAACAAACCCACATGGTCGGCCACGCGGTCATACTCCTTGCCATTGCGCTTGAGCACCTTGCCCGTACGACGCGAGAAGGAGCATACAACCTGCTCCATTACACCGCCATCGGTAGCGTAGTTGCCCTCGGTGAAGAAAAACTCCTCGCCATGGCGTACACTCTGCCCGTCAGTCATAGTAAAAGCCGACTTGGACATCGACAGATAGTGAATAGCATCGAGGATATTGGTCTTTCCCGCGCCGTTGTCACCCACAAAACAGTTAATCCCCTCGGAGAGTGTAATATCGGTCTGCGAGAGGTTCTTGAAATTGATGAGTGATAACTTTTTCAGGCGCATAACATAGAGTTTTATACCTCAAAGATATAATTTTTCGGCGACATCGCACGCTTTTCCAACAACGAAAAGCATTTTAACGCTCAGATTCGATGTTTTTTGTTTTTTTTATTATATTTTTGCACTTTGAATCAAGTGGATATTAACTAAAACACTAATAAATTTTATGGCAAAAGAGGTATTAACACCCCAGGAGGAGATGCTCGAGGCTGCACAGACGCAGACAGAGAACTTCTTTGAGAAGAACAGCAAGATGGTTGTAGTAGCTATCGTTGCAATCTTCGTATTGGCAGCCGTAGTATTCGGCTATAAGAAAGTTATCGTTGAGCCCCGCATGACAAAGGCTCAGGAGATGTTGTTCGAGGCACAGTACCGCTTCGAGCAGGATAACGCCGACTTCGCATTGGCACTCAATGGCGATGCATCGGCTCCCGGCTTCGCACAGGTAGTAGAGCAGTATGGCAACACACCCGCAGGTAACCTGGCTAACATGTACGCTGCAGCTTGCTCATTGCGTCTTGGCGACCTGGCACAGGCTGAGAAGTACATCAAGAACTACTCAAGCGTGAAGGGCCCCGCAGGTGAGATGATCAACGCTATGGCTATCGGTATCGAGGGCGACATCGCAGTTGAGCAGGACAACCTCTCAAAGGCTGCATCACTCTTCGAGAAGGCTGCCGCAGCGAGCGACAACCAGTTCACAACTCCCATGTACCTTCGCAAGGCTTCACAGGCATATCGCGCTATGGGCGATACAGCCAAGGCTGATGCTCACCTTAAGACCATCCAGGATAAGTATCCCTCATCATTGGATTCTCGCGAGGCTACAACCTTCATCGGCGACTAATCCAAGATGGAGCAGCAACTCAAGATTGGCGTAGTCATCGTGGACGAACATTCGACCTTCGCCCATAACTATCTGACGGCTACTATCGAGAGTTTGCGTGCCCTGGGTTGCTCAGGGCAGAATATTCTATTGCGTCACTCGCCGCGTATTTATAACGCGACGATGGTGACGCAATTTTTTGCTGAATATACCGACGTGGATGCTGTAGTTATCCTCTGTCCGAGTGCCGACACTCCCGAGTATCGCGCGATGCTGGACGGCGTGACCAAGCTGCAGATAGCGTGGAATATGCCCGTCTGCATTGGCGACTGCACCGCCGCGGCTGAAGCGGCCGAGATGGTTCGAATGCAGAACGAGATGGAGGCCGCCGCCCCCGAGCATATCGCTCCCGACAGAAAAGCGATAAATTAAGGGACTGAGGGAAAACGGCAAGCACCGCTACCTTGCGGCATTGCGCTTGCGACCGCAGGTCGCATCTACAAATCTGCCCCATCCCCCGCCTCAGGCTGGGCTCTGGTTGCTCCGCTCCGAGATAGCAAGACCGAAAGGCAAGAAATAAACAGCAGAGAGAAAAACATAGAGAGCCGCCTGACTCGTGTGAGTCAGGCGGTTTTTTTTATACCCTGCACCACTCCATATGCACAAAAAAAGTTCCCCACCTTGCGGAGGGGAACTTCTTACCCAATTATTTTTTCTTTTTTTTGTTTGCTATCCGTTTTGATTAGATAGCTTTGGTATCAACCAAGATCTGGTTAACCTTGCGAACGGCATCAGCAGAAGCCTCGAACTGAGCCTGCTCCTCCTTGTTAAGGTCGATCTTAACGATCTTCTCGATACCCTTGCGGCCGATAACAGCGGGAACACCAATCATGATGTCGCTCTGGCCATACTCACCCTCCAGGTAGCAGCTGCAGGGGATAATACGCTTCTGGTCACCCAAAACTGACTCAACAACAGATGCTGCTGCTGCGCCGGGAGCGTACCAAGCTGATGTGCCAAGAAGGCCTGTCAATGTTGCACCACCAACCATAGTGTCGGCAGCAACCTGCTGGAGCTTCTTCTTTGAGATGAACTGCGATGCGGGAACACCCTTAATAGTAGCCTTTGAGATCAAGGGGATCATAGTGGTATCACCGTGACCACCGATAACCATACCGTCTACATCGTGGATGTTAGCGTTAGCAGCCTTTGCAAGATAGCAACGGAAACGTGATGAATCCAAAGCACCACCCATACCGATTACACGGTTCTTGGGAAGGCCAGTTGACTTCAAAGTCAAGTAAGCCATGGTGTCCATAGGATTAGACACGATAACGAAGATTGCGCGAGGCGAGTGAGCCAAAGCCTGTGATACTACGCTCTTAACGATGTTGGCGTTGGTACCAATCAACTCCTCACGAGTCATACCCGGCTTGCGGGGAATACCAGAAGTTACAACTACAACGTCAGAGTTTGCTGTCTTCTTGTAGTCGTTGGTGCAACCAACCAACTTCACCTTTGAGTCGGTAGTAGCAGCAGCCTGATACATATCGAGCATCTTACCCTCTGAGAGGCCCTCCTTGATGTCGATAAGCACTACCTCGTCTGCTACGTTGCGAGCAGCCAATACGTTAGCGCAAGTTGCGCCAACCATACCGGCGCCGATAACTGTTACTTTTGACATAATTGTTTTTACTTTGTTATATGGTTTGAATGAAATACTTAACCGATGAGCTCAGCGTATGCCTCAGGGGTGAGCAGAGCGTCATAATCAGCAGGATCAGACATCTTAACCTTGATCATCCAGCCCTCGCCATAGGGATCTGAGTTTACCAATGCGGGATCAGCGTCAACAGCGTCGTTGAACTCAACAACCTCGCCACCTACGGGGATGAAAGCGTCGCTAACGGTCTTAACAGCCTCGATAGAGCCGAAAACCTCACCAGCAGCGAGAGTCTCACCTACGGTGGGAACGTCAACGAATACGATATCGCCCAACTGGCTCTGAGCAAAATCGGTAATACCTACATAGGCGAACTCGCCCTCGACACGACACCACTCGTGGTCGTTCGAATACTTCAAATTAGAAGGAATGTTCATAGTTATATGGTTTTAATAGTCTCTTATCCTTGTCCGTGACTCGCAGCCACCCTACGGGTGACAATGAAGCACGTTAACTCTTACAAAGATAGCGGTTATTTCTTTATGACAAAGAATTTTTACCCAGATTTTACTGCTCCGGAGGTGAAAAATAACAATATTTTCACATTGCACCCTATTCCTGCAACCTATCGACACTGGATGACAAACTCCACCTCCTTGAAAAGGAACGAGAGTAGCTCACCACTCTCGTTTTCGATACAGAGCGCACCCGTAGGTTCGACACCTCGTATCGTACCTCGAAAACGACTGCCATCGGGCAGGGCATAGCAATGCTCCTGATCAAGACGATAGAGTCGGGAATGGTAATCCTGCTGAAGCGCATCCTGCTCGCCATCACGCAGTTGGGCATAGCGGCGCATAAGCCGTTCGGATAGTTCTCCAAGCACTTTTTCGCGGTCGAAGCAGCGATGCGCAATCTGCGCCATCGATACGGGATTAGGAAGATCTGCAGAGAACTCCGTCTGATTGATATTCAGACCTATACCCACGATTGTGCGTGCCAGGGACGCGCCCTGCAGCTTGTGTTCAATGAGTATGCCAGAGAGCTTCCTATCGCCAACATATATATCGTTGGTCCACTTTATGCGGGCCTCGATACCGTAGGTCATCAGCATATCGCAGACGGCAAGCGCCACAGCCTCCGAGATGAGGAACTGGTGCGAGGGGTTCAGAAACCGAGGCTCCAGAACCAGCGAGAAGGTGAGGTTCTCACCCTGGCAGCTCTCCCACCGATGGCCACGCTGTCCTCGACCGGCACTCTGCCGCTCGGCAACGATTATATCGCCCTCCACATACTGCGGGGCCGTAGCCTCATCGTTTGTGGAGGGCAGAATATCAAAACGATAGATCATCTTTGATCGCTATTGTTCGCTTACTTGAAAAGACGGGGTACGAACATAGTGAGGTAGTTGCGCCAGTTCTTCCAAGTGTGGCCACCCTCGGTCTCAACGTACTCGTACTTATATCCCTTCTCGTCCATCTTCTTCATAAACTCCTTGTTGTTGTTCACCAAGAAGTCAGCATTACCGCACGCGATCCAATAGAGTTTGGGAGCCTTCTTGAACTGAACGGCCAGCTTGGCATCCAGATCCTTGTAGATGTAGCTGTCGCGGTCGCCCTGAGGAGCAACGATAGCAGCAGACAAAGGACATACATAGTCGAACAGATCGGGATAGTTGGCTGAGATGTAAATCGTGTGGAAACCACCCATCGACAGACCTGCCAAAGCACGGTGAGCCTTATCCTTATATACATTGTAGTTGCTCTCGATGAACTCCACTACATCCAAAAAGCTCTCCTCGAACTGACCATCCATATTGCCCGGAACCATCAACTGCGGACGATGACGGCTTGCAGGAGCATCACCTGGCGATGCCTGCTGGCTCATATTTGAGTTGGTCACAACGACAATCATCTTCTCGGCAGCACCCGAAGCAATCAGGTTGTCCAATACCTGAGGCACGCGACCGCCATCAATCCAGGCGTTCTCGTCACCACCAATACCGTGCATGATGTAGAGCACGGGGTACTTTGTGCGACGATCTGCGGGGTTGTAGCCGGCGGGGGTATAGACGCTCATGCGACGCTGCGCCATCTTGGCACGGGGCGAGGGATACCATACCTTCGACACGTTGCCGTGGGGAACATCCTGCACGTCGAACAGATCGCCGTGGCCGCCACCGATGATGAAGTAGTTGATAAGGTTAGCCACATCACGGTTCTGATATACGTTGTTGGGATCCACTACGCGAACGCCATCCATATAGAGGTTGTAGGTGTAGAAATCCGACTCCAGAGGAGGCGTGGTGAGTGTAAAGACGCCATCAGCGCTCTTGGCCAGCGGCGTGCGGGTTGTGGTGCGAGTGCCCTGCTGTGTGCGAATCTCGCGGGGAGGCAGAAACTCGCCGTCGAGTTCGATGGTTGCCACGTTGGGGGCATGGAAGGTGAAGGTCACCGAGTTATCGGGATTGATAGTGGGATTCTCAACGCCGCCACCGCCCATTGAGATCTCCTGTGCCTGAAGTGTAAGGGCAGCGCCCACACACACCAAAAGAGTGAGTAATTTTTTCATAAGATCTATTTTATTGGTTTTTTGTTCCTGTTGAGGGGGATTTACACCCCGACAGCACATAATTATGCCACATTCGTTCTCCAAAGATACGAAAATATGCGAAAAAAGAGAGTATCTATGACAAAAATTAATACCTTTGTGCCCAATATATGCAATTTTAGAAGATAATCTATGAAGGTTTACAAGTTTGGAGGAGCGTCGGTTCGCAATGCCGACGGCGTGCGTAATCTCGCCCACATCGTTGATGGCGAGAGTGATCTGTTTATCATCGTATCAGCAATGGGCAAGACCACAAATGCCCTGGAGCGTGTATTTACCCACATGCAGAACGGCCGAAAAGAGGAGGCCAACGAGGAGATAAAACAGGTGCAGGAGTACCACGCCGGGATCATTGACGATTTGTGGGGCGAGCCTACAAACATCAACGAGGTGACTCTTCTGTTCGGTCAGTTGCGCAACATCGTAAACGACATCGTTTACCGTCAGTCGGATGCCGAGTTGTGGTATGACACCATCGTAGCCTATGGTGAGCTGATCTCGACAACGATCATCTCGAAGTATCTGAATCACATAGGTATGCGCAATCGCTGGATAGATATGCGCACTACATTGCTCACAAACCAGCGCCACAAGGATGCCAATGTAGATATCAAGGCCTCGAAGCACCGTCTGCGCGCATCAATTGAGAATACGGGCGTAGGCGTCTTCGTAGGTCAGGGATTTATCGGTGGTGCACCTGACGGCACAACAACCACACTGGGCCGCGAGGGTTCGGACTACTCGGCTGCCGTAGTAGCACATATACTGAATGCAGAGTCGATGTCGGTATGGAAGGATGTGGATGGCGTTCTGAATGCCGATCCCAAGCTCTTCAAGGAGGCTGTGAAGATCGATGCACTGAACTATCTCGACACCATCGAGCTGGCATACAGCGGTGCGCAGATCATCCACCCCAAGACCATCAAGCCCCTGCAGAACAAGAACATACCTTTGTATGTTCGTCCCTTTGGCGACAAGACAAAGCCTGGCACGGTGATCAACAGTGAGACTCCACATGTGACAATCCCCATCATGATCTACAAGCCCAACCAGGTGCTGCTCATCATTCGCTCGAAGGACTTCTCGTTCGTGATGGAGGAGCAGTTCGGCGAGATCTTCTCGATGCTGGACTCATACCGCATAAAGACTCACCTTATCAACAACTCGGCTGTGGATCTGGGCCTCTGCGTCGATGCGTCATGGCATATTGACGAGCTGACAAAGGCTCTGGAAGAGGAGGGATACCAGGTAGAGAAGACCGAGGATGTAGGCCTTCTGACCATCCGCAATTACAACTCTGAATTGTACGACCGCTACGTGCACGGTCAGCAGCACATCATCCGTCAGGTTAACCCCGAGTCGGTACGTGTGGTGCTCCGCAACCCAAAATTTGATTAGAAAAGTTTGATTAGAGAATAATCCTATATAAGTAGAAAAGCCTGCCACGCATTTGGCAGGCTTTTATTTATTTCAAGGCTTGGGCCTTCTCGGCCTCAATCTTTTCGATGGCATTGGTGATATAACGCTGGATATCATCCTGCAGCAGGCCATACAGCGGACAGGAGGTGTAGTTCTCATTGTCGAGCAGCACATCGTGAATCGAGCGAAGGGAGTTCATATAGTTGCTCATCTCGTTCTTGAGCTGCAGACCCGTCTTGCTCGATGCATTGATTTTGGCCACAGACATGGTGCGCAACTTATCGCACACGGAGTTGAGCATCGGCATCACGACATTGTCCATTAGCGTGTGGCCCTGCATGAAGAGGTATGTATTCTCAGGCTCCACGCCCTTCGTCTTCAGATACTTGGCAAAATCCTCTATCTCATCCTTCATCTGCGGGTGCTCATCCTCCAGGCGGTGCAGCTTGCGACGCACCTGACGCTCCAACCACGCCAGCGTATCGGCACCATTGCACTCCACCTCCAGATAACCCAGTCGCACCGTATTTTTAAAATCCACCAGCGGGAAGACCGACTCGTGGGATAGCTGCGCCGAATAGACATACCACAGGAATACGGGGTATATCGTACGCGAGTAGGCGGCCATAAACTCTTCGAAATCGAAGATATGGGTATCATTTTTGGTAGCCTTCACACAGACATTATGCAACGAGGGGGCATAGCAGAGATAGTTCTCTGTAGCATAGGTGTAGGTGTGGAACATGAAGGGCGAGTCGTTGACCAGCTGCGACACCTCGGTGCGGTCGCCGAAGAGGTAGTCAAAGTCGGAATCGACACACAGCAGCATCTCTTCGTTTGACTTGGGGATCATCGAGAGCAGCACCTTCTTGCCCTTGGGCAGATCCTCGCGCGTAGGTACGGAGATCTCGAAACGGAGATAGTCGTTGTCGAAATGGTCGAAAATAGAGCGCCAGAAGGCTACATCCTCATAGCCCTCGACAAAGACTCTCACCACACGTCGGCCATCGTCAACAGCCTTGGGCAGACAGCGTATCTGCTCCTCGCGACGACGCAAAGAGTCCTCATATTTCAACTTTTCGATGGTTGCTCGTTTCATAATTTGCAGTAAATATAATAAAAATATTAAATTTGCACCAAACAATAACCTCTATTTTGCATTATGAGTGACTGGAAAGAGCGTTTAGGTATGGTCTATTCGACCAATCCTGACTTCGAATATACCACTACGGCAGAGCCCGAGGCCGAGACTCTGGCACCCGAGAAACAGAATCTGCGTGTATGGCTCGACCGCAAGCATCGCGGCGGCAAGACGGTGACGCTGGTGAAGGATTTTGTGGGTTCGGATGCCGACTTGCAGGAGCTGGGACGCATGCTCAAGAGCAAATGCGGCGTAGGCGGCTCGGCAAAGGATGGAGAGATAATCATCCAGGGCGACTACCGCGACCGCGTGGTCGATCTGCTCACAAAGGCGGGTTACCGCTGCACGAAGGCTGGAGGTTAATTATTTTATCGTGAAAATAAGAGCAACCATACGGAAGATTGCTTTCACGCTGGCGGCTACGCTGGTGGGAACAGTGGCCAGCGCCCAATACTACAGTTGGGGTGCCGACCCCGCACGCTTCCGCTGGATGCAGTCAAAGAGCGAGAACGCAAACGTCATATATCCGCGACACGCATCTCAGATCGGCAACTCCACTCTCTACCTGACCGAGCGCATGCGGCCCTACATCGACTACGGCTTTACACTGCCGCCGCTCGACATACCCTTTGTCGTGCATCCCGAGAATATGAACTCGAACGGATTGGTGATGTGGCTGCCCAAGCGTGTGGAGTTCCTCTCCACGCCCGCCATCGACTCCTACTCGATGCCATGGATCAAGCAACTCGTGGCGCACGAGTACCGCCACGCGGCGCAGTACAACAACCTCAACGTGGGCGTGGTGAAGTTCCTCAGTTATCTGATCGGCCAGCAGAGCTCCACCATAGGACTGATCTTCATGCCACTATGGATGATGGAGGGCGATGCCACGATGAGCGAGACGCAGGCCTCATCGTTCGGCCGTGGCAAGCAACCTCGCTTCACGCTGGAGTTTCGTGCCATGGGCAACATAGCCGACCGCTTCCGCAACACCGACAAAATCTTCTGCGGCTCCTATCGCGATTATAT
>JAEIGA010018589.1_pt1 | contig 10593 bp, 8 predicted proteins | sample 9270691 | NCBI WGS metagenome assembly JAEIGA01 (sample SAMN17057246, study PRJNA624740) | gut metagenome | biome: biome; isolation source: fecal sample | host: Bos grunniens | place: China: Xizang | collected 2019 | reverse complement strand
TGGCATACTGATTCTTCGGCAATGCTATTCCTCTCGGTTTGGTATGGTCTTCGATTTTTAATATGACATCCTTCTCGAAAACTTCATCATAGAAAACAGTTAGCTTATAAACGGCAGGAATATTCGTGTCGATTACTGATATGTCACTTAAGAATCTTGCATCGTCAGGACAGTCTTTGAAGAAGTCTTCGATCTTAATCTCTGAACCTGCCTCAATTACGATTTCCTTATTCAGATTTCTGTTGGCATCGCGGATAGTAAACAGAACTGTCGCGATGATTATTACGGCAGCATAAATAAATGCGAATACCTTTCCAAATTTCTTATTCATTGTTATTAACTCAAAAAATCCCTTTATTCCTTGATACTTATATTATTAAGTATCCTTTTAAACATCTTCTTTAGTACTCTCTGTCGCCTGAGTAGGTTCTTCCGTTGTCTCAGGTGTCGGAGAAGGTGTATCAGATGGTTCTGTCTCCTGCGTCGGTTCTACTGTTATTTCAGGAGACGGCGACGGTATTTCTGTCGGAACAGTTTCAGTGATCACAGGTTCCGTTGAAGGCGAAGGAGCCGGTGATGGTGAAGGTGACGGTGACGGCGACGGAGATGGAGACGGCGATGGTGATGGTGATGGCGTCGGAGTAGGAGATGCAAACGCAGATGAACCACCGGCACGTTCAGGATACAGATAGCCGTTGAACTGATGGTGATAGTCATCTATCTCGGCATCAGTACACATGAAATACATTCCCGGATGATCTCTGAATACGGTAGAGTCACAGTGATACCATCCGCCATCAAGGTATACAAGATTCCAATAATGTCCGTTGTTGATGACAGGAGATCTCTGGACCATCATGTTCGGGATACCAGCACAATCCAGAAGCATTTTCGCGCACGAATAGAAAACATAGCAGTCGCCGTTACGTCTCGTGAAACCTCTGTAAGCAGCAGCCTCATAAGACTGATGGTACAAAACCGTCTGGTAGTAAATGTGAGAGTGAACCCAGTTAAAAATAGCCCTGGCAGTCTCAACATCACTACCCCTCCAGAGGCCTGACATGATGTTTGCGGCTATTGAATAAACATCACCGGAACCGTAAGTGTAGTAATAGTACTCGGCATCAGCATCAACGAGTTCAGTTTCCACGAACTCCTCGCCCATGACAATTGTTATCTTCGCCTTAACGCTGGACAAGTTTCCTGCCTTGTCTACTGCCATATAGATTACTTCATATGTTCCCGGGGCCTTGTAGTTAACAAGTGAATCATTAACCTTGAGAACAGGTTCATCATCGTAATCATCCTTAACACTGACGCCCGTAAAATAGTCCAGATCGTGAAGATCACCACTTACCTCAAGGTCGTGAACACCCTTGATAACAGGCGCTGTGTGGTCATCGATAACAGTAAATGGAACGTCTATAACTGTATCGTTTCCATAAGTATCTGTTACAACAACAGGAACTTTGTACTCACCGCCTTCAGTAAATGAAGGAGCTCCGTTCTGATATTCGATCTTGGCAATTCCGGACAGGTCATAGAGATAGCCTACACAGCTCTCAGCATCAGGAACTTTCCATGTGGTATAAAGCTGCTTAGGAAGTGCTATTCCCTTCGGACCTGTGTGGTCTTCTATCTTGAGGATTACTTCCTTCTCAAAAGCTTCATCGTAAAAAACCGTGAGTTTATAAACAGCAGGTGTCTTTGTATCTATTTGGGAAATGTCACAGGTAAATTTAGCATCATTAGGACAATCATTGAAGAAGTCTTCAATCTTTATCGAAGACCCTGCTTCAATGACAACCTCTTTTCTCAAATTCCTGTCGGCATCACGGATTGTGAACAATACTGTTGCGGTAATAATCGCAGCAATATATAAAAATCCTCCGACTTTCCCAAGTTTTTTTAACATAACAATCAAAATACGAAGCAAATAACCTCAAAACCTGATTATTTAAGATCAAAAATTATGTGGTTGACTCTGGTGTCGGTGACGGTGTATCCGTAGTCGGCTCCGGTTCAGGTGTCGGTGACGGTGTATCCGTCGGCGTTTCGGGCTCCGGTGTCGGAGATGGTGTGTCCGTCGGCGGGTTCGGATCCGGTGTCGGCGTAGCAGTTACCTCCGCGCCTGGTGTCGGTGTTGCCGAAGTCGACGGTGTCGGTGACGGTGATGGTGACGCAGAAGGCGTCGGAGTAGGTGAAGGTGTCGGCGTAGGCGTCGATTTATAAGATGACGAACCGCCGGCACGCATCGGATACTGTGAACCGTCAAACTGGTGGTACTTATCGTTGATCTCAGCATCGGTACACATGAACCAGATGCCGGGGTGATCGTTATATCCTTCGGTAGCATCGCAGTGATACCACTCGCCGTTAAGTTTTACCAAAAGCCAGTAGTGAATGTTGCCGTTATATCTGGGATAACGGTCGACTCTCATGCTCTCGATTCCTGCAGCATCAAGAAGCATCTTGCAGCATGCATAGTAAACGTAGCAGTCACCGTTATGCTTTGTGAATCCTCTGTATGCGGCATCCTCAAAATCAGGAGTTCCGCTCAAAAGTCTGAACCACAATGTATCGTGAACCCAGTTGAAAATCGCTCTGGCAGTCTCAACATCACTGCTCCTCTTAAGACCGGAAACAATCTTGCTCGCGAGTGCATACGGGTCACCGTCTCCAACATAATATGTGTTGCTGTCGGTTGATGTGGGAGTCTCGTTGGGATCTGCATCATCACCCTCGATCTTAATTACAAGCTTAGCCTTAGCAGTGCCGATGTTACCCGCCTTATCAATAGCCTTGTAAACGATCTCGTATGTTCCGCTTCTTGTGTAATTGACCTGTGTATCGTCAATCTTGAGAACCGGCTCAGGATCGAAATCGTCCTTTACCGTAACTCCTTCAAAGAAGTTCAATGTATCGGGGTTACCCTCTAATGTGAGGTCCTTAACGCCTGTAATAACAGGTGCTGTATGGTCGTCAACGACCTTGAAAGGAACCTGGAAAACAGTGGTATTTCCGTATGTATCAGTTGCAATTACCGGTACAGTAAAATCGCCGCCTGCATTAAATTTAGGCTGGCCTTCCTGATACTCGATCTTGGCAACACCGGACAGATCATAGAGATTGTTTACGCACTCTTTTGCCTCAGGCATTTTCCAGTTGGTGTAAACAGTCATCGGAACCGGTTCACCGGAAGGGCCCGTATGATCTTCGATTCTCAATACGACCTCAGCTTCCTTGTTGCCATAGCCGATCTTCAGCTGATAGATTGCAGGAACATTCTGATCAATTCCGGATATATCCGTAAGGAACACAGCATCACCGGGTACTGTGTCAAAGAATACATCGAGAGTGATAGGTGTGCCTGCCTCAAGGATTACATCTTCCTTGATCTTGCTGCCGGCATCGCTGAAAAACAGCATGTAGACAGCAAAAACTGCAGTAGCAAGAATTACTGCAGCAGAGGCAATTATCCATTTGCCCTCTTTCTTCAATTGCAGTTTCTTTCTCATCTCATTCTCCTTTTCCTTTGATCCCCATCAAAGTTTTCCTAATCATTCATCTATGTAAGGGAAGTTCGATGAAACACTTCCCTGGTAAACGTTAATGTAACTCTGTACTGATGTCGTAGATCTCGGCGGATAAGCATCCCCGTCAAACTTATGGTTTGTAGGAGCGTTGTCGATTTCCCAGTCAGTCATCATAAAGCAGAAATATCCTGCAGGTGCTGCACCGTTGAAATACTTCTGTGCATCGCAGTGATACCACTCACCGTTTAAGTAAACGAGACACCAGTAGTGGTAGTTATCCCAGTTGTTAGTAACTGTTCTTACCACGCAAATATTATCGATTCCGCAGACGTCGAGCATAGCCTTGCAGCAGGCCCAAGCGCCGTAGCAGGAAGAATATCTCTTCGTAAATGTGTTAATTGCAGCAACCGCCCAGTTATCGTACTGGGGAGTACTCAAGATAAATGAGATGTTCTTGTGTACCCAGTAGAAGATCTTCATAGCCTTCACAACGTCGGTATCGTAATCGTAGATAATGCCGTCAACAATCTCCTGAGCCATTCTGTAGGCTTCATCGACATATGCCTGAGTCTCAGCATCAGACATGATGGCCGTATCAATGGAGATAACGTGGACCTTAACAGTAACAGAGGTCGAATTGCCGACATCATCTGTCGCTGTGAAGGTAATAGGATAATTACCAACGTGATTAAGATCGACCGCAGAATTATCAATCGTCAGTGAAGGATTCTCGCAGAAATCATCAGTAACAATGATTCCGTCTCTGTAAGAAACAGACTCAGAACCTACCATTACGTCGATATCATGTGTACCGATAATTGTAGGAGCCTGGGTGTCATTCTTAACACAGAAAGGAACATTAATGATCGAATAGTTTCCGCTGGTATCTGTAAGTCTGACAGCAACCTTGAAATTTCCGCCCTCTTTAATGTCCGGTACGCCCTTATCGTATGTGCATGTTACTGCAGTCATATCGAAAATATCCTTGACCAGTTCTGAAGGTTCAGGAATTGTCTCTGCAGAATAAATATTCACCGGAACCGGTGTACCTACAGGTGCCGTACGGTCAACTACGTTAAGAACAGAGTGAACAATGTGTCCGCCGCAATCAATGGCAATGTCATAAGAAGCAAGCATGCCTGTATCTATCGAATCAACATTCGTAATGAACTTGGTATTCGGCGGAATCTTTGTGAAAAAACAATCAAGAGTAATGGGGTGACCGTACTCGATATCGACTTCGGTAAGCCTCTCACTCTCGATATTATTGATAGCTCCGGAGTAGAAATAATAAGCTCCCAAAACACCTAATAAGGCTCCCGAGATAAGCGGCATAACCACAAATCCCAAAAACCTTATTACGTTGAACTTAATTTTTCTTGCTCCGCCAAAGCTCACAATTACTTAATTCCTGCACGCATGTAGTTAATGCTTGTAACCTTACCGTCTGCAACCTCAAAACGGAGTTCTGAAGTACCCTTGGTATAAACCATAAGGTAATCTGTAGAGGTAGAAGGTTCCCCATAAACAGCCTTAACATCCTCAACAGTCTGACCGATGTAAACACCCTCAGCTGTTGATACAGTATCATCAAAAAGCTTGATCCAGACAACTACGTCGCTTCCGACATCTGTCTCAACGAAGAATGTGGAACCGAAGCTGTACTGTGAAGCCAGACCCTGACCTGCGCAAGAAGCAACCTGGTCGAGATCGTAATCACTATCAGCAAAAGATGAAACATCGATATCTGTGTTGATGATGAAGTCTACACCCTTGTAAGTGAAGACATAATTCTCGCTGGCAGCCTTGTCATCAGATGTAGCATCAGTGCCTGCGCCTGAATTCTGGTTCTGTGTTGAAATAACGTTAACGTCGGATGAAACCGGCTCAGGCTCATTAGAGCATGCTGCAACGCTGGCACCGACTATACTTAAGCTCATGATAAGAGCCGCAACTTTTGTAAATTTCATAAAATTTTTTCTCCCTCCAACTTCCACTGTACGTGAACACCATATAATGATACACCATGCAAAAAAACCACGTGCTACAAAAATGAGGGAAAACGTCTGCAATTTTTACTCTAAAATGACAATTTCTCTTTATAAAATATAAGGTCAGTTCTCGATGGCATTAGCGCCATAACTTCTGAGTTCTCCGTACTCTTCAATTTCACGGAGCTGGTCATCTCTCATGTCATTATAGAATTTGATATCTTTCTCGTATTCAGTGGCTACCGCCGGAACTGTTCTGTAATCAGTAAGGTCATAATGCTCAACAAGATACTTTCCGAAATAACTGCTGAGCTTTTCCGCACCGTAAATGTTCAGGTGAAGGCCTGCATCGTATGTGTCGACGCTCATATCAATACCGATCTCGTCAACGTAATCACAGAAATTCAGATATGTGAGTCCGTACTGCTCGGCATACTTTTCAACATTTGCATCCCACTGTTCATACCATCCGTATTCGATCGGGGCACGGACAAGAATGAGCTCGATGCCGTTCTCTTCGCAAAGGAGTCTGATCTTATCGAGATAAGCAATTGCATTCTCTCCGAAATCGTAACTGATAAGCGGAGGTGAAGGCATAACCTTTGTCTGGGGCTTTATGTCACAACGCATGTAATAGCCGTTGTGGGAAGTAATGTCTTTCGAGAAGACATGCTCAAAATCAGTCTTGGTGAGTTCGCTCCATCTGTCATGGAATCTGAGGATCGGGAATACGTAAGATGCGAAATTCTCATCCTTGGTCATGGAAACATTGATCGCATCAACCTTGTCCTGAGACCATCTCATGCCATCCAGAGTCATTCTGTTGTAGGCCTCATTACGGGGAACATCGTGCTGGAGATTGTGGATCGACAATACAACAACCTTAGGTGTTTCCGTCCTTAAAACGTCCCTCAAAAGATAATAAGACTGGCAGATATACTGCTCACCTGAACCTCTGATATAGGCGGAGATACCGTATTCCTCATACATCTTGATCGGGGAATAGCTCTCATATGCATCACAATCGCCGAAGAAAATTACATCATGGGGAACATTTTCCCTGTAGTACTCTTCGGTGAAGGAACCTTCGATTACACCCTTCTGATACTTGGGCATGAGGAGCCTTTGAGCAAACCAGAAGATAGAAACGGAAAAAGCAGCCAATACCAGAACGGTAATCAGCTTCAATACGATCTTCGATTCTTTCTTTTCCTTCTTCGCCATTACATTGCCTTTTTCAAGCGGCGGAAATCTCCCAAAGCTTTCCAGCCGATCTTAAATATCTTTTTGATGTTGATCGAGTTCTTTCCACCCTGTCTGGGTCTGAACGTAATCTCACGAAAAGTATACTCTTCTCCATAATAAACGAAATACGTCGTCATCATTATGTTGGGAAGATTGTAATCTTTATCAAGTTTTGGAAGATATTTCGCTACGGTTTGTGCATTCATGAGACGGAACGGAGCATTGGCATCCGGAACCTTAACATGGAAATATCTCTTAACAAGAAAGCAAACTACCTTCTCAACAAAGGCTCTGGACTTACCGTCGCCTCTTACTATTCTGTTTCCGAAGATACCCTTATAACCATGGCGCATCTGCCAGAAACCGTCAAATTCGCCCGGCATTGTCTGTCCGTCAGAATCTGTCTGGAAAATAAAATCCGCACCGCTCTTTATCGCGTAATCGTATAAAGCGATAACTTTGGGGCCATGCTGCTTGTCTGTATTACTTAAAATCGCAAGCTGAGGATGGTCCTTCTTAAAATCTTCAAGAAGGTCGTGAGTTCTGTCCTGACTCCCGCTGTCCGCAACAACGATTCTCGAAGCAGGATCCTTACCCTCAAGGACCGGGTACCAGGAAGTTACAACGTCGATGATGTTGTCTTCCTCGTTATACGCAGGCATAACGATATAAAGAATATCCACAATTTATTCCTCTGGAATGTTTTTCCGTTCGCAGACAATATAGCGCGGACGGCCTTTGGTCTCAAGGTATATTTTACCAATATATTCTCCGATAACGCCAAGACTAACCATCTTAGAGAGAGGATAATGGGTTGTTCCTGCTTCGCGTTCAGCACGGGAATAATGAACTACCGATTGTTTGAATCCCAATTGGGGAATTATTCCTCTTAAAAACAAGTTGCTCTCGTTGTAACAGGGTATTACAAGATAAAGTACAGCAGCCATAGAATACTCCCCTAACAATTACTTATGAAAGTATAACAAATTAGCGGAAAACTTGCTCGCTATGGGAGACAGCATATTACTATGGTTCCTTCATAGTATGGTTTTTGTAATCGATCCTGTACTGGACTGATTCTGTCGCGCTCTCAGGATACTTTTCCTGTGCGAACTGGAATCCGTTCCATCCGCCCTGCCAGAAATTTAGGAGCTCATCTGTTGTATACATAAAGAAATAGCTGTCATAGCCTTCGCGCCAGGTCGCATCGCAGTGATACCACTGTCCGTTTATTTTCACGTAATTCCAGAAATGCGTTGCAGTCTGGTAGGGATATCTCTCGATGATCATGTTCTCGATACCGGCAACATCAAGGAGTACCTTAACGGCATAAACTGTGGAGTAGCAGTTACCGGTGCCGTAAACATATGCGTTATAAGCAGCTTCCGTCCATGAATTGCTGTATGTCCTTAAGATAAATCTGATGTTATATCTGCACCACCAGATAATCTGGAGAGCGACCTCTTCTTCAGTCATTCCGGGCTCTGTAATCTCATCTAAAATATCTCTTGCGACATCATAAACAACTTCCGGCTCAATATAACCTTCAGGCTTTTCTGAAATCGTAAGATTGATAGAAACAGCCTTCTCATTTCCGGATATATCTTTCGCTGTGTAAATAACTTCGTATGTTCCCGGTTCATTTATGTTTACATTGGTCGTATCGATCGTAAGAACGGGATTTTCATCATAATCGTCAGTTACGATTACTCCGTCTCTGTAAGATATGGAATCACCGATATATGCCTCGATATCGAGTGCGCCGACGATATCAGGAGCATTGTCATCTCTGGTAACTTCAAGAGGAACATTGACAGGTGTCTCATTACCGCAACCGTCAGTAAGCATGGCAACAGCTATAAAGTTTCCGCCCGCAGAATAATCAGGAATATCTTTCCATGTAGCGGCAACATCCGTTATGTCTTCTATTCCGGTGATACAGGATGCAGCATCAGGGAGTTCCTGGGCAGCAAATAACTTTTGCGGGATTCCCTGTCCGACAGGTGGAATCGAGTCCTGGATAATCAGTTTGCAGGCAAAATTCCTGCCATACATTTTTATGTTGAAACTGATCGTCTGAGGAAGATTGATATTGACCTCATCGAAATTAAGATTTGTAGATACCAGCTGAGGGAAAGTAGGTTCGCCACTCAAAAACATATCAAGATCCGGCCTCTGGGTGCCTGCCTCAATCGTGACTTCACGGTTTATCAGACCGGTCTCATCCTTAAAAAACGAATATCCTCCGACACCAAGCAGCACAACCAGTATTACGGCAACGGCAATAACCAGTCCCTTAAACAGTTTGGTCTGATCCACCTTAACCGTCTTTTGAGGAACCGGTTTGAACGCCCGTTTTGCAGGTTGTTTCTGAACAGGTTTCCTGATATTTTGCGCAGGCTGGTTCGGAACCTTCTTAACCGGAGTTTTCTGGACCGGACGGTTCTGTACAGGTCTTTGCGGCTTAACGGGAGCTGCCTTAGGCGCTGCATTTACAGGCTGATTCTGAACAGGACGCTGGCCAGGTTTTTGCACCTGCTTCTGAACAGGTCTCTGAACCGGTTTTTGAGCCGGCCTTTGCATCTGGTTACGATCAACAGGTTTACGGGCAGGAACATTGCCCTTCCTAACAGAAACCCCTTGAGCGGAATGATTGGCGTTCCGGTTAAGGGGTTTTGAATTGTTGCCGTTTGCGTTGTTCATATCAGTATCTTAACGAATGACTGCTGTAGTTAATTCTGTCCTGGACCGACTCTGTAGCAGACTCCGGATAAAGCTCCTCAGGGAAATTATACCCATTCCAGCCATTATGCCAAAAGTTTTTTAATTCGTACGTAGTGTACATGAAGAAATAGCTGTCCCAACCCAGTCTCGGAGTAGAGTCACAGTGATACCATTGGCCATCAATATTAATGTAATTCCAGAAGTGAGGATTATAGATATAAGGATCTCTGATGATGATCATGTTCTCAATGCCGGCCACATCGAAAAGGGCTTTCGCGCACATAGCAAATGTATAGCAGTTGCCGCACCTCTTGGTAAAGCCGTCGTAAGCTGCTCTCGTCCATGATGTATCATCACAATTCGAAATGTAGTTGATGTTGTATCTTACCCAGTATGTGATTGCCAGAGCCTTCTCCATATCAGACATACCGTCCCATGTGATCCTGTCTAATACTTCCTGTGCCTCAGCGTAAACCAGCTCGGGTTCAACATAAGTAGAAGGCTTCTCTGTAAGTGTGAGCCAGATCGTTGCTTCCGATGTATTGCCGGAAAAATCTGTCGCCCTATAAGTAACAAGATATACGCCCTCTGAATACAGATCGATTTGGCTGGTGTCGATCTCCAGTGTAGGATTCGGATCGATGTCATCCGTAACGACAACATTTTCTTTGTACTTGATCGTATCGCCGATGAAGGCATCGATATCTTCCGTGCCTGTAATCACAGGAGCAACAGAATCCTTCGTTACTATGAATGGAACATTGACGATAGTCACATTTCCGGATGAATCAGTTACAGCTGCCTTTCCATTAACATTTCCGCCCGTCGAAATATCGGGGATCTCAGCCCACTCAACCGTGACATCGTTAAGGTCATAAACGTTAGCAACACATTCTTCAACAGGAGGTATCGTATCGACCGAATAAAGTTTCTGCGTGATGCCTTCTGCAGTCGGCGGTGTCGTGTCGACGATCTCGAGCACACAAGGAAAATTGGTACCGTACATAGTAACCGTAAATCTTATCGTTTGCGGAATGACATAGTTTACTGTGGAAAAATCCAGATTACACTGAACATATTCAGGGAACTGGGGTTCG
>JAEIGA010018588.1_pt1 | contig 10593 bp, 6 predicted proteins | sample 9270691 | NCBI WGS metagenome assembly JAEIGA01 (sample SAMN17057246, study PRJNA624740) | gut metagenome | biome: biome; isolation source: fecal sample | host: Bos grunniens | place: China: Xizang | collected 2019 | reverse complement strand
GTATTTACCACCTCATCAGCGGTGACATTTTTGAGGAGAATATTTCGATCTGGACCGATAAGATAGAACGTAGGAGATAGTCTGATGTCGTACACTTCTTCCACACTATCAGAAGCACCGACTGTCCAATGGTGAGGATAGTCAGACACCTGTTGCACCCAATTCTCATTATCGAGATCAGGAATAATAAAATAGACGAGAACTTGGTTATCCTTAGATAGTTGCTGAAGTTTCTGATTAGTCTCGAGGTGAATGCGAGCTATCTGACAATCAGAGCAATCCGAATGACCAAACTCTATGATAGTATATTTTGCTTCAGGACTGAAAGTGATGCTCTTACCACCACGATCGATGAAATCAAACTTTTGAGCCTTCGAGCCCACCAATGAGTTCTGAAGACTATTGAGCTGAGACTGATAACGCACTTTGCGGATGTCGGAAATCTTCTTGCACTTAATTAGGGCATTGAGAAACTTCACATATACCTCATCAATCCACACCTCTGCTTGACTGCCATAAATATTATTCTCTGCCGAACGAGTAAATTGATATAGCAATGTAGGATGCTTTGCAAGTGTAGCGATAAGTTTGTCGACACTCTTATTTACCACTTCCTTGTTAGCAAACCTCATCGGATAAGTCCACGTCTTGAATGCATGATCGAGCTGAAACTGTCCGACAGATTTCTGCTTGAAATCAAAAGGTTTCCAGAAGTTTTCGACGAGCCAATTGTTGCGTTCTGTCCAATCTTGCATCTCCTCAGGTGCCGATGGATACTCAAACAGAGTTTCGACCACCATTGGAGCAGATTGAGTCTCTTGTGAAGAGGCATTAAAAGCACCAATCACAACGAGAAACGCAACAAAAACGTATGTCATTATACTATGTTTCATTTCATTAGTAGTTCTATAATTTTACAATGAAGTGCGAGAATGATGTCGAGCAAGACCATCCATCGGAGTGTCCAATATCTTGCCCATTTTAAACCCAAATTCATCCAACACCTCTTTCAACAAATCTGCAAAATTGACCGCAATAGAGCCAACAAAGCCGATTTTGAGAGACTTAACACGTCGATATTGCATTATATTGCGAGAGATAAACGACTTAAACTCTTCTTTTACAAGATTTCTAATATATGGATCGTCAATCATCTGCGATGCAATCTTTGCAAACGATGCGATATATGCGTTAGGTGCCGTCTTAATTGTTCCAACCTTGGAATATACATTGCTGACAATTTCTTCCAAAGTAGCACCCGATAGCTCCATAAACCTTGCAGTCGTCTCTTCCGGCATCAGGTGTTTAAACGCATCTGATATCATGCGACGACCGATAGCAGTGCCACTACCCTCGTCACCAAGCACATAACCCATCGGTGGCGTGTTTGCTGCAATAATGCGGCCATCGTAAAGACACGAATTCGACCCTGTGCCAAGAATACATGCCACACCGGCTGTCTTTCCACATACTGCTCTGGCTGCAGCGACGAGGTCGCTTTCTACACCTATCAAACTTGATGGGAAACGCGAAGATATATTTTCACGGATACGCTCTTTTGCAGCATTTGTGGCACAACCTGCACCATAGAAATGTATCTCATCTATGGGCGATGGCTCAATCATAGTGGTGCACATATATTCCGGAAGGATAATCTCGCTATCGAGACTGCCACACACCTTGAGTTTCACTTGGTCAATAATATCACACAACACATCATCGGCAGTGACGAGCGCATTAATACCGGGTGTGACAAGACTGACCTTTGTCTCACCCTTTCTGCCTATAAGTCGCCACTCAGTTTTGGTCGACCCGGCATCTGCCAATAATATGTGTCTATATAACGCCATTATAGTAATGTTTGCAAAGATAATACTAAATTCTTAAAATTCAATTAGTATTCAGCAGTTTGTTGGAACAAAATGCCATATACACCACTTTTTTTAAGGTATCTTAATCAGAAAAGTATCTAATAAAGCAAATATGGCTTGCGTCGTTGACGAAATTCTTCAGCCGGTGCAGTCCACATCTCTTCTATGGACGACACCTTGCAACCGGAGTCAAGAAATGTCTTGCGTATCTTGGAAGAACCACAGACTTTGTCAAACATATTAAGTCGTGATTCCTTGGCATTTCTAATAGGATTGTGAGTCGGAAACAACTTTTCTATAGCCTCGACGACATAGAATTGCAATAGACTCAAGTTGGCTTTGCTATAGTCAGTAATATATGGTTGCACACCTTGTGCATTCTTGCCCTGATCAGCACCATAATACGGCTTTGCGTAGATAGGACGGAATGTCCACCCCGGCAATTGAAGTGCATTAAGATGGTCACAGAGCTTAATAGCATCTATCCAAGTCGCGAGGAAAGCTTGGAAAGGGAGTGTGTAACCGACACCGATAGAGATGGTGTTCAACTCACCGATGATGCCCGAAGCCGGATAAAATATGGCTGTAATAGGTTGTGGAATATGAGGAGATGTCAACACCCATGGAAGACCTGTCTCATCCCAAAGCATATCTCTTTCCCAACCTTGCATCGGCACAATCTCAAGGTCGGCTTTGATACCATTGCGAAGCATTCCTTCACCATTGAGTAGCAACGCAAGTTCACCGGCAGTCAATCCGTATACATACGGAATCGGATACTGACTAACGAAAGACTTGTAGCCACTTTCGACAAGTGGACCTTCCACCTTTTCTCCTCCAAGAGGATTCGGACGGTCAAGCACCACAAATTTCACACCATTCTCAGCACATGCCTCCATGGCTTTACCCATTGTAGATATAAAGGTATAGCTACGACAACCTATGTCTTGAATATCGTAGACCATTATATCAATATCTCGGAGCATTTCAGCGGTCGGTTTGTAAGTCTTGCCGTAAAGTGAATAAACCTTCAGTCCGGTGCGCGCATCTTTGGTCTGAGAAATATTTTCACCACCGAGGGCATTGCCTCTGACACCGTGCTCGGGAGCATATAGAGCCACAAGGTTGACACCATCGGCATTGTAGAGGATATCAATAGTTGAGACCAGGTTGTTGTCCACACCTGTGGGATTGGTTATGAGTCCCACTCGTTTACCCTTAAGCAAAGCGAAATCTTGTTCCTTTAGTACTTCAAGGCCCGTCTTAACTTGAGCACTGCCGAACAATGCTACACATGCCAATATAATATGCAAAAAGTATCTCATCATCTTACTGTTTTTTTCTTACCAAAATTAGGATCAATCTTCACAATTGTACACACCACAAATGTAGCTATCGAACAAATCATCACCCACCAAAAGAAGTTGATGTAACCCTGAGGACCATCTGAGCCCAAAATATACACATCATTGAGAGCTTCTTGTATCCAACCGGCAACCATACCCGGAAGCATCATACCGAGAGCCATAAATGCCGTGCAGAACGAATAATGCGCTGTCTTATACTCTCCTTCTGAGAAATGTATCAAATAAAGCATAAATGCTGTAAAACCGAAGCCATATCCAAATTGCTCTACAAAAATACCGGCATTTATAAGTAGCAAATCAGTCGGTTGAGCCATAGCCAGATAACAATAGAATGCACATGGCAGAGTCAATGACAATGCCATAGGCCACAACCATTTTTTCAGACCGCCTCTTGAGATACAGACACCCCCTACAATACCACCAAGCAAGAGGGCTACGACTCCGACAGTCCCATTGATGAATCCGACTTGCTCTGTGGTCAGAGCAAGCCCACCCAACGAACGGTCGGCAATAAAGAATGGCTGCACCAGTTTGAGCATCATGGCTTCAGGGAGTCTATATAAGAGCATAAACGCCAAAGCCGAGGCAACATGTGGTTTCTTGAAGAAGGTGACGAATGTGTCACCAAATCCTTTAAGGATATCGCCCACCGTCTGACGATTTTCGACACCGGAAGTCTTCTCCTTCGGCATTGCCCAGAGGTGATAAAACGATACAGCCACAAAGAATAACGACAAAACTACGAAGACACTGCTCCACGCCATGGGTATGTCGCCCGTCGCTGTTTCCAACTTTCCGGCTAATATGACAAGTCCACCTTGCCCGATGACACTTGCAATACGATAAAACGTGCTACGCACCCCGACATAGGCAGCTTGGTCGCTATCATCAAGCGCCAACATATAGTAGCCATCTGCAGCAATGTCGTGAGTAGCAGAGAAGAACGCCATCATCCAAAACGCTGCTAATGTAGTGGCGAAGAATGTCGGAAGATTGATGCAGAAAGCGACACTTGCCATGGTCGCAGCAATAAGAAATTGCATCGTGATGGTCCACCAACGCTTGGTCTTAATCAAATCGACGAATGGTGACCAAAACGGTTTAATTACCCACGGGAGATAAAGCCAAGCCGTGTAGAATGCCATATCGGAATTGCTCACTCCCATACGGGCATACATCATGATGGCTATCGTATTGACAGCAAAGTAAGGCAGACCTTCTGCCATGTAGGTGGTCGGGAGCCACCACCAAGGGCTTTTTCTATTGTGTTTCATAATTTGCGAATTATGTCGTATGGGAGCATTTCAAAGCGTTCCCAAAACTTAGTATATATTAATATCTTTTCTCCAATTTGATGCCGGGGTAATAGTGTCGAAGTATCTGCTCGCAAGAGTATCCTCTTTCAGCCATAATTGCAGCACCGATTTGACACAAACCTACTCCATGCCCCCACCCTTTTCCTTTGAGTGTGAAGACAATCTCCTTTTCTACAAGTTGACGGTCGATAGTAAATGCCGAACTATAGAGGTGACTATCGCTAAGCAACTTGCGAATTGCGAGTTCTTTACCTATAACCACAGATGAATCCGCACCCTCAACTATCAGTTCAACTATGCGTCCGGAATCACCTATCTTTAAAGGTTTTATATCTACAACACCACCAACAGATAAATTAAACTTCGACTTTAAACGCTCTGCAACCTGTGAAGCCGACACTTTCGCAATCCATGTAAAGAAATCGGTGGTCTCAGCATCGTAGTCTTTGAGAATCGTTGTCAAAATCTTCTGTCGCTCTTGCTCGGTCATCTGTGATGGGTCGCAATAAGGGTCGACTACAGACCGAAGGTAGTGGAAATCCTTATCTTGCCAAGCTGAGGAAAATTGCTCTGTAATGCCCCCACAACACTTATAAAATCGAGCATCAGCCACCTGCCCATCTTCGTCTACCATCACAAGACCATGAGTTTGAGCCACTGCATCTGATGCCTCTTGATTGATATGCGAAATGCCTTGATAACGTTGGCAATGGTCGTCACAGCAGACATCGTAGTTCTTATGAGCCTCTACATCGGTCCAAGAGATATGGCGTGTAAGTGTCTCGCTATCAGATTTTTTCTCTATCTTAACATATCCACAAGACTCTGAGTCTACAGAAGAGCGACATCTCGGAGTGGAAATCATACGAAGAAGCCAACTGCGTGAGATGATGGCATGAGCCTTCAAGAACTCCGGGTGTGCATTCGGATTCATCTCCGATGATATGACGCTACGAAGGTATTCCTCGACAGGAAGTATGTTGATAAGCGAACTTGACCCGTCGTCTCGTTTCTGCAACATCATACGCCCTTTGAAGCGCAACACCATATCACGCTGCCAATGAAAGTCTCGACCGATTTTGATACCCGAAACCTCTGCATAGCAACTATCATCGCAGGGAGTGTAGCATATCTGCGATTCGGAACAGTCGATGTCGTAGTCACCTTCGAGTCGTAGACCAAAAGCACCATTATCTACAAGACCGACACGAATTGAGGGTTGCATAAAACCAAACATAGCAATCAATTACTTACTAATCTATCAATCATTGATTTAAGTTCACAATCATCGACTCCAACTTCAGCATAGACTTTGGATATCTCATCAGCTGTGAGAGTATCGTAATCGTCAATGCGTGGTAGAATCAACACGCCTGCCATGTCCACTGCTCCGGGACTAATCATGCGCTGCGATTCATCTTGAGCATAATAGCACGATGGACGATGGTTTCGGCGCGGAAACAACAACACTTCCACACTTCCGGGCTCGATGGAAAACGTCAGAAGATTACGCATCGACCTATCTGTCGAAAGTGCATCTATACGTGTCAAGACTTCTCGCAGTGATTGCTCATCTGTGGTTGACAGACTGAAGCGAATAAACTTCATTGGCAACTCAGGGTAACGATACACTTTGATATCGGAAAATCGTTCATCACACTCTCCAGTGTGGTCAGCTACATAACGACAAAGAGGAAGGAAGTCGATGTTGCCTGCTTGAAAATGCAGATGATCAGGTGCTGACGCCCCACTCGCCGATCCGTTATAAAATGCCACCATATCGGGGTTGGACTCTGCAAACAGTGCAATAGTCGTCAAATCCACCTCATCTTGATGACGATGATCGACACAACTTATAGTGAAATGATGCTTGAATATCGGAAACGGATTGACAAGGAAGTCGTAACCCTCTACCATAGCAGAGTCTATCATCTGCTCAGCAGGTCGATTACATCGACATAAGAAGCATGGTCGTTTGCTGATAGATGCAGCATCAACCTTCGCACCGGTTGAAACGATACGCGACGGATTGCACTGTAATCTGACCGGGAAATCTCCGAAGAAAATCTCTCGTTGCATCACATGCTCCAACGCCTCATAGCGTTCGCGAGCATCTCTCCACACCGACAACTGACTATCGAAAAAACTGTCTGCGGAACTTGCCATATCAGCGAGATTCATTCATTAGAATACGCGCTTCCAACTCACAAGTGCGAAGGAAGTCTTTATAATAGTTGTTGGCGTTGACTTTATCCACTGAGAGGGCAGCATCAGAGTTACCCTCCCAGCGTCGACAATGATAGAGCACATCATAAATGCGACCTATCTTGTACTCGCGACTAAGACGGATACCGACTGCATAATCCTCGCCGTAGCAAGTATTAGGCAGAAGTATTTCGCGCAACAACGGAGTATAGAATGCGCGTGGAGCACCAAGTCCGTTGATACGCAATGCATTATTTGGACCGTTTTCATCTGTCCACTCACTATGGTCGATTTTGCCCGGAGGAATCGGATTGAGGTTGAAGTCGGTCATGAGATATGTACCGATAACCATGGCACACTTCTGCTCACGGAACTTATTGATTATAGTCTGCAATGTCGCCGGTGAGCTGTAAAGATCGTCGCTATCAAGTTGCACGGCAAAGCGTCCACACTTGTCAGAGGTGACGGCTAAGTTCCAGCATCCACCGATACCAAGATTTTCCGAGCCGTTGAGGGTAATGACATGCAGACGAGAGTCGTCGATGGAAGCGAGCAATTCTGCAGTGCCGTCAGTGCTTGCGTTGTCGACGACTATGACATTAAACTCAAACTCAGCCTCTTGAGCCAAGGCAGAACGCACGGCATCACCGATTGTACTGACACGATTGCGCACAGGGATGATGACCGATGCTTCGACCGGGAACTGTCCGGACTCTGAGTGTTCGATTTCCTTCTTTTCGACCGGGACAAGAGCGTTAATCATCTCTAAGTGGTCGGTGACAACCTGCTCCATTTCTATCTGATAATTGCGATTGCGTGGGTCGACATAGTCGTGCTGCATTTGTCCGCTAAGACGATAGTCTACCTTTTGTGCCGTATAGAGATACTCCGGCAACAACTGTATTGTGCCATAGGCAGAAAGACGAAGTCTGAGAGCATACCAACCACCATCCATCCACTTGCCGGACAATAGGTCTTCACATTCGCTGATGAGTATAGAAGTGTTGACCACCACAACCGAGCCAAAATCAAAGTCGTCTCTAAGGCTGCCTGCTTGATATGCGATACAAGGATGTGACTGCAGTGTACCGTCGTCAAGGCGTTCACGATAATGACTATAAAGTAAGGCTGCATTGCTTTGCTGTGCCACTGCAATCATACGCTGCTCAGCCCAAGGATCCATAACTACTTGACGAGTGCCGATTTGCATCGGTATATACTCCTGTTCAGGGTGTTGCAACGCATATGCGTAAAGAGCTGCTATGTCTGTGAATTTGTACATATCTATATAAGGTATAGGTTTGAGGGGTTAGTTATCAAAATAGTTGAGCACTTCCATCATCAAACGATTGCGTTGCTCGACATCCTTAATGGATTCGAATGGAACAGTCATCACCACACATTTACTACGGCCTTGCTCCTTGAGGATTGCAGCACAATGGTCGGTGTCGGTGAATTTCATCAACGCTTTTGCTCCGACTGAAGCGTTAGGAGCAATGATATCGGGGCGTTCGACGATATAGAAGTCTTCGTTGAGAGTATTGCTATAGGTGTAGCGGTCGTTGACAATATACTGTGACAAGTCGGCAGATACGACATCAATGCGAGGGTTGCGGATAGTCTCAGCTTGTACCAATGTACATCCAAGTTGCTCACTCACAAAACGCTTATCCTCCTCCGAGGCTTTGTCATCGCTCATATCTGATGCTACATACTGACCTGTGATGAGCATATCACCTCCACCATTAAGATAGTCAGTGATGGCCTGTCGCACCTTAGGAGTGAATGTCTTAAACTCCCAACCCGACGAGCCTTTGCCAAGTTTTGTCATCTTCTGCTTGCCAAGGATTAAGTCTACCGATTTATAGTCCGTCAGACGCACTGTACCATTATCTACAGCCTCAATGCTTGAAGAGACAAATCCATAACCTGCGTCAGCGATAGACTGACCATGCATAGCGACAAAGTCAAACGTGTTGCCGACTATGACCTTTGTGATATAGCTATCCGAACTCTTACCAAAGTTATCACCGGCAGTGCGACGGAATTCTATCTGATGACCTGAGAATGAGTATGTGCGAATGTAAGGCACGCCGAAATCTTCTTCAGACTTAAATCCTGCATTACCTCCTTCGACAAAAGATGCCGGACCACAGACACGAGTAAAACCGTTGACTATAAGAACAGGATGGTTGCCATCTTCGCTCTCTCTAAGTGCCAATATCTCGCTCGGGAAACTCATACCTCCCTCATTGGCTGCAACGATTTTAAAACTATGGACATCGTTGTCATTGACACGCACATCGAAATAGGTGGTCTTCGACTCCCCTATCTTATTGAAGCCCATCGTCTCACCATTGCGTTCGAAGATGATATACTTATCAGGCTTGGCTGTCGGCTCAAGCGAGTCAATAGAGGCTTGCCAGCTCAGACGATATTTACCCTTGCCCACACGACTGATTGCAAACGACTTGACCGGCAATGGCTGAATGACCACTTCGCGGCACTTACGTTCTGCCATGAAGCGAGCCATCGCTTTATAGATGGAGCGACCGACAATAAATTGGAATCGAGGGTCGAGTCCATACTGCATGTCGCCGAAATTCTGGTGTGATAGGAGTTCAATAAGCGTAGTAGGCACCTCAGGCACACGAGCTTCTACATATGATTTGTCCCACATAGATCGGCGCTTCCACTGAGGCTCAACGCTTCGGCGGATATCCATCGTGATTTGACGCATCACCATATCAGTCAGCACACGCGAGTTGGTGCGTGGCGTTCCGTCCTTATAAGAAGCACCATTATCGGTGTAATAAATGCCTAATGTACCCACGATGCTATCGTCTGCACGCTTGCCGGCATCTGAGTGAAGAGCAAAAGCCAAGTCGATAGGCACGTTCAAACCCGGCTTGTCGGGCAATACGCGACTTCCACCGGCAAGATAGTTCACCCACAATGCGCGACTCGTATAGTCATCCTTGTAGTCGTCATTTCCGCCGTATGGTGAATAAACCGATTCAGGGAAACCTGCCCAATGCAACCAATAGCGAGCTCCCTCAAGATAACGGGGATAACCCGACATCTTAAACACAGCCTCCGACTTCGGAGTTTCGACCACTTCTTGAGTCGGAGCAACGACAGGCTCCGTAGCATCTTCTTCTCCCTCTTCAGTCTCGTCGCCTTCTTCATCTCCTTCGACCTCTTCTTCGCCTTCAACCTCATCAGATGTCAATTGCTCTGACTGATCGTTTTGAGACGGCGTAGTATCCATAGCCAACGGAGTCGACGGGTCATAGAATACATCGCTTCGACGATTACTGCGCGAAATGTTGCCCATGCCGCCACCTATTTTCACAGCATCGGCTGTCACTACCTTTCCGCCTGATTTCGACGATAGATTGGATAGTGTCACGACAGGTTCTACATCGCTATAACCCTCCTCCAATGGGAAAGTACCAAGATAAACCCAAGTGCCGCCACTCATCGTCTGATCGACTGTGAATTGACGACTACCACCTGAGTAATAGACCGTATATAGAGCATCGGTCGTAGAATTTTCGACCGTCTTATAGCTGACATAGACTGCATAGTCGCCATCTTCGGGTATGTCGGCATACCATGCTGCGACCGACTGCTTGCCACTCATCACTGTTGTCGTCTGGCGGTAAGTGCCGACTTCAAACGGATTTTCTGTGTCACGAAAATCCTTAAGGTCATAGATAAATCCCTCACCCGTTCCATTTGCCCAAGGCTTTGAGCCGGTCAACTCGCGATAATAAGGCTGAGAAAACAGGTCGCCACCCTCGTTGAGGTCATTGTCGACTATCACCTCAT
>JAEIGA010018587.1_pt1 | contig 10593 bp, 20 predicted proteins | sample 9270691 | NCBI WGS metagenome assembly JAEIGA01 (sample SAMN17057246, study PRJNA624740) | gut metagenome | biome: biome; isolation source: fecal sample | host: Bos grunniens | place: China: Xizang | collected 2019 | reverse complement strand
CGATATAGTTGTCGTGGAAATACTTGTCCTCCGTGTCATTCGTCATGAAGACGTCACAGCCAGGCTCATATTCAAGCCAATAGACTTCGACCTCATCGGGATAGCGTTGTTCGATGGCGGTTTTGAAATCCTCTTGGTGTGACCACGCCCCTATCATGTTGATGGTAATCATGGATGCGTCCAATTCCATACAACAGTCTTGGATTTCGGCTCTGACCGAAAGGTTTTCGGTGTCAATGCCAAGTGATTCCATGGCCTTGTAGATGTTCCATTCATGGACACTCATGTCACTGAAAGCATTGTTGAGCTGTTCGATGATTTGATTGTTCTTGCTGACGATAATGTACGTCACGTCCGCATTGTTTGCCATTTGTATCTCCTTTCCTTAAACTAATTCGTAATAGAGCCATTGGGCGAAATTGTTGCCGAGGACATCCTCGTAGTCGAGGTTGTCGAGAGTTGATTCGCGGTCATTGAATTCCACGTGGATGATTGTCTCCCCGTCAACACTGGTTCCAACGGAAAGTGATTCCACTCGGCTCGTACCGCAGTCGTTGGCATCGTCATCGAACCATGTCCAAGACAGATCCATGTCAAAGTCGGCCAGTTCAAGAGTTCCGCTCTTGTCCTTTTCCATGATGAGGTCGGCCAATTCCTCGTTGATTGCTACCATGTTCTTTTTCATATTCTTGAAGTTTTTAATGTTTGACATTTGTTATTATGCAAACACCGTGCCAATCCGTATATGGGGTTTATGGTCTGCCATACTGTCATGGCACGGTGTCATTCTGTCATTGGGTCTGTCACACAGTTCTCATAGACCACTCCTTGATTTCGCAGTCGTATAAGAGGCGCAGGGCTTGTCCTAAACGTTCCATCTGTTCCTCAACACTACCCGTCATTCGCAAGTCAACCGTGACAATCTCGGGAAGATCAACACCATATCTCGGGTCGTTTTCATCCCATTTGATACAGCATTCCTGCTTTTCTGTACCGTTGAATTTGTATCGGAGTTCCTCGTAGATAGCTTTTAGGGTCTCGGGCGAAAACTCATTCAAATAACGCGTCTCTTCATCCTCTTCAACTCCATCACAGCAGGTGCAAACGAGCGCACCGTCAGCGTTGAAGTAAATTTCAACTATATCAGATCCATCACCGTTGAGGTTGAGACCCGCCCAATTAAAGGGCTTCATAAATCTCTTGATGTCTTGAATGATAATATCTTTGTATTCCATAATGTCAGTTTTTTTGGTTATTCTTCGTAGTTCATTGAAACCTTGCCCGTTGAGAGCATTTTCTCCAACATGGACTTTGGGAGAGTAAGTTTCACGGTGACATCAAAGTCTGACAACTTGCATCCAATGGGAAGCTTCTCGTCAATTCTGTTGCGTGCACTTGAAAGTGCTTTCGGATCAGCGGCACAGATGGCCAACATCTTGTCGAACCACGTACCATCATTGTCTGTGCTCAACTCATAGTTGAGGTAAGAGTCAATTGCATCGTTAATCTCATCCGATTGTTTCGGGGTGATTGCAGTATAGGCATTTTGATAGAGGCTTTCACTGATTAGACTGTCTTGGACTAAATCGTCAACGACATTGTCAAGCCTTTCGCTGTTGTAGCTTGATTTCGCCACTTCCATAGCCAATGATTCAAGAATGTTACGATGAGGTTCGGTCACGCCCTTTGACTTGAAGCAACGTTCGACCAAAATCGGGACAAGCGGATTCGTGACTTCGATCTTGTGGATTTCCCAATAGCACGGGTTGCCACTTTTGATTGTCGCGTGGTTTTCGCTGCAATCGAAGTCTTTCAAATAGACGAGGTACAAGTCTGTCAACTTGTTGAAGTCAATACAGACATATTCACGGATGCTGTCCAACATTCCGTTGTAAGCATCTTTGTACGTGGCATAACCTTTGGCCTCCACGTTCCCGATGCCTTTTGCAGTATCGGTTTTTGTCACTACATAAACGCTGATCTTTTCCATATTCAAATCGTTTAATTGTTTGCCGTGCCTTTGGATTCGGGTGGCACGATTTGACCCACTTCCATATATGCAAAAAGCGTGCCAATCTTTATGACGGGTCTGTAAGCGACATGGAGTGACAAAATGGCAGATTGGCTGACAAAATGGCAGGGTGTCCCTAAAAAAAAAAATAAAGGGTAGGTTGGAGTATACTCTCCTATGCCTCTTCAATGTGACGGAGTACACTCTCCTATCCATCTTAATCCGATACACAGCCCTTGGCGGGTTTTTAGCCCCGATCCTATGTCCTATGCCACTATGGTGGTCTGTTCTTTTCCATGACAACACTTGTTTAATCGTTCATCAAGCTATAAGCAAAAAGCGTGCCAAACTTATAAAGCAGGCACGCTGACAACAATTAAAATTAAGATTATGATAAATTGATAGTATCTAAATCAATATTACAAATGTAGTCAAAATCTTCAAACCAATCCGATTTATGGTTGTAAATGATTGGGTACTTGTATGGTTTCATATCATTATTTAAGTAACAATATTGATAATAGTACCATTTGCCGTCTCTTGATGGTTTGGAATCAAGTATTGCTATATAATGTTGGTAATTTCGTAATGGCTCAAATGGATTGTTCGTATCGCCAATATTGAAGCATCCATAGACTCCACCAATTATCAACTTGTCTTTCTTATCATTTTTTATCTTCTTGTCATTTATATTTCCAACAATATATTCAATTGATTTGAATAGTAAGCAAGACAAACCAATAATGACAAAATTGTAACTGATAAACGATAGTAATGTATTAAACGTAACCATAAGTTTTTTTTTAATTTTAATTGTTATTACTACAACTTGCTATATGCAATAACCACACCAAAAACTACGCATCTTCAACCAAATCAGTCAATTTGTCAATTGTGTCGTTTTCGTGGTATTCAAATATCTCGCAAAGACTTTTGGAAAACACCCATCTTTCCCATTTAAGACATTCCGTCATGCTTTCGCTGCACCCAATATCAATCCCTTGATAAGCGAATACCCAACTGAAACCGCCACTTCCCCATCTTCTCCCTTGATGGTGGAAACAAGGTGTCGCATCTGTTAATTCAAATCCGAATGCCTTGTTTATTCTCTTTATTAATCTTTGTTTTGTTGTCATAATTCTAATTTTAATTGTTATCCATTTACCGTTATACAAATACCGTGCCAAACTTGCCGGATGAGGCAACAAAAAAGCGCGTCACCGATTGCCGGAAACGCGCCCAAAAACTTGGAATATGGAAATAATTAGATTGGCAGTCAAGAGTTCTCTCTTGTATGTTTTTCGGTGATCCAAGCCTCCATTAGGGCTCTGTCACCTTGCCAGCAGGTGTCCAAGAAGTTGTCGAAGACCTCTGTCGGGTTGCTCCATTCGTTTACAAAATCCCATTTAACCGCGTAATACGGAATCTCCGTTTGATCAACAGCTTCAAGGCATTCGGGTAGGAATATCTCCCTTGTCACACCGTCATCACACCGAACCTGCCATTTTTTCATATCTACCATGCCATAATGTCATTCACGGCATAAATAGGCTGTCATGGATTGAGGTATGCAATTTTGTCATAGTTGAACCTAACGAAATCAAGCGTCTTGTCGGATTTCTCCTGCAACACACCCACCCAAGTGTCCATAGCCTTGTTTTCGCTGAGCATAGTGCGAACCTCATCACACAACCAAAGATTCTGTTGGTCATATACCTCAACGGGTAGTTTGTCGTAGCCGAACCACGAAGCCTCCATCGGGTTTGATATGAACATTGACGTGAAGAACCCTCGTATTTTGTTACGTCTCCCGAAGTCAACAGCCCAACACCATATACACACGACCCGTTCCCTATTGCGCAGGAGATCAGCATTCGCACCGTCAATGATGTAGCCGCTCAAATCAACGTTGAACAACCCGTGAGCGTTTCCGTGACCGATACACATAAAGTCGGCTGTCGGATTGGATTCCATCACCTCTTCAAACTCAACCCTTGTTGGGTTGTATAGCAACGTCACACCCTCCAAGCCGTCATACAAGGCTTTCATAACGGAGGTGTCGTGCTCGGTGTCCATGTGCAGTACTATCATAGCCATACTAATATCGTTTAGTTCAAGTCTTCAGCCTCCATGGACAATTTTTTCTCGCGCTTTCCTTTGAACGCGCCATCAAGGAGTTTCGTGAACATCGTCTCAATGCTCATGTGTGGATGCCATGTCATATAGCCATCCTTGTGCATGGAGCATTCAATCTCCATACCGTCAACAATGATGGTGCAGGCGTTCCAATTCGGATCGACATTGGACTTGGTTTCCCGTCTTTTGAGGGTGTATTCCCCGTTGTCAACAGCCTCGGCAAGTCTGTCAACGAACTGACCCATGAATGCGTTCAACGTACCGTCCTTTGGCTTAGGTGCTGGTGTAAACTTTTTCTTTGGGACGGGCATTTTCTTATTAGCCGTCACCTTAATATTTTCCTCCATATCGTGATTTGAAAAATGATTGGACTCTGACTTTGTTTTGTTTGGCGCAGAGCCCACAGCCAAGTACGCATTCGCGTATATTATTCCTCGTCTTCCTCTTCTGTACGCGGGACGCCTATTTTATCGGAAGCATATTCAAGGTCGTCCCAAAACTCACCGTCAAGGTACACATCGTTCATAACAGAGGCAATAGCCCTCATATCCTCGTCCGTAACATTTGAGACATCGAAGCCCTTGAACTTCAAATCGTCCCGATGGATATAACTGACCTTGAAAAACTCGGTCTCGTTTTTTGTTTCCCCGAGGCACTTGTACTCAAATTTGAAACCCGTTGGCATACAGTCATACAATGCCGTCAAACCATCGAAGATTGAAGCCTCGTTGATAACATCATCGTTATATGATGTTCTGAACGGGAGATCCACCTCAACGGGAAGATTGCCAACATTGGATTTGTTGTTTGTGGTGTCCCAAGTGATTTCATAGACATGGACGCCATTGATGGTTTGATACTCTTTCCTTTCCATATTGATTGTTTTTGTTTGTTTGAGGGTCTCGCTTGTTGAGGTGGAGACCCGTTGACCCCTATTGTTCATTAGCAGACCGTGACCACTCTCGCGTGCTTGGTCTTGGGAGCGCGGTGTCTCCACATTGCCTTGTAAGCGTCCACCTCTTTGGCGAACTCTACAGCTTTTTCTCTTTTCTTCGTCCACGGGTTGTCTCCTCCACAGAAGTACTTTGTCGTGGTCTCGCTTTCCAATTCGACCACCCATTTGATTCCATTTTCCATGTTTTTTGGGTTTAAGGTTAAATATTTGCTTTGACAGCGTAATAAATTGTCACGACATCTTGGAACGGCATATCGTCAAGCCAAACATTTGTTGACGCACCTATATTGGATATATGCACATTTACATGGTCGTTGTCAAGTGATACATCAAGCACATCGGCATAGAGTGTTGAACGTTGTAAGTCACCACCTCCGTCATAGGAGACCATGATTTGATCCTCATCATATTCATCCACTGAAACCTTGTTGCCGTCAACATCGGACAGCATGGTAACGACTTCATGGATGAGGTCTGTCTTGACCTGCGCGGCTTTATTTTCAACAGCCTTGATTTCCTTTTCAATCTTTTTCATATTCTCGTTTTTAATGTTTGACGTTTGTCCTTATGCAAAAACCGTGCCAAACGGGTAGGCAAATAAAATCCCGTCATATCCGAGGTCTGAAAGAATGTAGTCAGTCGTTGGAACTGCCAAAATGTCATGTGTGATGCCAAATTGACAGTAGAGTTCTGCCACAACGTCATATTCGGCAAGCCACACGACCGAACAGATCTTGATTCCCCAAACGGATTCCATAACATTGACAATAATCTGTGCCACCGACAAAGCCGTTTCCACGTCCATAAAGTTCACCCATTTCAAAGGCAATAACCTCAACGGGTGAGTGTCGTTCCGTTCCGCTTGGATTACGATATAAGACCTTGTTTTTCTCCATGACACTTGTTTTGGATATTACGATACCACCTAAAAGACGAAAGCCCCGATTTGACCCGTTTCCGAGCCTTGTCGGGGCTTGCTGGATGTTAGAACCACTCGTTGAAGTGTTCCGTGATGTAGGTGTGAACGTTGGTTGGCGTGATTCCCTCAACTCCCATGATGAGCAGGAGTTTGTAGAGGTCTTCACGGCCAAGGGCTAATGCCACCTGCACGTTGCGGAGGAATTGGATGGTCTTTTCGGTCGTCTTCTCGTCATTGTCGGGGTCTTCGTCAAACACCTCATCGTCTTCGACAACGGGGGTGATTTGACAGCCCATGGCTTTGAGACCATTCTCGAACAAACCGCGCAATGGGGTTGCAATTTCAATGAGGGTGCCCATAGCCTCTTCATTGGTCTTGTTTTCTAGGCTTCTCGTTACCATGTTTGCAAGAACTGGGGTGATTGCCTTGTCAAAGGCGGCAACTGCCTTAATGGTGTTAATGATGTTTCCCATAATACTTTTGGATTTTAAGTTGTTAATATTGAATGAATTATTCGTTTTATTCTTCGCTTTCGACCATGTGTTCGTCAAAGGTCTCGTTCACCTGCTCCAACACATCTTCCATGAAATCGGTCTCGTCAATGTCCATGTCAAGGAACTTGTCCGTGCCGAAGATATTGGTTAGGAGGTAGAAATCCACCATGACGTGGTAGTGTCTTTCAATGTTTTCGTATTCGGTATCCATGAAATCGTCATAATTGTTGGACACGAATGAAATGAATCCGCTCCATGAGGTGTAACGTTCATGGAGGTACATGTCGAAACATTCCTTATGGTCGGCAATCCAAGCCTTCAGTTTCCCCATGTCAACCTCAATCTCCGTGACAAGGGTGTCCGTGGTGAAGTTGTACTCTCTCGGTGACATCATGGACTTGTATTCCATGGACTTGATGATACCGTCCTCATCATTGACCCCGTGTTCAAATAGTAACCCAGTGATGTAACCGTTGAGGTCTTCGGTGTAAGCCTTGAAGTCAAGGTCATAGACTGGACAGTCTCCGTCCGTGTCGTAAGACCTCATCGCGTTGTAATCGTTTTCCATGTCGGGGTCATACAGTTTGCTGGCGTAATACCCTTGGAAGAGGTCGGTGTTGTAGGGTGTGTATTCCATTTTTTCCATATCGCTTATTTTTTTTTGTTGTTAGACATCGCCTATATGCAAACTCCGTGCCAAGGTGAAATTCGGGATGAAACATGACATGGGTCTGCTATTCTGTCAGCGCGGCATGACAATCTTGCAGGTTTCGATGAGGTTGCCCTTGTGGTCTGCCATTTCAAGCCACCCGTCAACCAAGCCGAGTTTTCTCCCGTAGGTTTCCATATACCTGCACTGACTGTCTCCCTGCATAGTGTAGCCGCACAAATTGTCATAGATGGAACGGATCAAACGTTCGCTACCTCTAATGACTATTCTTTCTCCGTTTTGTAGTTTCCAAGCCATGTCGTATTCCTTTCCTTGTTATTGTTAGTAACCTAAAATTTCCTTGATGTCGTTGCCATCTTCATCGGTAGCAGACAGCACCTCAACGAATGTCGCGTCACTGTCACCCATGTGTTCAAACTTGTCCTGCACCTCCTTGACGGTATTTCCTTCGACCTCGCACTCCTGCGAATACAGTATCTTAACTTTCATCCTGTTACCTCCTTTCCATGGTTTATGATAACTCCTTGAACTTATCGGTGAGGTCTTCCATGGTATTGCTGTCACAGACATACAGCACCTCTTCGAAAACGGATGAATCGTCTTTGGTTGACAAGTCCATGGAGTGGAATTGTTGGACAATATCTTTCAAGTCACATCCTCTGACCTTGATTCTCATACGGTAGTCAACCTCAACGGTCATTGTTCTGAGCCGATTGACTGTCACGGACACTTGGTTGTCGTTGAAGAAGTCAATAACGTTCCAAGCCGTGTAATCTTTGCCGATGGCATACAGTTCCGCGTTTGTGACCAGTTCGCCACGGTCGTTGAGGTGGCTGTCCTTTGCCATGGAAACAATTGCGCAGACTTCGATGTCAGTCCATTTGCCATCACACCATACCGTGAACTGCAACGGGTTTTCCAATTTGACGAATCCGCCTGCCTTGTCAACGATGGCTTGAAGTTTATCAAGTGCTTTTTGTTTATTCATAATTTCTCCTTTCAGTTTTTGTTTGTTTTGGCTTGCCTTTGGATTCGGGTGGCAAGTCTTGACCCATTCCCATTTATGCAAATACCGTGCCATATACGCAATCGCGTCCTTTATATGGCACGGTCTGCCATTCTGTCATGGATTATGCCATTCTGTCAGCCCAATCGGACATTAGCTTGTTTGCATATTCAACCATATTGCTTGACGGTATACTTGGCAACGATCCCTTGCGACAAAGTTCCCTAACCCAAACCAACTTCTTCTCGGAAAACTCGTCAATGAAATCGTAGTAGGGGTATTCGCCACCGTTCTCTTGGACAGCCCGTTGATATTCGGTTTCAGCCTCTTCAGCCCATTTGGTGATGAGGTCGGATATGATTCGGTCACGACCCATATCAAGAATGTTCTGCAACTTCGGCAGGGTGTTCATTGCTATCTCAATAGCATTCTCAATAAGTTTTTCGTTCTTTTCCATTGTTCCAATGTTTTCCGTTTAACAATCGTAGCACTCGGTCTCTCCGTCAAGGAGTTGGAAGTAGATCTGTTGGTAGCGTTCATTCTCGCTGCCCTCACTACACCTCATACCCTCCAAGTACTTTTTGAGAGCCTTGCCGCGCTCCATAGTCTCGGTTTGGTTGTAGCAGGTGATTGTCACCATGTCCTTTTTGTTTGTTTTGTTTGTTGCCATATTCATTCGATTTTAATTGTTCAACATTTCGTATATGCAATTTCTGTGCCAAAGTGTTGTGTTATGCCATTGTTGCCATCAATCTTTTTTAGTCGGACGACTTGTGCAGGCAACGCAGGCATCTAAAAACACCTCATCACTGCACGTTCTAATCTTTTCCATAGCGGCTGTGATGGCATCTTCCTCCTCACATTCGGGCATTCCATTAACATTGACCTTGACACTTGTCGTGAACTCAAAGGTGACGATTTTCTCCACCTGCTCAGGCTCGAGCTCAAATCTCACAATGGTGGGAGTGTTGGCACGCTCACACATTTCCCTCGTGGCATAAAGCGTATATTTGTTTAAAGTACTATCCAAATTAGCAAATTCCACGCTTCTGTTGTTGATAAAGTCGTATTGGAATTTGCAGTGGGATACGACACATGTGGCTCTTGTTCCATCATAATACCAAGACCTCACATAGAGTTTCTTCACACCATAATCTGGATTATCGAATAGGTTGAATTTGCTGCTCTTGGTATTCAAGTCGTTCAAAGTTATTTTAGCCCAACCCAATTTCAAATTGTCAGCAAAGCAATAATCGTATATTGTATTTGTTTGGTTGCAGGCATCGGTTTCGTTTGTGCATATAACACCACGCATTCTTTTCAAATCATGGTTACTAACAACACCGATTCCAGCAATTTCCACCTTAAAATAGGTGTACTGCAAGCTGTATATTGTCGGATTCGCTTCCAATTTTGAACCGCACCACAGAATGTTATCAAAATGGCTGTAAAGTTCGGTGAACCGCGCCTCGCGGATTTCCCGTTTCCCGTTGTTTTCAATGTTGACGAACACGATGGTGTTTTTAATGCTTTTTTCCATAATACCAAATTTTAAATGTTAATACTAAATTATCGTCTGTCTATATGCAAACAACATGCCAAACCGAAAACCAAACCAAATCATGTCACTTTGTCAGTCGGAGGTGTCACAATGTCAGTCCCATGTCAGTCGTGGCAGACAAAAAAAAAAAATAAAGGTAGGTTGGAGTACACTCTCCTACCCATTTTAAGCGTGACGGAGTATACTCTCCTACTCACTTTAATCCAATGTCCAGCCCTTTTCGAAGCTACCCGCTCCTTATTGCTCCTATGTCCTATGCTATTATGGTGGCATTGCTTTGGGGTTTTAAGTTAGACAATCCGTTTACAATACCATATATGCAAAAAGCGTGCCAAACTTGTTAGGAATGGCACGCAACCGAAAAATGAAAGATAAAGTTGTCTTGTTTTTTGGTTACTCCACCATAACAGCTCTACCGTCTTGGAGCATCCTGCGGCGATCAGCGACCCCGTAGCCGCACCATTGCCCGCAATACTTGCTGGTGGTCTGTGAGTAGTCGTGGTAGTGCGTGAGATAGAGTTTAGAACCGATTTTCGCACCGATAAACGTATTGTAGGAGTAGAACGCACTCCCGTGTTCGTGTCGCACAACAACTTGGTTCTTTTGGTTTGTCTCGGGATAGACAACACCGCCTAACATTTGATTGAGTTCGTTTCTCGTCATATTTGAAAGCACTGAATCCGTGTCGTGCGCAACCTCTTGTTGTCACCCGCTTTCGGTGGGGTGTTTGACCGTTTCGGTTATACCGTGCCAATGTCCGCAATCGCGTACTATTATATATCATCGCTGAACCCGTGGAAATCCGTGATGATGAAGTCGGCAATCCCATCGGTGTTGATTT
>JAEIGA010018586.1_pt1 | contig 10594 bp, 9 predicted proteins | sample 9270691 | NCBI WGS metagenome assembly JAEIGA01 (sample SAMN17057246, study PRJNA624740) | gut metagenome | biome: biome; isolation source: fecal sample | host: Bos grunniens | place: China: Xizang | collected 2019 | reverse complement strand
CCTCCTGGCCACCCATATTGCTAATGAGGATGCTCTTCAGGTCGTCCGAGGAGTTGAACTCGCCGTCGGCCTTGAGGTTATAGGTGTGGTTACCGATGTCGAGCGTACCGCCCGAGGTGTTGATGTTCTCCTGGGCGATAATGCCGCCAATCTGCTCCACCGAGAGTCCGTAGGCCTCCATCTTCACGGGGTCGACATTGACCTGAATCTCCCTCACAGGGGCACCCACAACACTCACCGAGCCCACACCATCAATGCGGCTCAAGCGGTTGGAAAACTGCTCCTCGAGAATCTTGTTGAGTGCAGGGTAACTCTCCTCGGCCGTGATGGCAAAGCCCATAATGGGCATCATAGAGGAGTTGAAGCGGAACAAAATGGGGTCCTCGGCATCCTCGGGCAGATAGTCCGAAAGGCGACCGAGCGCATCGCGGATATCATTGGAGGCCTCGTCGAGGTTGGTGCCCCACTCAAACTCGAGCGACACAAGCGACACTCCGTCACTCGACTTGGAGGTTATCTCCTTGAGGTTGCTCACCGTATTCAGGCCATCCTCAATGCGGCGAGTGATGTTGTTCTCGATATCCTCCGCATTGGCACCCGTATAGGTGGTAATAACCGAAATGGCCGGCAGGTCCATCTCGGGCAGCTGGTCGATGGCAAGCCTATTGAGGGAGAAGATGCCAAAGACAATCACCGCAACGAAGATGAGCGCCGTTGAAATCGGTTTTTTTACTGAAGTTTCGTATATTTTCATCTCTTTTTATGCTTTTTTACTCCAATGGCGGCCACTACTCAACCACCTCAACAAGGGAACCGTTCCTAATCTTCGAAAGGGAGGTGATGGCAACGCTCTCACCCTCCGACACACCCGAGAGAATCTCCACTTTGTCGCCCACCTGACGACCAATGGTCACAACCCTACGCTCGGCAGCGCCATCCTTCACCACATAGACATAGCGGTCATTGACACCCATCTGCTTCTGGATGGCCACATCGGGCACCACAAGGCTCTGGCGGTTACCCATATTGAACTCCGTACGGGCAAACATACCGGGGCGCAGAATCTCCTTGGCGTTGGGAACAATCACCTCCACATTGAAGGTGTGGGTGGAGGCATTAATGGAGGGATAGACGATATTTACCGTACCCTCAAAAACCTGATCGGGGAAGACATCGGCAGTAACCTCAACCTTCATACCTTTATATACTTGGGGGTAGTACTGCTCCGAGATGGCAACCACAGCTTTGAGCTTATTGATCTGCATCACCTGAAGCACACCCACGCCACCATCGGCATTGCCGGCCATAGTGAAGAGGTCGCCGGGCTCGTTGTAGCGGCCCGTAATAACACCATCGAAGGGCGAGCGAAGCTCAATGTTGCGCTCCAAGTTGGCAACCGTTTCGCGGAGCACCGACACGGAGGTTTCAAGCTCGTCAATCTGCGACTTGCTCACACCACCGGCCTCATAGACACTCTTCATCCTCTGGAGGTTCTGCTCGGCATTCTTGAGCTGCACGGAGGACTGATTATACTGGTTCTTGTCGAGTTTTGCCACAAGCTGACCTTTACGCACGTGGTCGCCCACATTGACATTGATGGCGTCGATGCGCAGGGACATCTGGGGAGTAATAAAACTCTTCTTGAAGGGGAGCAGGGTTGTTGTGAAGTCGATGGTCTGGGCCACATCCTGACTCTCCACCGTAGCAACCTTCACGAGTACGGCTTTGGCGGCCTCCACCTGTGCTGCGCCCTCGGTCTTCTTTGCCGCAGAGCCACACGAGGCAAGGGAGAACATAGCCACAAGGGCTACAAATACACTAATAGGTCTTCTTTTCATTGTCGTTATGTTTTTTTCTTCGTTATTCCTCATTATTAATCCGCCACAGCCTGTGTGGTGGTCTGCTCGCTCGGGAGTTCAAAGCCCTCGCCGAGAATCTTTTCGTAGTCGGCCCTTGCCGCAAGATAGTCATAGATAGCCTGCGAGTAGTTCAGGCGCGCCTGGGTGAGCGAAAGCTCGGAGGAGTTGAGCTCCAGGATGGTACCCGCACCGGCGTTGTACCTCACCTCGGCAATCTCATAGGCCTTCTCGGCCTGACGCACCGTAATCTCATTGGCGGCCATCTTCTCACGAGCTGTAAGAATGGCATTAAAGGCGTTCTCAACCTGCACACCGAGGCTCTGACGCAGATAGTCCTTCTGGAGGGAGAGCTGATTGAGCGAGTTGCGAATCTCGTTGGCCTTATTGATGTTCTTTCCACCCGAAAAGAGGGGTATGCTTATCGAGATGCCGGCCGAAAGAGGGTTCTGCCACCACCACTCCTTCTTGGTTGCAGGGGCCGAGCCACCTGCACCACCTGCGCCGCCACCCATAGCGCCACCCATCATACTGCCGAAGTCCATCGTGTTGTCGTTACCCGAGAACATAAAGGTCGAGAAGGCCGCGATGGTCGGAAGACGCGAGGCGTTGGTCAGTTGGAGCTGGTGTTGCAACAGACGAGCCTGCAAATCGAGGGCTCGAAGGTCGGCATTGGCATCCAGATTAACCTCATTGGTGGGAATCATTGCCGTTGCAACCTCATCGGCAAAGCCATCGAGGGTGCCATCGAGCACAAAATCCACATCCGTAGGCAGACCGAGGTACATCTTAAAGAGCAACTTGCTTGTGCGGATGGAGGTCTCGGTCTGGAGGATTGTGGGTTTGAGGTTGGAGAGCTGCACCTGTGCCGTCAGAAGGTCATACTCCGAGGCAAGGCCCTGCTTGTACATAGCCTCCGTATTGGCCACAGTCTCCGCAATGGAGGCCTCGCTCTCCTTCAGAACCGAGAGCGACTGCTCGGCCAGCAGGATGTTGTAGTATGCTTTCTTGACCTCATTGGCGAGGGTAATCTTGGAGCTGCGTGCGCTCTCGAGGGCCTGCTCTAGCTGTGTCTCGTTCATACGGAGCATCTCATAGACCGAGGGGGCAAAGAGTGGCAGGGTGAGTTGTGCCGAGGTGCTGATGGAGTTATCGGCACCGAAAGACAAACCCTTTGCCATCTCCTGCTTTACGATGCTGTAGGAGTACTGTCCCGACACCGAAACACTCGGCAGCAGGTTGCCCACACTCTGTTTCCTCACCCAATCCTGACGCTCAATCTCGAGGTCGGCAACCTTAATTGTAGGGTTGTCCGAAAGGGCAATCTCGAGAGATTTTTCGAGGGTCAGCTGGAGCTGTTGCGCACTCACACTGCCCACAGTAAGCAGCGCCAAAAGTGCAATGATAGTTTTTCTCTTCATCTCTTATTGTGTTTTTAATATTCTTTCGTCAATGTACTCTCTTCCTCGCTCGGTGGAGATACCCCTGAGGAAGATGAGCACCGCACTCGGGATGGTCTGCTCGTTGAGCACCACGCCCGTGATGGAGGTGTTGTGCTGGATGAGGCCCAGACCATATATATAATTTGTCATCGCACGCGAGAAAAACTCCAGGTCGAGCGACTCGATAATGAGCCCGTCGCTGACACCCTTGCGCAACTGCTCATAGATCTTGCGCACCATAATCTCGTGGACATTCACCATCAGATGCTCAAAAGCCTTGGGATAATAACGCCTCAACTCGTCAACTATTGTGGCATCGATGAAGCAGGACTCTTTTTTCTGGCTGAACAGTAGCCAAAAAGCGTGCAAAACATTCTCAGCACCCACCATCAGCTCCTGGTGCTCCTCGCCCTGAGCTCGGCACTGCTCTTCCAGACACCCCATAATAAGGTGCTCACGGTCCTCGAAGAGCTCATAGAGGGTGCGCTTGGAGATGCCGCACTCGTGGGCCACATCGTCCATCCTCACCGCCTTGAGGCCACTCTTGAGAAAGAGCCTCGTGGCCACCGAGATGACTCGCGCCCTGTTGTCGTTAATTTTGTGTTCGGTCATTATGATTGATTTAATACACTCCGTAATTAATACGCCACGCACGCATCGCACACGCGAAAAGCGGCGCAAAGATAGGGAGAAAACTCAAAAAACCAAACGAGTTTTCGGATTTTTTATTGTAAATAATGTTAGCGGAAATGATGTACGACAGATTACAGTATTTACATTCCTCCTAAATCCCCCTTTGATAAAGGGGGACTTGGTCGAAGAGCCCAGCTCTTCGATAGTGATTCTATCCCGATTTCGGGGAATAAAAAAAAGGCTACGATTTAAGAAAAAATCGTAACCTTTTAATCAACAGGGGATAGAATCACTTCTAACCCTGCTTCTACTAACCTAAAACTACTAACCTAAATGAACCTTAAAACTTCGCTGCAAAGATAAGGGCATTTCTCCGAAACTTCCAAATATATTAAAATATTTTAATAATAATTTAACATTAAATCTGCATTTTTTGGCCCCTTATTTCCTCGCAACACACTGATATTCAGACACGAATTCACATTTCAAACTAATAGTAAAAAAATTTAATAACTTTTGTGTTAACTTCGGCGCAAGCACCCAAAGTGGGTATTCCACAATCACTATCCAAGCCCCCCCCTCTTTTCGTCGCGAGTATTAAAAATAATACTTGCGTAGCTTGGAGTGGGCCAAATTATTACAAAAGGGAAGCCCTCCGAAAGTCTTGGGTATTAAAAATAATACCCGAGTAAAATGGGGATATTTTACTTTGCCAATTATGTATTTTTTATTAGCTTTGTAGGAACTCTCTCACGTTGTGAATAATTGTACAAAACAAACATTATGGCAAAGCAACGAACTCCTAAAATATACGACCCTCGCCACAAAAGAAAGCTAGAGGCGATGCAATTGAAGAGGTATTATAATCCCGAAAGGGAAGAACGTAGGAAAGCTAAAAGGCTAAAAGCACTACAAGAAAGACAAGCTATCATTGATGCTTATAGAGCAGAATACAAAGAGGTTTTAGGCGAAATTAGAAGATTACAAAATTATTTGGCATCCACGTCTAATAATAGCAATGACAGTCAAATAATTGAAACATATATGGAGTTATTGAACAAGAAATATGCCATCGAACACTCCGGAAAAATTCCTTCAATTTTACACGTTAAAAATGTCAGCCCCAAACAATCGTTGCAAATAGTAAATGCAACAATTCGCATTGAATGGCAAGATGTTGTATTTTCTAATGGTAAAATAGCTTTTAGGTATGGTGAAAAGTACTTTGACATTGTAGTTACTAACGCCAAAGAAGCATTCAACAAACTTATTCCAACATTTGCAAAAAGACTGCCTGCAATTGAAATCGAAATTAAACATTCGATTGCAAGCATTGTGAATGCCTTTGACTTTGACAATGTTATAGAACTACTACAATGGTGCCAAACCATATTTCACATTGAAGATGGAAAGAAAACCAGAGTAAAAATATCAACTTTAAACAGAATTCCCACTAAGTTAATTAAGCAGATATTCCATTATAGCAAGACGGAATATCTGAATTATCTACAAGACAAGCAGGATGAAAACGTACAGATCATACCAGTATTTGAGAAACAAGGCCAAAACCCCGATGGTTTTCTATTTACAATAAATAGGGGAAGGGAGTACTTGATTGTTTGGGAAAGCAATCAAGAAATGGCTAATAAGGCAACATATATTTTTCAAGCCCCCGCAAATCAGCTACACAATATACAACAGTTATTATTTGACTACATATACTCTGACATACATAACAAACGATACAATTTAAGGGCGAATAAAGTTAGAGAATTTTTGGGCTTCAACTACAAATGTATTGACCACGATAATTTTTCTTCGTGGATAAATCTTTTAGAAAATAGTTTCAAAGAAAACACCAATATAAAGAAGAAAAATGAAAACTGTGTTTCATACCATATAAATCAAGAACGTAGGTACATCCCCACTCACAACATCATTCAAAACAAGTTACAAACGTATTTGAAAAATACTGGTTTTTATACAGAGGTATTGCTTGAATCGGACAATGTTGATATAAAGGCTGTTACATTGAGTGGAGAATGGCACTACTTCGAGCTTAAAACGTCAGCGCCTCGTCAATGTATCAGAGAGGCTCTTGGACAAATTCTTGAGTATGCTCACTATCCATTCGATAATAGAGCAAAAAAACTATATATTGTGGGGTGTTATGCGCTATCTGAAAATGAGGTGAAATATATGAACTTATTGAGAACAATATATAACATACCCATCTGGTATAGGTGGTTTGATGATGCCACAAACTGTTTAAGTGAAGATTACTAATAAAATGGCATTATGGAACTATATAAAAATGACTACAACCAACATATAAGTGTTGCTAGAGACATACAGAACTCTCAGAATGAGAGTTGGAGATATGTAGAAAAAAGAGTTTAGGGAGGAGTCGCAATGGGGAAAAGCCTACTGGTGGTCGGGGGTGGCAGTCACACACCACACCCTCTCAAAGATCTCCTCGGGGGTGATGGAGTTCATACACGCATAGCCGCCAAAGAGGCATCTGCGGCGGCCACTCGACGAGCAGGGGCGGCAAGGCAGGCTCTTCTGGACAACATTCTGGGGGCTCTGGCCATAGTTGGCACTCTCAAGAAAATAGTGGGTAGCCCCCCACACCGAGATTGAAGGGGTGCCCACAAGGGTTGCAAGGCGCAGAATGTCGCCATCGGCACACACCACAGCGTCGAGTACCGAAAGTATATCCATCTGCTCCTCAACCGAGACACGCCCCGCAACCGAGACAACCCTCTCATACTTGGACTGCATAGCCTCAGCGAATTGGCGCTGATACTCTCCCGCTCCGAAGAGCACCACCTTCTCGTAGTTGTGCGACAGCAGTTCAATGAGTCGTGCGGTGAGGGGTATGGGATAGCAGGTGCCGTTGTGGTGGGTGAGCAAATCGACTCCCACCCATTTGCCACTCTTGTCGCCAAGCAGAATCTCCACAACCGAAGGGAGAATATATACGGGCATAGGTGGCTCTGGCTGGGGCATACAGAAGGGAAGGCCGAGCGAGCCGAAGAGTCGGCGGGCGAGGTCGGCGGGCGAGGTGAGCTGCACCATCACCTTGCGATATTTGCGTGTGAGCGCTCTACCCTCAAGTCCCTCTGCCTTGAGTCGTCCACGGCGCACCCTCCAGGGGGGCAGCAGACAAGTGACAAATCGTGAGCGGAGTGTGGCGCTCAGGTCGGCAACACCATCCACTCCGAGGCGGGCCACAGCCCTCCAGAGTCGCACCTCTCCGATAGCACCTCTGTACTGCTCGTCGTCGGCAAAGAGGAAATCCACCCCCACCACGCCACGAAACACGGGCGCAAGGCGGCGGTTGGTGAGCACCGTAATCTTCAGATTGGGGTAGTCGCGCACGAGCCCCACAAGGGCATAGACCGACATTGCGGCATCGGCGAGTGAACCCATACGGATTACGAGGATATGGCTAATTTGCGAACTCTTCATCATCAACAGTGTGGCCTGTAACCACAGGCTTTCCGCTCACAAAGATAAAGAAAAAATAAAAAAGGAATCACAGGTAAAGTCGTCATATTCAAAAAATATCTATCTTTGTACCTTGTAATATTATATACCGACGAGAGATGAGAGTTAAACGGATAGCCTTACTGCTGCTGGCGAGCCTTGCGGTGTCGTTTGCGGCCTCGGCCACAGAGAACAAGAAGATGACCCGCGAGGAGTACATCCAGACCTATGCCCCCCTTGCGGTGGAGCAGATGGCCTGCTATGGTATCCCCGCAAGCATCACCCTTGCACAGGGTCTGCTGGAGTCGGCCAACGGCAACAGCGAGCTGGCAACCAAGGCCAACAACCACTTCGGCATCAAGTGTAGCAACTCTTGGAACGGTCCCTTCTATCGCCACGACGACGATGCGCCGCAGGAGTGCTTCAGGGTGTACAACTCCGTGCGCGAAAGCTACATCGACCACTCGTTGATTCTCCTGGAGCGCAAGTGGTATCAGCCTCTCTTTGAGCTCGATATGAAGGACTACAAGGCGTGGGCCCACGGTCTCAAGAAGGCGGGCTATGCCACCAACCCCAAGTATGCCGACTCGCTGATTGAGATTATCGAGAAGTATGAGCTCTATAAGTACGACAACGCCCTGCTGGCCGGCTACACTCCCGCACCCGAGGTGGAGAAGGCCGAGGCGAAGGAGGCTACCGCCGAGAGCGCAGAGGTAACCCCTGCACAGGAGAGTACCGCCACCGAGGGTGAGGTACAGCCCGAGGGTGAGGCTACGACCACCCCCGATGACAAGGTGGTGAGCGAAGCAAAGACCGAGGAGGCAGCCGCCGTAACTCCCGAGTCGGAGGTTGCGGACTCGTCGACCGAGGTCACCGAGAGCAATGAGAGCGCCGAGCAGGCGGAGGCCACCCCCACCGTTCCACAGAAGGTGGATGTTGACAGCTACGACATTGCGATTCAGTATATCGACGGTCACGGCATCTACAATCGCGATGGTCGCAAGTTTGTCATTGCCGCCGAGGGCGACAGCCTTGCGAGCCTTGCCAAGATGTTGGGCCTCTCGGAGCGCACCCTTCGCCGCATAAACACCCTGGACAAGAACTACACGGTGTCGGTGGGCGACAAGATTTTCATTGAGAGATAGACAAAAACGAACAAAACAGATATTTTTTCAGCACACACAGAGTATGGAATCACAATCCGAGTTACGCACTCACATTAAGGAGCTTCTGGTAACCAAATCGGGGCTCAAACAGCAGATTTTCGACAACACCAACGCCCTCTTCAACGAGCTCAAGGAGGCCATCCACGAGTTTTCGACCGAGATTGACGAGGAGCTCGACGACAAAATCGACAAACGCATCCGCATCGAGTACAGCGATAGGGGTAAGTTTGAGGCGCAGATTCAGATTGCGGGCGACCTTTTGGTCTTCGTTATGCACACCAACATCTTCAACTTCGAGCGCGGCCACAACATTTGGCAGAATCCCTATGTACAGGCCGACCGCAACAATAGTTACTGTGGTGTGATCAACATCTACAACTTCCTGGCCGACTCGATGAAGTTCAAGCGCGAGGAGGACGAGGGCTACCTCATTGGTCGCATCTTTGTCAATCGCGAGAATAAGTTCTTCGTGGAGGGCAAACGCCAGGAGCGCTGGAGAGTCGAGGATTTCGGCAAGGAGAGCGTATCGAGGGGTGCCATTTTGGAGATTCTGGAGCGAGCAATGCTCTACTCCTTGAGCTTCGACCTTCTGGTGCCCGCCTACGACACGGTGAAGACCGTTGCGGCGGAGCAGTTCCTCTCCCGACAGGAGAACACCAAACTCCAGACGGGCAAACGACTCGGCTACGAGTTCCGCTCGGACGACATCTAACAGTACCAAACGCTCTCCCACTCTCGGGAGGGCGTTTTTTTTGAGTTGAAAGTTGAGAGTTGAAAGTTTCCTTAAGGTCCCAAAGGGCCTTAGATTCCTTAAAGTTCCCAATTCGTCGGTTGTCGGTTGTCGTTTCCGTTCGGGGGTGTATAAAGACCATTCGTCACGAAAAAATAGTACATTATGGGAGGAAATTTTGCATTTTAGGGGCGGAAAAATTATTTTTGCTCCGCAAAAAATTTGGGACAACAACAAACAGTAATTTTTATACACAAAAACCAAAACAAACACAATGAAAAAAACTTACACACAGCCCGCTATTGACCTCGTAGAGATGGAGGTTGAGATGGGTATTGCCATGAGCACCCAGACGCTTGATGGCATCAACGACATCTACCTCGAGGAGGAGAACGTTGTTTGGTAAACCAAAGTTCAACAATTAAAAGCAAAAAGAGAGAGATGAAAAAGATTTTCTATTTTATTGCAAGTGCTATTGTTGCTTTGGGCGCAGTAGCTTGCCAGAATGACATCGATGAGAACATCGACAACAACCAGCAGACCGAGGGTGTATCGTTCTATGCTAAAGTTAAGGACATTACCCGCGTAGACATTGACAACAAGACCGAGGCGGGCTATCCCGTAATTTGGGAGGTCAACGATGCGCTTGAAGTATCGTGGTATGATGAAGTGGCAGAAGAGCCTCATTCCTATTTCTTCGTTTATGATGGTGAGAAATTCACCTGCAACGAGGATGGCGTAGGAACTCTTAATGGCAAGGAGGTTACCGTCAATTATTACGCAAGCGTCTATGGCTTCGACTCTGCAAAAGGTAAAAAAGGTATAATGCTTGGCACTAACGAAGCTATTACATTCACTCCCGACTGCACAATCACTATGGAGCTCCAATGTGCATTCTTCCACTTTAGCAGCTCCGAAAATGTAGTCCTCACTGTAGAGGGTGGCGATGACTATGCCTTCTACTACAACGAAGAGTTGACTGCATCTACCCCCGAGTTGACAGGCGAGGATATTTGGGTTCCTTTCTATGTTTACACAGGTACTGTTGCTGGCACAGACTTGACCCTCACCGCAACCATTAACGGCAATGAGGTAAAAAAGATTACCCGCAACTTTGCCAACGGCAAAATCTACAACCTCGGCACCTTCGAGGCTTTGGAGAACTGGGGTATCGTTGGCGCACACCAGGGATGGGCTACCGACAACCTTGACGCATTGTATAGGGTTGGCAATAGCAACACCTATGCAAGGTACAATATGACTTTTGCTGATGGT
>JAEIGA010018585.1_pt1 | contig 10594 bp, 11 predicted proteins | sample 9270691 | NCBI WGS metagenome assembly JAEIGA01 (sample SAMN17057246, study PRJNA624740) | gut metagenome | biome: biome; isolation source: fecal sample | host: Bos grunniens | place: China: Xizang | collected 2019 | reverse complement strand
TTATAATTCTAAAATCTTGAGAATGTTCAACAGCTTCGATAATCTCGTTCTCTGTCATTCTCATACGGGCTATAATCTCCTGAATGCTCAGATTAAGCGGCATAATCTGTAGACGAGTAAATCTGCACATCTTACGTTCAAAAGCAAGATGAAGTTTTTTCTTATTCTCCGCAATCTCAGTCTCGTGGCTATCTGCATCCATAACCTCAGTAAACGCAGAACCAATAAGACCTGCAGGAACAGCGAAGATTGCGATTCCGAGGATACCGATGGCTGTGGCAATGAGGCGACCTGTGATTGTAATAGGTGGCGTATCAGCAAATCCACCTGGGTCGCCGATATACTGGGCAAAAGCCCAGAGCACCGACTTCCAACCATTATTGTACACTTCGGGTTGAGCCTCATGCTCCACAAAGAAAAGGATAAATGACAAGATCAGTGTCACTATCGCGAGGAACTGCAAAGACACCACCATCTCCTGCTTTTTTGAAGCAATCGCCCTAGAAAGGATGCTGAAAGCCTTCATATATCTAAAGATACGAAGCAAACGTGCGATTCGCAGAGCCTTAAGAGCCATATAAGGCACCTTTACAAAGAACGAGAGATAGAACGGGTAGGTCGACAAAATATCAATCAGCCCATAAAATGAGAAACAATACCTGACGCGTCCCCAGAAGCCCTTATATTTCTCGTCAAGCAGATCCGCGCACCAGATTCGCAATGATACTTCTATGGTGAAGAATATTGTAGTAAAGTAATCTACAAAATGCAGCCACTTGCCATACTTCTCTACGATTCCATCATAAGTAGAAAGGAAAACCTCTACGGTGGAAAGAATAATGAGACCAATGATTACATAATCTACACAATTTTGCCACTGCTTTGTGCGCAGGTTATCATCAAACACTCTGTTCAGTTCCTGTCTGAACTTTTCAATCTTTGCATTCATAAGTCAAGCCTCTCGTTGTTATCGGTTTATCTGCCAAGCCACACCACAACTGATCGCCCAGCATTGTGAAGGATTGGTTACATCCATATTAGCCGCTATATCTAACTGAACTTTTCGACAAACCTGCCAACTTAGGCCAAAGTCCATCGCGTACACATTACCGAGTTTGTTGAAGTAGTTATAACTTTCCACAAAGCAACCAAGATTTTCGGTCGCGCTGAACCCAAGGCATAGCGCAACGAATGCTGTAGGGGCGGGGAGAACACCGTCCCACTCTGCACCGACATTGTAGCCAATACTGAACCAATCGTTTACGGGATTTTCGAAGAGGAGATAAAGCGAAGGAGCCAAATAATCCACATTGAATCCTTTGCTGGCTGTATAAGGTAATGAGAAGTCGGCAAGGATAGACACGGCAGGGATAGCATCGCGACCCTCGAAGCATTTGATCTTAGTTCCAAGGCTTAATCCCGAAAATGCCGGCTTGAATCCCCGAGAAGCACCATCCTGTTGATATAGGAAGCCATCTCCTCCTAACCTTAATTCCATATTGGGAAAAAGTCCATAACGAAGCAGGGTGCTGCTGAATGTAAATGTTCCGGCACCTCCGTCACCATCGTACTGTATTCCCTGTTCCAACTGCACCACATGGTGCCCCACTACTGCCGGGCCGGTTGAAGCTCCCGGACGGTCGGCTGTAAACTCCGCCTGCTCCTGTCCTTGTGCCAGCAAACATCCCAACAGGAGAACACATGTACTGAATAGTCTTTTCATAATCACTCTTACCAAAGTTTAATAGCTTCAGGAATGCCTGCTACAAAATAATGGGCAATGATCATCACGAGATACCGCATTGACAGTCTCTTGTGATGAATTTATGGCGTCTCCGCCAAAAGGTTCGAATCCAGTAAGAAGGACCCTCATTATTTCTTTAGTCTAGCTAAAGATTCTTTTGCACTCTCTATCTGGCGTTTATAATTTTCAATGCGGCGATCATGACTTGCTGCAGTATCTACTTTACTTTTGCGAAATGAAGCCTTTGAGGATGGTGAAGAAGCCATTTTGATCAAAGATGCATATCGTTCGTTATCACGCTTTTTGGCTTCCTTTTCCTTTGCAATGTCTGCACGAAGATCGATGATCTTCTTTTTGTAATACTCTTTACTCATGGTTAGTTGGGTTTTTAAGGTTGTTTTTTACTTGATATATTCTGAATAACAGAACTGTCCATACTTCTGCATCAGGGTGAAGGCTCTGCATAATGCCTGCGATGGGAAGGTGTAGGCGATCATCGCTTTCTGAGGCTTTCCCTTATAAGTCATCGTGATGACCTTACATTTTCCCCTTAAGGTGCCACCTTCTTTCAAGACCTCGCCGTACGCAACAGGACGAGACAGATCAAATGTGCCAGGATGCTCTTTGTTGTAATCCACGAATATCTTCTCAAAGATTGCCGATGCAAAAATGACATACTCCCTGGGCTGCGAGAAAATCTCATCCAAAAGCACATCTACATACGGGCGAAACAGATGGATTTCCTTCGGATTGATTGCGAACTTAGAAGATGCGTAAGGCACCAGTTCAAGTTGGCACTTATTGCACAATACCCTTGTTTTAGCATCTATGCAGGCATCCTTATCGCTCCAGTCTGTATTTTCAGGAAGATTTATTCCGCTGTTTTTCCATGGAGTCAAAAGTGCAGCCTGCTTAACGTCGAACTCATCATAACGCAGTTTGTCCGAGTTCTTTTCATCTATATCGAGCAAACCGAAGTTCTTGTACTTATTCAGCAGATATTCTACCATTTTCTCCGCTGAATATCCGTCGAAAGTGTTTTGATCTTCTGGTTTTTTCTCATCCGATTTCTTCGCATCCGATTTCTTCGCATCCATCCCGGGATTAAGATTGACCATCACTGTCTTTCCTTTCCTGTCACCTGTGAAATACTGCGGAAGCCCCTTGGTGGAAAATCCTTCAGTGACACCAGCCTTGGGCTTCATAACCGGCCCAAGCGCCACGGCAGCAGAGATTTCCCCTTTCTCCAGCAACTCCTGGATGTCTTTACGGATTACTTCATCTAATTTACTCATTACAATTCAGCGTTATATATTAACTGTCCAGGCAGCGGTCAGGCTGCCTGGATAATATGTTTCAACTGATTATTTACCAGCAGCTACGAGCGTCGCAGTGTTGTCAGCGAGAGCTGAGTCATCAGCGTTAGCTACCTGAACGCCGATACCATAAAGCTCAGCAACCTTCTTCTCGAAGTTACCAACCTTCATGTTGCCTTTAACAACGAGGTCGCCACCCTTGCAGCCTTCTGCACGAATAGAGGCGAGAGTTGCATCGTCATCAGCGAACGCACCTTTGCATGAAGCGCTCTTGTAAACGCGAAGCGTTGAACCGAAGTTCTCCTTGAAGTTAGCCTTAAGGGTCTTTACCTTAGTACGGCCATTGAGTGTAAATTCTGCCATAAATTCAATGTATTATATAGTTTATAATGTTTTAGATATCTGCTCGTGCCGCTTCGCCGATAGTCATATCGTTAGGAACGAGTTTTCCATTCTTTTTGATCTGAACTGTCACGCCGAAGTTTGTGTCGAACAATTTTTCTGCGTCTCCGACCTTCATGCTGGCCTTAAGCTTAAAGCCGTCAGCTCTGGTATCTACAGTTTTTGCCGTCTTGTCATTAAGCTGTTTGAGAGTAAGCGTGCCGTCTGCAATCTGCTTTCCCTTATAGAATACGAGCTCTACTCCAAATGCTTGTTCAAACTCTGCTGAAAGAGTTTTTAGTTTCTTTTGAGGAGCTACGGCAAACTCTGCCTTAGTGAAATTGTCTTTGATTTTGTTTAAAAGTCCCATATTAGTTTTGGTTAATATTAAAGATTATTCATTTTATATTGATTAATAAGCAGTTATAGCTGATAAGTAAATAAAACCTTTCCCTCTTTATCTATATACGCACCTTTTTTACGTGCCACCTGCACTTCTGCAACACCATCTTTAAAATCACCGGCTGCAATATACTTGACAGGAATAACGACGTCACCCACTTCGTTTACATATCCATATTTACCATCTTCTTCGAAATAAGCATAACCATCTGATAATCTACCTGTTTTAAGTTCAGTACCAGATTTGTCAATATATCCTGACTTTCCATCTAATTTGATAGAAGCGTATCCATTTTTAAAATCTTTAGCATCTTCATATTTAGGAGATATCACACACTTACCTTTGCTATCTATAAATCCATATTTACCATCAACCTTGACCATTGCATAACCCTCATAGAAATATTCATGTGCAAAATCAAAATTAAATGATGTAACTGCATTATCATGAATATCAATATATCCCCACTTTCCATCCTTCTTTACAGGAGCAAGACCGATATCTGAAAAATCTTCAGCATCTTCATATTTACACGGTATAACCTCCTTGCCTTCTTCATTAATATATCCATGTTTTCCATCCTTTTTAACATGCAACAGACCAGAATTACAAAACTCAGATATATCATCATAAATAATAGGAATAACCTCTTTTCCTAAGTTATTTATATATCCATACTTGGTATCTAACTTAACCTTTGCCACACCATTTCGAAAAGGTGATCCAAAATTACTAGTGTACACACATGGTATAACGGCTACACCATTTGTGTCAACATAACCTATACGATTATTTCCTCTAACCGGGAACAATCCTTCGGAAGAACGTTGAACCATTTGATATTCAAAAGAGACTACGACTTTCCCAGACTGAAGTTCAAGAGCCCCCCATTTCCCATTTTTCTCTGCAGTAATAAATCCTTGATCGGGAGATAAATCCATACCGTCATATTCATGAGGAATGATTGTTTGCCCTGCTGCATCAATAACTCCATCTAAGCCTCCTTTTCGTGCCACAGTATAGCCTTTCTCATAAAAGTCATGTAATCGGTCATATATACATGGTACTACCTCATTGCCATTTAGATCAATGGCTCCAGACTTTCCGTTCAAATCTACTACAACAGCACGTTCATTCTTAAAGTATCCTATTGATTCGTACTTAAAAGGCACAACTATGTTACCTGAAATATCGACAGCTCCCCACAATTCATCTTTACAGACTAAAAATAAACCATGAAAAAATCCCATACAGTCGTCATAATGAACAGGTTTACCCTTCTTTGGCCTTGCAGATTGTTTTGAAGCCGTTTTCTTTACCTTTTTTTGGGGAGACTTATTAACTGGGTCTTCAAGATGTATATAATATGCTGGGCATTCACAACATTCACACTCAGCATTAAATTCAGCAATTGACCTATCTGCAGCGTTTTGCATCCAGTATTCACAAACATCGCCGTATTTTTCACTGATATAGCATATTGTTGTTTTTAACCCAATTTCTTCGAAATCGTAGATAACATCAATAACTGTACGGTCGCCAGATAATGATATAACTGTTACATCCTCGCCCACCAACTCTCCGATTGTCAAAGTTGGGTCAATAGTATCGCGCCAATCAGCAGAACCTTCTTCAAGAAATCTTAAATGAATGTAAGGATATAGATTGTAGAAAAACTCATATATGCTTTCAATAAAGGTTGACCCAGAAATAGTCAAATCTGTAGTATTTATAGTTTTAGCCATGGAGGATAATATTAAAGTTTAACATTCCGAAAAGATCCAGATTACTTTCCGCTAGATATTATGCATTCTTCTTAGATTTCTTTACCCGTTTATTTGTTTCATTAAGGCTTATCCTCTCCCACAAAGTTATCCAAAGACACAATAAGTCGGAGTTGTCTTTTTGTGTCTTTTGGGCGGGGATGGTAAGTGGCTTATTATTAATAGATTAGAATGTGCCACAAAAAAGAAACTTTATTCTTGTGGCACTTTTTGATGCAAAAAAAGAAAGAATGCTTGTCTTTTAAGCATTCTTTTCAATCATCCACCCACGCCAAAACGCTATTTCTGGTAAGGACGGTAGGGTTCTCCTGACGAGAGTTTTTCAAGTCTCGCATTTACAAATTCCCAATAGGGGGCTTGTATGATTTTTAATTAGTTATGTATCATTAACCAAACAACATATTTTTAATCTCATCAATATCAATACCCTCACAAACGATCCTACCTTCTCTAATTTCATTGAGGTATTCCTCATTTTCATAAAGATATTTAGTAACACCTTGTTCTTTCAATTTTTCCGATATTTCAAAATTGATGTCGTCATTGTGGAGAATTTCATCTATCTCATCACTTGTATAACCTCCACCAAGAGACTCAAATAAATCTTCCTGTTCCTCGGTTAAATAATCGTATGAACATTCACTTAATATATCTCGAGTCCAATTTTTTCTCCCGATAGTATTAAGAATATGTTGTGTCATCTCCTCTGTATGTGTATGGTGAAGGAGTTTACAAATACCTCGTTCTTGTTGTCTTGTCAATTTTTCCATATCATATTTTTAATCTCTTCTACGTTAATACCTTCACATATAATACTCCCATTACGAATCTCGTCCAGATACTCTTCATTTTCACAAAGATATTTAGTTACTCCTTGTTCTCTCAATTTTCTTGATATTTCAAGGTTAACATTATCATTATATATAAATTCATCTATTTCTTCTGAATCGTATCCTCCACCTAACGATTCATATAATTCTTCTTGTTCTTCAGTTAGAAATTCTACAGTATCACTCAAAATATCTCTTGTCCAATTATTTTCTCCAATAGTCTTTAAAATGAATTGTGAAAATTCTTCACTTTTGGAATAATGTAAAAGTTTACAGATTATAAACTCTTGTTCTCTTGTTAATTTGTCCATATCAAAATAGTATTAGTTTGAATGTAATCGATGGCTTTCTTGCATGAGACAACGCTTCTTCCGAGACGTCTCTCCTACAAAGTTATCCAAAGACACAATAAGTCGGGGGTGTCTTTTTGTGTCTTTTGGCGGCTCTTTTGTAGAGTTGGCTCGCCACCCGCGCCGAAACGCTATTTCTGGTAAGGACGATAGGGTTCTCCTGCGGAGAGCAGGGATAGGTAGAATTGTTTTTCTTCGCGGGGTAATTTAGAATAAGTAAATTCCGGGAGAGCCGCGGCGCGCGCGAGGAAGATAGAAATGTGTTTGTTGTGCTCTTGCCACAGGTGATGTTCAAAGCTGCTGATGAGGACAGGGTCGTCGGTGACTTTACTCCAGGACTCCCTCAAGTCAACAATCCCTTGCTGGAGTTTTTTCAGTTCCGCATTTACAAATTCTCGGTAGGGGATGTCTTGCGAGTTTGCGTCAAGTTCGGCAAACAGAGCTTGTACGCGTGCTTCGGTGGCAAGATATACGGAGTCGCAGCGGGCTTGCACCTGTTCTTTTTCGGACTTGTAGAGCCGGAGTTCATTCATTTCCCGTAAGAGCAGTGTGCCACCAAGTATAAGGGCAATTCCCAACACAGACCCCAATGCCATCCATAGGGGTAAACGTCTTTGCGACAACGCCTTTGTGAGTTGTTCGACGTTGGCATATCTGTCTTTTTTATTTATGGCGCAGCATTTGTTGGCAATGCGCGTCGCTTTACCTCCGAGCAGACTTCGGATAATCAGTCCCAGGGGGTAGATGTCGCTGCGAGCGTCTAATTTCTCCTGATGCAGCAACTCCGGAGAGGCATATTGAGGAGAGCACCCTAAGGTCTTGTAAACGTAGTGCGCGTCCGAGTCGGAAAGGCCGAAATCAATGAGTTTGACGCTGTTGTCTGTTCGGCTGATCAGGATATTTTCCGGCTTGATATCGTTGTGGATGATGCCCTTGGTGTGGAGGTAGGAGACGGCAGACAGGAGTTGTTGAAGAACTCTTTCGCGCAGTTGTGTGGAAGGGTTTTCGGCGAGAAATTCCTTCAAATCGCGTCCGTCAATATACTCCAAGACAATGCCTGGCCCGACGGGGGTGTTGTCTTCAAATGTGAAAACTTGTGTGATATGAGGATGGGAAGACAAGTTGAGGGAGAGTTCATATTCTCGCCAAATAAGCCCCCTCATAGCGTCGGAGTCGTCTTTTGCAGTCTTGATAATAAAGTACTTGCCACCCTTGCTGACCCGATAGAGGCGGCTCAGCGAACCCTCTTTTAGAAGCAGGGCGTCGCGGTAACCGAGCGTGTTTTTCAGCGGTTTTGTAAAGGGAAGCAGTTGGGATTCCTCCATTGCGCTTGTCTTTTCTTGTCTTTTTGACGGCTTTGTTTTTCGCGCTCAAAGATAATGATTATTTTTGCCATATGAATATCAAAACAGAAAATCCCAAAATAGCATTGCTTCGTCTTCAGGTGGAAAAGTCTCTTGATTTCCCGCTCTGCACACACGGAGATTTTGTTCGTCTTTCCGCAGTGATTGGCTATGCGTTACGCGAGCACATGTCGGAGAGTACCTTGGAGCGCGTGTGGGAGTATTCCACCCGTCATTATGAGACGGTGTCTGTCCGTACCTTGAACGTGTTGAGCCGTTTTGCGGGCTTTCAAAGTTGGGAACATTTCTGCAAAAGCATTGATTCCGGCTGTTCTGACTCGGAGTTATTCTCGGGTGTGACGCTTTTGACCAAGGATTTGAAGCCGGGCGCATTGGTTAAAATAGGTTGGCAACCCAATCGTATGTGCGTGGTTCGTTATCTTGGGGACAATCGTTTTGTGGCGGAGAAGACGGAGAACTCTACCATGCAGGAAGGGGATACCTTTTCGTGCCTGCAATTTCAAAAGGGGCGTGAATTGTATTTGGATGATTTTCATAAGGCTGACCCCGGTGAGCGTTTTCGCTATGTTGTCGGCGTAAATCACGGCTTAACAACTTTGGAAGTGCTTGATAATCAGCAAATCCCCCCCCCCTCACCGCTCAAAGAAGGTAATTCCGCTGTAAATTCCTGACATTGCCCGGCTTGGTGGTACTGGAAAAACAGCGTGAACAAATATATGACAAAAGCCCGAAGGTTCGTGAAAACTTTCGGGCTTTTTGCGTAACAATCAAGGCGATTAGAGATTGTCTTTCTCGATATCCTTGAAGTATTTGTAGGTATTTACTTTCAATTCGCCGGCAGCAAGTTCGTCGCAGACGATGATGCCGTGCTGGTGTGCCTGAAGGGCAGAAAGCGTGCAGGTGTGGGTGTAAGGACCCTCAACAGACTGCTGCAAAGCGCGCGCTTTCTTGTGACCGAAAGCCAAAATTAACACCTCTTTTGCGCTCAATACGGTAGCCACACCGACAGTCATGGCCAACTTGGGCACCTGGTTGATATCGTTGTTGAAGAAGCGAGAGTTCACCAAAATGGTGTCGTAGGTCAAGCTCTTCACGCGCGTACGCGACACCAATGAAGAGAAAGGCTCGTTGAAGGCAAGGTGGCCGTCTTCGCCCACACCACCCAGGAACAAGTCGATACCGCCAGCCTTTACGATGCGCTCTTCATAACCAGCACACTCAGCGGCGAGGTCTTCGGCGTTTCCGTTGAGGATGTTGATGTTCTCCTGCGGTACGTCCACAAAGTTGAAGAAATTGTTCTTCATGAATGAGTGATAGCTCTCGGGATGCTCTTCGGGAAGACCTACATATTCATCCATGTTGAATGTAATCACGTTTTTGAAAGACACATAACCCTCGTTGTAAAGGCGAATCAATTCTTTGTAGGTGCCGATGGGGGTAGAACCGGTCGGCAATCCCAATACGAAAGGTTTGTCGGTGACAGCGGCTTTTGCGTTGATGGCGTCTGCGATGTATTTGGCAGCCCAAGCAGAACCGGCGTCGTAGTTGTTTTCAATAATAAGTCTCATATCTTTTGTTATTAAATTATCTTTAGAACAATCTTACAAATACTTCAATTGCCTGATATTCAGCCATTCCAAGATCGTTGTACAACTTGGCGGTATTCTGTGTTCTCTCTTCGGCGCGCTGCCAGAACTCTCTAGGGTCGTCGCCCGGGAAAGGAACGATGTCTTTCTGTGAGAGGTGACGGTAGATGGCGTGACGTTTCTTGATGAGTTCGTCGGGACTGAGGGGAACAGCCATGTCCACGCGGCCCAACTCCCACTCCATCCAGGCACCGCGGTACAACCAGCAGTGACACTCGCTCATCCAAGCCTCATTTTCCAACTGGCGCAAAGCCTCCAAAACGGCCTCTGTGCAGACTCTGTGTGTGCCATGGGGGTCAGCCAAGTCGCCGGCAACATAAATCTGGTGAGGTTTTACCTTTTGGAGAAGTTCGATGATGATGTCGATATCTTTCTGGGTGCGTACACCTTTCTCAATACCGCCCGTCTCATAGAAAGGAAGGTTGAGGAAGTGTGCGTTGGTGTCTTCGTTCAAGCCGAATGAACGGACAGCGCCACGTGCTTCGGAGCGGCGGATAGCACCTTTCAAATCCAACAAGGCGCGAGGCTCGGGTTCGCCGGGACGTTTGCTTTCAAGAATTTTGCGTACTTCTTCACGACGGTCGCCGTAACCCAATTCGCGGGCTGCGTCAATGTGCTGGAATACCACGTCGTCGTGTACAGCCACGTTGCCGGAAGTCTGATAAGCTACGTGTACGTCGTGTCCCTGCTCGGTCAAACGGATGAAGGTACCACCCATGGAAATCACGTCATCATCGGGGTGGGGTGAGAAGATAATCACACGTTTGGGGAAAGGA
>JAEIGA010018584.1_pt1 | contig 10594 bp, 13 predicted proteins | sample 9270691 | NCBI WGS metagenome assembly JAEIGA01 (sample SAMN17057246, study PRJNA624740) | gut metagenome | biome: biome; isolation source: fecal sample | host: Bos grunniens | place: China: Xizang | collected 2019 | reverse complement strand
GATTGATATGCCTGAATTTCTTCCTGCTTATGACTGGCTTAGCAAAAAGCTTGATGAAAAATCTCCAAGACCTGATGATGTTCAATATCCTATATGGGCCTGGTTTCGATTCAATAGCAAAGAAAAGAAACCTGATTTGAGACATTCATGTTACGGATATCGTGGTAGTGAGATGGTATGCATTGAACTGGAAATACCAGATGAATATGTACTTCTTTCAGACTTCGATTTGTGGCATTTTGTACTTAATAAATGGTGGCTCTATGATTGTTTTCGTCCTGGCTATTGCGATGCTGATAATGATAAGGACGATGAATGGTTCGCTTCTTTAACGCAAGAGCAGCGCGAGGAAGAAGTGCTTAAATCCTGGGATAGGATATTTAATATTGAACCGTTTGAGAACGACTGGATTGCTCGCGGTAAATATGTTCAGGCAGTATTTTGGGAACTAAGAAAAGAATGGGTTATAAAAACTCAAAATTTCATCGCACGATGATTATAGATAAGGAGATATATTATGTCACAGTTTAGAATGGAAACTATGGTTTGTCCCAATTGTAATAAGCAGGAAGCTCTTCGTCTTTGGGAAGAGATTAATGCAAAAGAAGACGTAACTGCTCGCAACAGGCTGCTTGACGGCGAGCTGTTCCTGTATCGCTGCAAGAAGTGTGGTTACACTGCTGCCACCGCTTACAATTGTATTTATAAGGACTTCGATAGAAAGTTTATGATTTATTTCGCTGCTGACGGCGATGAAGATGGCATGCGTATGGCCATGGATAAGGTCGAGGCTGATGCCAAGGCCATTAATCCTAATGTCGAATATAGCATTCGTCGCAGAATTGTAAGAGATGGCAATTCCATGCAGGAAAAGGTCATTATCTTTGAAGCAGACCTGGATGACAGAACTATTGAGCTTATGAAAATGTTCTATGTCAGTGCTGTTATGGAAAACAATCCTGACATGCAAATCGCTCGCTGCTATTTCTGTATCATTGACGACAATTGGCGTCTTGAGATGGCTGCTGTTGACGGCAGAACATTTGCTATCGATATCCAGAAGGACCTGTATCAGGCTTTCGAAGATGAGTATCGCGAAGAGATTGACAGAATCGGTGAGACGTATTTCGTTGATGCTGACTACGCTCTGAATATCTATGGCGAGAACCTGAGCGACCCAGATTAATATGTTATATGCATTATTGTTTTCAAATGCATAGCACCTGCGGGGAACACAGCATCAAATTGTATAATATTTTGCAGGTAATATTTTGATGTACGGTTCTGTATCATTTTCCAAATGATTTTAAATTCTTTGAAACAATAATGTGTAAAGTGCCTGCAATGTTGTGGGCACTTATTTTTTATAAGGAGACAAATATGAGCATTATAGAGCTTCTGATGTGTGAAAACACTTGGGAAGAATTTTTAGAATACAAGGTTGATGGCGGTCATCTATCGAAGCAGCAAGAAGCAAGACTGACAGAATACATTCAAAACAAAGAGTATATTCCAGTAGTCGAAGGTATACTGAGGCAAGAAGATTTCCCAATCCCCACAATGAAATGTATTAATAAGAAAAACTCAAACAAGAAACGAACTGTATTTTTGTTTGATGAAAAAGAGAATTTCGTTTTAAAGGCGATGATGTTTCTTCTTTATAAATACGACCACTTATTTTCACCAAACTTGTATTCTTTCAGGCGTAATATTAGCGTGAAAACAGCTATCGCGAATATTACAAAAAGAAATATCGGGTCCATGTACGGATATAAAGTGGACATACATGACTATTTTAATTCTGTTGATACAGATATTGTCACAAAGATACTTCGCGATAAGATTAAAGATGATAACTTACTTGTTGATTTTATATGCTCGTTACTTTCCAACACAAAGGCATATTTTAACGATGCGATAATTGATTGCAAGAAGGGTATTATGGCTGGCGTGCCAATTTCAGGATTCCTGGCTAATCTATATCTTGCGGAGCTCGACAAGCTATTTCATCATCAAAACATACTTTATGCCAGATATTCGGATGACATAATTGTCTTTGGTTCAACCAAAGAAGATATCGCTAAATATAAGTCGACGATACATCAGTTCCTGAATGATAGAAAATTAACTATCAATGAAAGTAAGGAATTTGAAATCTTGCCAAATGAGAAGTTGGATTTTCTAGGATTTTCATTCCAAGATAACAAGGTCGATTTGTCAGATGTTGCTTTGCAGAAAATGAAAGACAAGATGAGACGTAAAGCACGAGCATTATTGAGGTGGAAAATTCGAAAAAAGGCAAGTCCCGACCGAGCAATTAGAGCATATATTCGTTATTTTAACAAAAAGCTTTTTGAGAACCCAAAAGACAATGAAATAACATGGTGCAGGTGGTATTTCCCGATTATAACAACAGACGAATCCTTGCATGTTTTGGATAGTTATATGCTGCAGAATATTCGATATATCGCCACTGGAAAATATACAAAAGCAAATTATAACCTAAGATACGATACTATCAAGGAATATGGGTTCAAGAGCCTTGTACATTCTTATTATTCATTTGAGAAATAGAAAACACACCACTAACAAAGTGGTGTGTTATTTTTTACATATCGATTTCTTCTGGTGTTGTTAATTCAGACTCCAACACTTTTCCGTCTTTGAATATGATTTTCAGAATTCTGTCTTTCCCTACAGAGATATTACCAACTCTAACTGGATATTTCCATGTTACTGTTTGCATACCAGATTGAGGGAATCCGTTGGTTCCTTTACCAATCATCTCTACGACTTCTTCATATGTCATGTTCGGCTGAATCTTATTATAAATAGCATTTACTTTTGCCTTTGGAATATATTGCACAACAAAGGCCGCAATAGCTGCAATTATAACGACTATGATGAAAACAAGTCTCATACTATCATCCTTTCTAGTTCTTTGTAAATAATTTAGAACAACCAATAAAAAACAAAGCCCTGAGACAAAACTCAGGGCTCTTATATTAATAGTCTATTACCATAACTTCCAACTTTGCTTTTTTCGCAATGTTAATCATATGGTTGGTTCCTTTTGATTTACCATCCCAGAAAGCAATTAAAACACCAGATGCGTCGTCGCTGGATGACGCGAACTTTGCCATTTCCTGATTCCTCAAATAGCCAGCTTTGTTGCCATACTTATCCCATTGAGCAGGGAATTTTTCTAATGGCAAATGGAAGTCTTCTGCGAATCGAATGCCAAGAGAATCAGCGCCTCTTGCACATCCTGAAATTATGGTTATTTCATTCTGATTTATCTTGTCGGTTCCGTTGATTTTCATATTTACTTCTTTGATGGCTGCCAATGTCTCCATCTTCAAAGCTCCATAATCTTCAAAATCACGGCCGCCTGCAATAATAATTCTTAACTTTTTCAACGTTATCTCCTTTTGTTAATCGGATTCGCCAGCGCTTGTTTAAACGGCGTATTCTTCTCCTCTGTTTCTGGCAAATCAAACGCTATGAAATGTACAGCAATTTCAAATTCAAACAGAGATAGGAAACATTCAGCTTCGCGAGTCTTAGTGTCAAAATAAGAGCGCGTCATTAAATGCAATCTAGTCTTCTTTAAGAATTTAATATCATTCTTTGCTTGCTCATCTTTCAACCCCTTAACACGTTCCAAAACAGAGTCTATCTGTTTAATCCAAGAATTAAACTCATCCTCTGGAAGTGTGAATGACACACCATCCCCATTTTTGTTTACTTTCAGCTTGTACATTTTTAAGTTCCTTTGTTTTTACTCAGCCTTTAAACCAGCTTCTTCCATTTTCTGAATCATAATATCCATACTGTGATTCAATGAATAGATGCTGTTCTTCAAAATGCTGAGTGTGTTTGTGTATTGCGGGTAATATCTCTTACCATAAGATGCCATAGGAATCAGGAACATATACGTCTCTCTGATATATTTCTTCATCTTCGGCAATGTAAATGCATATAGTGTGGAGCTGTTATGCAGCCTGTCGCTCAACTTTACAAGCAGAGCTCTTGGGTCTTTTTTGATGTTGTCAAAATATACGCTAAGAGCATAATCGTCAAGACCTGACTCTTTTGAGAGAAGTCTCACTATCTTGATGACGTCTTCGCTCATTCCATATTCTGAAATCAACTCATGTCCACCATAGGGGAGCCTATCCTTGCAATCTTCAATTACATCATGACAAAGTGCGGCAGCCAGAGTGATATCATCATCTACCCCATAGCTAATCAGAGAGCTGCATACTTTCAAAGGATGGCAAATGTACGGAGTTCCATCTTTTCTATACTGTCCATCATGAAAATGGCGAGCAACTGCAAGTGCAATCAAAGTCTGCGTCAATCCCTTGGCCACTGCAAAACCCTTGATGAACATGTAAGAGTCAATGTATGCGGCCGTATCTTTTTCATTAAATACGTGGTCCATCTCCAAAATCTTGTTTTCCATACAAGTACCACCTTTCTATAAAAAATGTATATAACTATTATAGATGCCACAATGGTGGGTGGGAGGGTAAAATAATCTAAAAGAATAATGCACCTGCTCAATCAGCAAGTGCATTTTTTTCTTATACAGATTGTTCAGCCTCTTCAATGGCAGCGTCTACTCTTGCGCCGAAACGGCCGTAGTAATACTTGCGAGATTTAGCGATATATCGCTTTGCCCACTCTTTATCATCAGTTAGCATAACTTCGCGCATATTGTGAATTTTATCAGCTGCTTTAACAACCTTGGCCATATCGTTGATAATCAGGCTGTCGAGGTATACACCTTCAGCTTCTGCCTTCATATCTTCACTCTTCGTCAACAGTTTTACTGCCTCCAGGATATCCTCGCCAAACTCCAGGATTTCCTCTTCCTTAGCCTTTGTATCTTCAAGAGTATCGTGAAGTAATGCCACAACCTGATATCTCACGTCGTAACCCCAACTTCTAACAATTTCAGACACGGCAATCGGGTGAAGAATATATGGAGTGGTTCTATCTCGCCTGGTTTGTTTTCTATGCATTTTTGCTGCATATTCAAGAGCTTTCGAGAACAAGACTCCGTCTTTCATAACATCTCCCTTTCATTTGTATTCTCCTTGTTCTAAAGATAATATAGTGGAAACACAGGAAAAATGCCTGTTGACAATCAAAAAATCTATATTAAAGCAAAATTAAACAAATGAGAGGTGCTAATATGAAAAGAAAAGACGTCCAATACATGGGTATATTTACAGACTACCCACTCGGCGGCAGACTATTCAGAGAAATCGAGAACCAACACATCACCCTGTCTTATAGGCCTGATGAAGAGAAGTTTAAAGAGCTATTAAATTATGTTGGTACAAAGCAGGCTTTTGAAATTAAAGGCTATGGTAATGATGGTAAAAATGAAGGCCTTTTGGTTGAATTGAAGTCTCCAATCCCATACTATGGAGCAGAACAACAGCATATCACATTGTCTGTTTCACAAGATGGAAAACCTGTCGACACGGCCTTCTTAGAATTCGATAAACCGATTCCGTTAGAATATGGTCTATCAGTTGGCGATATTATCTATGGCCACGCTGCTGCGTTTACAAAAGATGGCCCTGTATTTATGCCAACAATGTTTGATGAGTATCAGCAGCGTACTCCACGAGAGCTTCCTAATATTAACGAAATCAAGCAGGATTTAATCCAAACAGCTAATGATGGTAATCGCGGAAGATTGTGCCCAGAAGAAATCAATCTCGGAACTGTTCACTTTAGAGTGGATGGCGGTGAATGGCAGGCATTAAATCCAGACGATTGGTCTCAAGTGCAAGAATTCCTTGATGACCCTAATTGTAAGGTCGATATGACTATGCAGTGTTTTGATTCCAGAGAGACTTCATCTTTCTTCCCTGTAACAATGTACGGCGTTGAAAGAGCTGAATTACTTGAAGGGAATGCTATTGTTGTTAGCCATGGTGCTGTATTAAGCAATATCGATTTCGTTGGGAAAGGCCCATCATGGGACGGCCCTAACTTTGGTGATGGCCAAGGTTTTGATGACGGCCCAGGTTTTGATGACGGTCCTGTGCTATAATATGATAGAGACCTCTGGATTCCCAGGGGTCTTTCTTTTTGATTATTTGCTACGATTCTATATTATTGAAAACATATTTTGTGAAAGGCCGAAAATATGAGAAAACTTTTGTGTTTTGTTTTGTGTTTGACATTTATTTTTACGCTGCCTGCATGTCAATCTAACGTCGATAAGAAGCGAGATGAAATGTGGAAAGCCATAGCAGAACCAGCCATGGTAGAACATTTGAAAGACAAATATAATATCGATATTGAACCACAAAATCTTTTTGTTTGTTTCGAGCGAGACAGTCAATTTGAACCAGCTGTTACATCCCCATCAATTCCATATGTTACAGCCAATTTCGAATATGATGGAAAAACGTATTACATATGCGCAAATGTTTCTAACAACGATTCTCCAATTTGTTATGACAATTTCCAAGAAGATGAGATTCAAAATATTATCAAAGAGCATATCAATACAATTGTTGGTAACACAGCGATAGCTATGGATATTGAAGTGTTTGACTTGTTTGATAAGAGACATTACGTCGAAGACCATCTTGGCCCTAAGAACTGCAACTTAGTTAATATCAAAATTGAGTCATTTGAGGACATAGTTAATAATGCAGATGATATTTATTGCACTATTTATGCATATTATGATTCCTTGGATGATTTGAGTGTTTCGACGGATGCTATGGAAAATCTCAGCAAATTATATGACGTCGAAATAGTGAATCTAAAATCTGGGTGGAACAAAATTACTCACAGCGATGGCAGCTATAATATTGCGTACGACCTGGACAACGTTCATGAGTATATCAAAGCTGGGTCCCGCGGTGCAGGTGAAAATAAAGAGCCAAAAATCATGATGTATGATGCTTACACCGAACAGAAATTTGGTAAGACACTGTTTTGCTCACTTGAGTCAATTACCCCTCAGGAATACAATCACACAATTAAGTCTGCTGTGACAAAGTTGTTTATTGTGGATAAATACACTTGTTTCATATCACCAGAAGACATAAGAGGATACAGCAAATATAACTATTACGAGATAGTACTTTGCAAATTTACAAGTGATGGCAGCGCAGAAGTTGATAGTTTTGATTTTGGATACGAAAGTCTAAGTAATGGCGAGAAGTGCTATTACTTCAACAACCTGCACGGGAAGTATTCAGAATATGATTTCTGGTATTTAAGAGAAAAGGCAAAATAATAAGAAAAGACCCAAATCGACTGATTTGGGTCTTTGTTTTTAGTTATTAAACTTTACTTAAACAGTCTCTTGTAGGATTCGAGGGCTCTGGCGTGTCTCGCCTCATCTCTTGCCATTTCATGCACGGTGTCGTGGATAGCATCTAGGCCGAGCTCCTTAGCCTTCTTGGCCAGCTCAAACTTACCCTGGGTTGCGCCAATCTCACAATCTACACGCCATGCCATGTTCTTCTTGGTAGACGCGGTCATGTTAGGTTCCAAGTCCTCGCCCAGCAGCTCTGCAAACTTTGCAGCGTGCTCAGCTTCTTCCCAGGCTGCCTTTTCCCAATACAGGCCGATTTCAGGATAGCCTTCGCGATGAGCGATACGAGCCATACACAGGTACATACCAACTTCGGAGCACTCACCCTGGAAATTAGCCATCAGCTGGTCGAAGATGTACTTCTTATCTTCGTCGGAGATATCAGGATTATTCTTCACGGTCTTTGCGTAAACACCGTACTCGTGCTCAGCAGCCAGGGCACCTTCCTGCATCACAGTAAAGCGAGTACCAGGCACCTTACACAGAGGACACTTAAAATCGGCGGCCATCTCTTCTGCTTCGTGAACATAACCACAAACGGGACAAACAAACTTCTTCATAATAATTACCTCTTTCTTAATTTAATTTATTTCTTTACATTTTTCTTTGCGACAGGGTCGTAGACAATTTCTTCGTCCCATTCGGGCTCTTCCATATCCTCGAAATCGTCTTCATCATCCCAATCTTCATCAAACTCTTCGTCATCTTCGAAGTCTTCATCCCAATGAGGGTGTGCGTACTTGCAGACCATTAGGCCATCTTTTAGTTCGAAGTTGGCGTATTCATCTCCGCCAGGACTAAAACCGCCCATACCGCCGCTAATCTGAGCGTGAGGAGCCGCTTCTGCCATCTCATGGAAGACATCTACCGAATCCAGTCCATTAAATACGCCATACGGACCGCTGGCTTCGAATGATACAACTCCATTTCTACTTGCAATAAACTCCATCAAATCCTCATCAGATAAGTTCAGAAGATTCTTTCTTAGATGAAACTCATCTCCCTCATTCACATAAACACTCATGAAATATGGACAGTTTCTTTTTTCTTGATACTGCGCTCTTTTTTCCTTACCATAAGAGCGAGCAACCATAAGCATGGCAAAGATTTCTTCGTTCGTTCCTCTTAGTTCGGCACCTGTATTAAAATCAGCAGCTCCCATAATTACTCCTCTTCTTTGAATTGGTCTGGGCCTACACCGCACAGAGGGCATTCATAATCTTCGGGCAGTTCGTCACCCTCGTAGATGTAACCACAAACTTCGCAAACGTATTTCTTCATGCACAAAACTCCTTTTGTCGATTTATCTGATGATATTATGGTTAAATTACTACATTTATGGCGGGTGAGTATGTGATTAAGTCACAAACAAAAGAAAAGCGGGCCGAAGCCCGCTTATTTCAATTATTTGGTTGCTAGCATCTGGCTTGCGCCACAGAAAGGACATACTCTTGTGCTGGTGTCAATTGAGCCACCACAATTAGGACATACGCATGCGATAACTTCAATCTTTGAGTTACCAACATTGATTACATCTGGTGTGCCATATTCATCCAGGATTTTTGTAAACAAGTTCTTGATGTCCATTGCCAGGCTCATCAACGACTTGTGCTGACCTTCCCACTTTGATTTGTCTGTGTGACTTGCAGGAGGCAACTTGATGCTGATTTTTGCAATTGCAAACTCGCCATCTGTTTCAACCCAATCAAAATTCCATCTCAGTTCATTTTCAATGTAATTCTGTCGTTTTAACAAAACGTTATAGTTGGTATCTCTCTTTCTAATTCTAACTTCAACGCTAATCATATTCTTTGCTGTCTCACGAGACAATCTCATGAAATATCTACCATCTTTACATGGTAAGTCCATTGCGTTGTTGCTATCAAACTGCTTAATTATCTTTCCGAACAATGTCCTGAATCTACCATTTTCATTGGCACTTTGACAGAAAACCTTCCAATATTCATAGTCTTTACCAAAGAATAACTCAAATTTAACGCCCAAGATTTTGATATCGGCCTTGTCGGCTGCTTTTTGGATATATCTCAATTCATCATCATTGAGAGCTATCTTTCCATCCTCATCCGACTCAGAGGAAAACTCTTCAATAATATCAACATATCTAAAATTAGACATCTTATCTTCAATCATCCACTCAGCGTCAGCCTTCAAGCCCGTACAGTTCGGATACATAAAATCTGTTTTATAAAACTTTTCTGGGTTCTTGATATCTAAACAAATTTCATATCTGTATCCAACCTTAATGCCGTCAATTGTCTTAATAGCATGGTCGTCGTTGGTATCTACAGTATCTGATAGCGTTTGAACGCCAACTCTAAATGTTGCTCCTGCTTTTTCTATACCAGGTATTAAAGTATGTTTGCCAGGTCCAGCAATTCTTCCAAATTTACCAAATCTTTCGATAACAGTTACATATCCTTGTTCTACATTTATCTGCATAATTGTTTCCTTCCTATCCATCTTCAACAAAAATGTAGAGATTGATGTTTTTATTTTAATATAGAATCTTGTAGCCGTCTACTTTTCCGAATAACACTTCATTTTTAAACAATTTCCGCTATAATAAATAAGAACACAAGGAGAAAATAAGAAAGGATATGAACCCTATGTATATTATTATCGATGGCTCTTCCATGCTGTCTACTAACTATTACGGAACCCTGCCTCGTGAAATGCTCTTCGCAAAAACTGACGAGGAAAAGGAGAAGCTGTATCCGAGAATTATGCAGACCAAGGATGGTACTTACACCAACGGTGTTTTTACATCCATAAAGCAAATTCTTTCTATGGTTGCAAACCAGAAGCCCGAAGGCATCATCGTCGTTCTGGACCGTTCCAGAAATACTTTCAGACGCGAGCTGTATCCTGAGTACAAAGCTCAACGCGGCGGCACACCCGTTCCCTTGAAGGAGCAGTTCGGTACTTTCGCCGAAGTTCTTGAAGAAATGGGCATTCCTACATACTCCTCTGATAAATACGAGGCTGATGACCTGGCTGGTGCTATTGCAAAACAGCTCGAAGCCGCAGGCAAGACCTGTGCTTTGATTTCTGGTGATAAGGACTACTATCAGTTGGTTACTCCTCAGACCTCGCTGTGGAGAATCATTCCCAGTACTGCTCGTGCAAAGTACGAATCTGCATATAACATGAACTTCGACGAGTATACGGCAGCTAATAATTTACCTGCTGCCATGTTCGAGACCAAGTATGGCG
>JAEIGA010018583.1_pt1 | contig 10594 bp, 4 predicted proteins | sample 9270691 | NCBI WGS metagenome assembly JAEIGA01 (sample SAMN17057246, study PRJNA624740) | gut metagenome | biome: biome; isolation source: fecal sample | host: Bos grunniens | place: China: Xizang | collected 2019 | reverse complement strand
TGAAACTTCGTCCACCTAACGATTATACGGTTTATACTTTTGAGATTCCTTCCACGGGTGAAAAGAAGCGTTTCCGCCCATTTCTTGTTAAAGAAAATAAAGCCTTGATGATTGCTCAGGCGACGGAAGATGAATCGGTAATGATTGAAACGCTCAAGAATATCATCCAAAGTACGTGTATGGATGAGATTGACGTTGAGAAATTAGCAACGTTTGATTGTGAATACCTTCTTTTGAAGTTGCGCTCCATTTCGATGGGTGACACGGTTGAGCTCTATTTCTACTGTGATTCTGAGAATGGTGAAATTCACAAGACGGAAGATGACGAGAATCGTAAAGTCATTATCCCGTTCAATTTGGGTGAGGTTTCCATTGAAAACATCGAAGGTTACACACGAGACCTTCGTCTTTCCGACAATTTAATGGTTCGAATGGCAATCCCGAATCTCACAATGGTTAATAAGATTTCCGAGTTGAGTGAGGATGATGGCATCGACAATTACATTAAGGTCATTGCAACCTCGATTGAGCAGATTATCACCGAAGAGGAAATGATTACTCTTGCTGATGGTGATATTTCTACCGAAGAGTTGGTTGAATGGTTGGAAATGTTAACCCAAGAACAATTCGACATCATTATCAATTTCTTTAAGAACATTCCATTCTGTTGTATGGATGTCAAATGGAAATGCCCCGTTTGTGGTAAGGAAAATATCCGAAAAGTTGGTGGATTGCTCAGTTTTTTCTAATTGCGCTTTCGCACTATGATTTTCAATCTTTCTATACCACGAATTTCATTCTACACGAAGATTGGGGTTTTGGTATTGATGAGATTGATAATATGTTCCCATACGAGCGAGACATTTATATCTCGTTAGTACGAAAGCGTCAAGAACAGAATAAAGAAGCGAGTAAATCGCACTAAGCACAATGGCAGATAATAAAAATATCGACGAAAGCGCCGAAAGCTTAAAAGAGAAGACCGAGAGTTTACGGAAAGAAATTCACGATTTCGCAAACTTTCAAAAATTTACTCTCAGAGAGTTTAAGCGTAGCGAATCATTTAAGAAGATAAAGAAATACACTTCTTTAGGCTCATTAATCCCCGAAAGCAATAGAAGTGTCGGTGCTGATGTCGCTCGTTTGTTATTAGGGCGATTCAAGGAAAAGAAACCTCTCGTAGAATTAAGAGATGAAGCTACGGGTGAGTTGATTAGAGACGATAAGGGGAATGTAAAGAAAGTAGACCCATCAGATAATAGCTTCAAGGCTAGATTGAAACGAAGTGGGTTGACTTCTTTCGGGCGATATATTTCTGACGATAAAGAAGGTGTCTTTTATGACATTTTGCGTACGGTAGTCGGGCGCTTCGGTGATGACTTTATCGGAAAGAAAAAGACCCTTTCGGCATACGAAAAGCAGATTTCTGAGCTTTCTCCACAAGAAGAGAATCGAGAAAATGCTTCAACCGAGGGCTTCGGTGATGGTGAAATCTTAACAAAGATTTATGAAAATACCGAAGGTATCGCAACAGCATTAAATGTTTCCAATAGAAAGAGTGAAGAGTCTACAGAAGAAATCATTAATCTTTCTAAGAAGAATGTCGATATTGGTGTAAAATCTCTAGATGCTCAAACAAAGAAGAACGCCACAGACCTAGAGAAGGAACTCGAAACCAAGAAGACTCTTGAGGAAGCAAAGGATGCCCTTAAGGGAATCCAAAAGAATGTCACTAATGCCGTTAATCTTACTGCAAAGAGCACAGGTGGTGCTAGTGGTGAGGGTGGTATTATTGACAATATCGCCGACTTAACAACCATTGGTGCACTTGGAAAGGGCATCTTCGGCAAGGTTGGTGGTGCTTTTGGTAGTATCTTCGGGAAGATTAAGGGATTTGGCACAAGTACCGTCGGTATGCTAAAATATGGTGCACAGGTCGGTACGAATAAAGCATTACCTTTACTTCACTCAGTAAAGGATTCTACTAAGACTGTTGGTGCAAATATTCTCGAGAAAGGTAAGGGTTTACTCGAAAGTGGGAAATCAGTAATCAACAACATTCCCACGCCGAAGATTCTCGACCTCGCTAAGAAGGGTGGTTTAATCGGAGCGGGTATTACCGCTATCAGTTCAATCTTTGATATCAACAAAGCATCTGACGAAATCGACGAAAAGGTTAAATCGGGTGTCATCTCCAAGGAAGACGCTAACCGAGCAAAATTCAACAGCGCCATCGAAATCGGCTCGAAGGGAGCGGGTGGTGCAATTGGTGGTTTGGTTGGTATGTCCAAGGGCGTGGCGTTAGGCGCTACACTAGGCTCTGTTGTTCCTGTACTTGGTACGGGTGTCGGTGCTGTGTTGGGTGGCTTAATCGGCGGTTTTGGTGGCGAAAAGATTGGCAGTTGGCTTGGTGGTTTCTTCGGCGATTCTGTGACTAACGATGTCAAGGAAAATAAGTCTTTCGCAGAGAGAAAACAAGAGCTGAAAAAGGAACGCTCAAAAGTTGAAACTGAAGAGAAAATACTTGCAGATAAATTTTTGCAAGAAAATCTCGATGAACTTGTTGAACGTGGTGTAATTGAAAAGGTAGAGAAAGATGGCGTTGTAACTTACAAGGGGCTCAATGGCGGTGCTTATGAAATGAGTAGAGCTCGTTACAATGCCGAAGATTCAGCTTTCCTTAAGGTGAATGACAAATACGAAGATATTACGAAACGAGAAATTGCTTTAGATAAAGAAATCAAATTGGCAAATCTCAATCCTAATAATATCTCACCATCCAACAAAAACCTAGAAGGCGCTAAGATGGTTAACGAATCCGAAGTTGCGAACTACAAAGAAAAGCAACGTCAAGCCAAGAGTGATAAGGCTTCGGATAACGTGATTAACAATAACGTTCAAACGAACGTTAATAACCAAACCATCCAAAATCGTCAATTGAAACCACGCAGTGACCACTCAATTTACGAACGTCTACACGGTTCTGATTAAGATTAAGGGAAGCAAAAGCTTCCCTTTTTCGTTTTTATGTGGTATAATTCTCTAATAGGAATATGAGAGGAGTTTCCATTATGAAAGAAAATGTTGTATTCGATGCCGAAGAACTGAAGGCTGAACTTTCTAAGGGTATTTGTGAAGTTGTATTCACGAAGAAGAAAGATGGTGAAGAACGAGTGATGCATTGTACTCGTAAAATGAATATGATTCCCGAGGAAAAGATGCCAAAGGGTGGTTCTGCTAATGTAACCACAGATAAGCCCACGATGGTTCGTGTATACGATGTGGATGTTGATGGTTGGCGCTGTTTTGATGCCACGTCTGTGACGAAGTTCGTCCCATCTAGCGAATTTCAATACGAATTACCACTTGAGGATTGAGTATGAGTGATGGGTTAGTTTGGCTTATTGATGTATTACTTCAACTTAAGATTGCTCTCATCGGATTCATTACCGTTGGGGTTGTACTCACGTTTTTCATCGTTTTAATCTGTACTTGTAATCGAGCATTTGACGAAGTAGCCGATAAGATTAAACGATTCGTGGTTGGTATTTTGATTGCTACGGCTATTTGTGTACTCATCCCGACAGAAACAACACTCTATGATTTGTTCTACGATGATACACAGGATATTATCGTACTTGAGGACGAATAAGCGTGAAGCTAAATTTGATGTATTCGTATTGGTGTGAGGAGCGATGTAGCTATTGTTATCTTGGTGATAAACGAGATAACCGTGTGATGATTTCCTCTTCCACCTTGGAAAATATACTAAAGACACTAAAAGATAATATCACAAGCGTCGAGATTGATGGTGGTGAGATTAGTGCACTTCGAGATTTTCAAGATTACTTGCGTAGCATTGTTTATGTTTTGAAGACTCGTTGTGACGATATTCGCCTATCAACAAATCTTTACAACCCCGAAATCATTAATCTTGCGGACGAGTTGGGCATTAAGTTGTATGTTTCATACAACGCCGAGCAGACTTCACACAATGAAACGATGATGAAAGTTATGGCGCTCCCTAGATTTAAGCGAAAAAATCTAGGTGTGCAAGTTGTAGTGATGCCGAGTATCCTTGAGGCTGATATTGACCAATTGCTCTATGATATTGGTGCTATTGGTAATCGTGTTCGATTTATTCAATATCAACCATTCATAAAGGGATTCAATCAGGGGCTGATGATTCCGAACACAAATCGACAATTTTCCGAGTTTATGCTCAAAGTGTTTGATTTGTGTGAAAAGAATGATTATAATTTGGTGGTTGAGAATTTCGAAGACTATATGATGGATAACCGTGAACGTTGTACCATTGACAACAACGTGACGATTAATCCGTATGGTAAATTCTTAGCACCACGATTCAACCACGGGTGTGCTACGTGGATTGAGTATGATACATTCTCCGATTATTCTAAGGCTTGGGCTGAGGAAATGTCGTGGTACAATCGCTTATGTCGCAATTGTGATTACTTCTCCGAGTGCTACGCTAGGTTCTTACAGCCGTGGTTTAGGGGTGACGAATGTTGCGGATTGAAATCTTTGGTTGAATTTTTCCAAAAGCGAAAGGGAATCTTCTAAAATCGTGTCACGAAATCCCGTTCTATACGTTCGGGATTTCCGCTTTTTGGTTTTAAATATTTCGATGCATTCGAGAAAGTAGTGTATTACTTTCCATAATTTTACAAATCCCTCTTGGGGTTTGGATACCATAAGGTGATTTACAGTGAAAACTTTTTTACAAGCTCCGTATCACGATGACTACGACGAGAACAAAAAGTTTCATCGGATATTGAGTAGACCGAGTTATCCTGTACAAGCCCGTGAATTGACACAATCACAAACGATGTTGCAACATCAGATTAAGCGGTTTGGTGACCACTTTTTCGCTGAAGGTGCACAGGTTGTAGACGGGCAAGTTACATTCGATACATCTATTCAATATGTTCGTCTACGTTCAATTACGGGCGTGAGCGGTAGTAGTGCTCTTACTGTTTCTCAGTTTGTTGGGCAACAAGTTTACGGCACAACAAGCAAAGTTAAGGCAGTCATTATCGCGGCATCCGAAGCTGAAGGTAGTGACCCCGCCACACTCTTTGTGAAGTATGTCGCCTCTTCTGCAAATAATGGATACGATAAGTTCATTAAGAATGAAGGGCTTTCTCTTGGTGAAGGTTATCAAGTAGAAAACAGCGATACCGCAACGGGTACGGGTTCTATCGCACAAGTTGCTCGAGGCTACTTCTACGCCTTGGGTATGTTCTGCTTGGTTGATGCGCAGACGATTGTTTTGGACAAATATAGCTCCGCACCGAGCTATCGTATCGGTTTGGGTGTCAAGGAAGATATTGTCACGCCTGAAGATGATTCCTCTTTGGCTGATAATGCACAGGGTTCATATAACTTCTCTGCTCCGGGCGCTCACCGTTACCGTGTCGAATTAGTTCTTAAGAAAGTTCCGTTAACCTCTGTGGATAATGACAACTTCATCGAGTTGGGACAAATCCAAAACGGACGCATTCTTAAGCAAACGACTAAGACAGAATACAGCGATATCGAAGAAACCTTAGCACGTCGTACACACGACGAAAGTGGTGACTATACGGTTCGCCCATTCAAGCTTTCCATTCGTGAACATCGTTCCAATGACCGTGGTGAATGGAAGAACTCTCGCTCCTATCTCCGAGGTGATATCGTTCGTAACGACGGTAATACCTACGTTGCTCGTACGACAGGTACGTCACTTGCGCTTGGTACAGGACCGACACACATTGTTGGCTCTCGTTATGAAAGTACCGAAGGTGGTGGTGTTTGTTGGGAATACACAGAAAATCCTGTATTCAACAACGGCGTTTATCCCGCTGAAGGACGACTTTCTAGCTTAGAGATTGTTGATGGTGGTAAGGGTTATGTTGCTCCCCCATCTGTTAGCATCTTAGGTGGTAATAACGATGCTAAGGCTGAAGCTGTTGTCTCCGATGGTAAGGTTGTCAAGCTAATTCTCACGAATGGTGGTAGTGGCTTCGTCAACAACAATATCACCGTGGTGTTTAGTGGTGGTATTAGTGGTGGTTCTGATTCCGTGGTTGCAACGGCGGTAGCAAAGGCTGAATTCGGTAAGGAAGACTTCTTAGCTATTGGTTTGGAAGGCGGTAAGGCTTACGTTCAAGGCTTCGAAGTTGAAAAGGTTGGTACAACCTATATCGAAGTTCCGAAGGCTCGAACATACGAACAAGTAACCGACGTTCATATCAACAGTAATGTTGGTAACTTCGTGTATGTCACGAATCTCTATGGTTTGCCCCCATTTGGTTCAAGTGGTAGCACCATTGGTACAATTGATTTGTACGATGGTATGGGTAATCCGGAAATCAATGGCAATACTATCAGAATTCCTGATGAGAAGACGCACGGTAAGAAGATTGGTACTGCTCGAGTTCGTGGTATTGAATGGGATAGTGGTGTACGCTCTTCCGTTAAGTCTGTCTACAAGCTTTACATTTATGATGTTAAGTTCGATGACCCGAAGAAGGACTTTGTTCGAGACGTTAAGAGTTTCAGAAGTGGTGATGATTTCTTCTGTAACATTGAACAAGTCTTGACTCGAATCGATGGTTTCGTCACGTACAAAGACGCAACGACATTGACAGGTTCAATGACATCCTTTATGACGGATGTGTCTGTCGGTGATTGGTTGAATTTGAACGGTGAATATTGTAAAGTTACCGCAGTTAACGGACAAAACGAGTTGAAGGTTGCCGATGGTTCTATCAACTTCAATGCTGATAAGATTAACGGCGCTCCAATTCGAATCATTAGTACGAACATCAACGATTCTCACTATAACACCGCACTCTACAAGATTCCATCTGATATTGTTCGAAGCATTAAGAACAACCTCAACACGTACGACATCGAATATCGTACGATGGAAAAGTTTAGCGGTGACTATGTTACGGTTAGTCCGACGGATAGAAAGCAAGTAACGGTTTCTGTTCCATCCAACGTTGGTGGTTACTTCGATAGTGCTGATGAAACCGACAACTACATTGTTGTGGAAACGAAGTCTGACAAGAAGGTCGTTATTCACGAAGTTGGTGGTGGCACAGAATCGGGTAAATCGACAATTACCTTAACGCTCAATTCCGCCGATGGTATTAGTGCGAGTTCTAGTGTTATGGTTATGGGTACACTCATCAAGAGTGGTATCAAGAACGTAACACCAAAGACAAAGACTCTTAAACAAGAAGTGATTGGTGATAAAGCTTACAAGGTTCTTACACCAAACGAATACAAAGCTAGCGTTATTCCACTTCAACACGCTGACGTGTATCGAATCATTTCTGTTAAGATGCTTGGTAACGATGGTGAATATTCCATCGATATTACCGACCGATATGATTTGGATGATGGACAAACGGAAAACTACTACGGTATTTCCAAGTTAGTTCTTAAGCCAACATATCTCCCCGCTAGCGCACCGATTGCCGTTTCTTATGAATATTTCGAACACGGTGTTGGTGACTATTTCTGTGTAGACTCCTATCCCGAGGAAATTGACTACTCAGAAATCAAGATGCGTGATTACCTCGACTTCCGTCCAACATTGGATAAGGATGGTAATGTAGTAAAATCATCTGCATCGCTTAAGCGTGGTACACAAATCACGACGAGTTATTCCTATTACATCCCACGATGTGATAAGATTAGTGTCGACTTCACGGGTAACTTGGTGAACATTGAAGGTGTTCCTAGTACCAATCCTCAATTACCCGAAACGCCATCGTTGGCTATGAATCTTTACAACTTGAGCATTGCACCGTACACGTTTAGTGCGGATTCTAGCAATGTTATCGGTGAAACGATTGATAACCGTCGTTATACGATGCGTGATATCGGTAAGTTGGAAAAGCGAATCTCTAACCTCGAAGAATACACCACTTTGAGTTTGTTAGAACAATCCACATCTTCGATGAGTATTGAAGATAGCTACGGATTGGAACGCTTCAAGCGTGGTTTCGTTGTTGACAACTTTAAGGATACGACGCTTCTCAACACGAAGGATAACTCAACATTCTGCGCAATGGATATCGAAGAGGGCTGTGTTCGTCCCCCATTCATTCAACAGAATGTTAGCTTGGTTGAAAAGGTTGTAAACAACAATGACCGAGACACCAAAAACTATATGGCTTATGGTAAAGTGTTCACATTGGCACTTGATGATAACGAAGAGCACGTAGTTTTGGTTGAACAAGGCTTAGCAAGCCGTACGGAAAATATCAACCCATTTGCCGTTGCAACGTTCTTCGGTAAGATTGATATTAATCCAAGCAGTGACGATTGGTTCGAGACGAAGTATCTCCCTGAAATCGTCAACCAAGTTGAAGGCAACTATCTCCAAACGAAGACTTCGTTAGAGGGTACGGTTTGGGATTCTTGGCAAACGACTTGGACAGGTAAGGCTAACGAAACGAGTAAGACATTCTCCAATTGGAGTTACACAAGTAGCTCTTGGCGTAAGGTTGATGTTACTCGCACGTATAGTCAAGATTCTACAGAACGTAGAACAGGTATCAAGACAACCGTTACAAGTAAGATTGATTACGAAGAAGTGGATGACCGTGTAGTCTCTACATCCGAAATTCCCTATATGCGTAGTCGATATTTGTTGGTTAAGGCTCGAGGCTTGAAGCCGTATACACGATTCTACCCATACTTCGATAATGTTGATATCGATTATTGGTGTACGCCGTGTTCTGCTATCAAGTACGAATCTCTCTCCGATACGGAATTCGATTGCGATAGCTCAGCGGGTTCAGACTATTTGAATAAGGCTCGAGTTATCGAAACGACAAAGAATTCTTATTGGGCTGAAGAAACCGATAAGACTTGTTTGGACATTGGTGATGTTATCACATCCTCAAGTTCCTCTTCCACAACAGGTACAGAAAGAGTTGAAAACTTGACCGCTGTTGTTGTTGGTAAGTCCATCGACGGCGAAACGGGCGACAAATACCTCTATGTGGCTAATATCAAGAAGGAAGGTGGCACTCCACTTGACGGTAGAGCATCTCCGACATCTAGCGCAAAGACATTCGCTAGAGACGATATCATCATCGGTAGTTTGAGTGGCGCTCGAGGTAAGATTCTCGAAGCTCAACCAAACTTGAGTCATATCAATGACCCGTTGGTGACGAACCACGCCGGTGAGTTGTACTTCTTGTATTGGATTCCTGATGGTGACCGTGTCGATTACAACACGACGGGCGCTAAGAATACCTCTGCTAGCTTGCAATTCAGAACGGGTGATAGAGTTCTTTCTCTAACCGACGCTGATAGTAAGGGTGTCTTGCCGACATCTAGTGCAGAATCTGTGTACTCTGCAACGGGTCTTTTGACAACACGACAAAAGACGACGAATGCTGTACGTAACGCTGTTATCACCCAAGAAAATCTTTCTCAAGATAGAACGGTGACAAATACGTGGAGTACGACGACTCGAGAATCGATGTACGTTGACCCACTCGCACAAACCTTTATGGTTGATTGTAAGGGTGGTTGTTTCTTGAGTAAGGTTGACATTTTCTTCGCAAGTAAGGATGCTAACCTTCCTGTTAAGTTGCAAATTCGTACAGTCGAAAATGGTTATCCGAGCAGTAAGGTTTTGGCTTTTGGTGAAGTTGTTAAGAATCCTTCGGATGTTCACCTCTCCATCGAAAGTAACCAAAACAACACGGTAACGTACCAAAACGAATCGGGTGTTACGATTACAGAATCCGACTACAACACACCAACGACTTTCGAATTTGAAAGCCCCGTGTATGTTGAAGATAAGACCGAATACTGTATCGTGTTGATGAGTGACTCCACGAAGTATCGTGTGTGGATTGCGGGTATCGGTGATACCGTCCCGGGTTCAAATATGGTTATTTCTAAGCAACCATATAACGGTGTTTTGTTCAAGTCACAAAATGCTTCCACTTGGACTGCTGACCAAACGCAAGATTTGAAGTTCCGACTCTACCGAGCAAACTTCAAGACGAACGTTATCGGTGACATTCAGTTCAAGGCAAATACCCCATCAATGGTTTACTTGGAAGAAAATTCCATCCAAACCAAGAAGGGCTCGAATAAGATTCGCATTTGGCAACCACACCACGGTATGTTCGAAGGCGCTAGCACACGAATCGTTTATGACAATATGAACGATATCGACGCTAAGGTCTACGCAACAGGTACGTTGAATGGTGCTAGCGGTAATTCGAGAAAGACGGTTAAGGGTATCAATACCAAGTTTATGACGGAATGTGATGTTGGTTCGACGATTTACATCGAAACAGCTTCCCAATCTTCCGAAACAATCTTGGTTGGTGTCGTTGAGAAAGTCATCTCCGACACAGAATTAACGTTAACGACGGATTCGCCCGAATACGAAAGCGCTTCGAAGTTCTATATCAGAAAATCGTTTAACGGCATTCCATTCATTTCCGTTTGTAAGTTGCATAGCGGAAAGGTTAAGAATGTTGATAGCGAAAGCTTCGTTATCGAACTTGATGATGGCTTCTTGGCTACGGGAAGTGGTTATTGTGGT
>JAEIGA010018582.1_pt1 | contig 10594 bp, 11 predicted proteins | sample 9270691 | NCBI WGS metagenome assembly JAEIGA01 (sample SAMN17057246, study PRJNA624740) | gut metagenome | biome: biome; isolation source: fecal sample | host: Bos grunniens | place: China: Xizang | collected 2019 | reverse complement strand
ATATGGAAAACTGGACGCTAACCAGGCCGAGATCGAAAATGCTGCGGATGTGTCGGAATCCAGAGAGTTTATTGAACGGCTTCCGGATGCATATCAGACGGTATTGGCAGAAGGCGGCAGTAATCTGAGCCAAGGACAGCGCCAACTGCTGGCAATCGGCCGTGCTGTGTTAGCCAATCCCAAGATCCTGATTTTGGATGAAGCAACCTCTTCGGTGGATACCAGAACCGAAAAGCATATTCAGGATGCAATGGTGAAATTGATGGGTGGTCGCACCAGCCTGATCATTGCGCACCGCTTGTCCACCATCCGCGATGCCGATAAAATCGTGGTAATGGATCAGGGCCGCGTGGTGGAAATGGGTAACCACGAACAGTTGCTGGCGCAGAAGGGCCGCTATTATGCGCTGTATATGACGCAGTTTGAGGGCAACGAGACCTAATTGAAAGGTGCATAGATCAAAAAAACTCCCTTGCCAAATCGTGGCAAGGGAGTTTTTGCAGTTGCAGTTAAATCAGCACGCGGCAGGCGTCGATACCATAGTAGGTCAGACAGGCAATGGCGGCTTCGTCGATGACTTCACCGCAGACCACCACGGGGATGGCAGGCGGACAGGAAACCGTGGCCTGTGCCAGTACTTTGCCCAGACAGTCTTTGGTATCCAGGGTTTGGGATGGGGCAAACAGTGCTTGCCGCAGGGAACATGCCTGCAAAGGCGAGGGCAGCGGCGGCGGAGCCTGGCAAATGGCTTCTCGTCGGGGCAAGGCGGATAGTGTGCGTTCTATGCGTGCCAGTCCGTCGTGGCCCAACTCCGGCGTCAGCATCAATACCAAAAAGTCCGGGTCGCAAAACTCACAGACCAAACCCTGTGCTTCTAGCAGGGCGGCAAGCTCTGCTCCGGTATAGCCGTAAGCCTTGGGTGCAAGGGTCAGTTTCAGCGGCTCTTGTCCCATCAGAGAAAAGCCTGCCGTTTCAAGTCGCTGCTTCAGCGATGCCACTTCCTGAAGGAAGACAGTCAGCTGCGGGGGATAGCTTGTTGCCAAGTATGCGTTGTTTGCATCCAAGGACTGCAAAATCAGGTAAGAGGGGCTGGTAGAGGCAAAAACCCCCATGGCGATTTCTGCCTGTTGGGCGAAAAACGCGGGGGCTTGTGCCGAAATGTGCAGATATCCGCCACCGGTCAGTACGGGTAACGTCTTGTGCGCGGAATCGCAGCACAGATCGGCTCCAAAATCCATGGGATGGAGGGAGGACTGCAAAAATCGCAGATATGCGCCGTGGGCGTTGTCCACCAGCAGCAGCGCGCCGTGCCGATGACAAACTTCTGCAAGTCCGGAGATATCAGCGAGGTTTCCTAAATAATCCGGGCTGGTGATGTATACCGCCACAGGAGGCTGAACTGTCCGGGCGAAATATTCCTCCAGCGCGCCGGCCGTGATCTCACAGGCCAGCAGGTTGCTTTGGTCAGCGGGATACAACCAATCTACGGTAAGATCCAGCAGGCCGCAGGCGGTGGTAAATACCTTGTGTGCATTGCGCCCGGCGGCAATCTTTGGGGCTTTGCCTTGTGCATTGGCCCAAAGCAGTGTCAGATACAGCATAGCCCGAATGGAAAGGGAAGAGCCTTCGGTGGAATACAACGTTTTTGCTGTGCCAAACAGGCGGGCAGCGTTTTCCTGACTTTGGGCAAGAATGCCATCCGCGTGGTACAGCACATCGGCGCCGGTTATTTCCGTAATGTCCAATGCTTCGCAGCCCAAAGGACCGTTGCCCTTGTGCCCCGGCATATGCAGCCGCAGGGGATCGCGATGCAGATAGTCCCGGACAAAATCGCAAAGGGGCGTCATCATATTATTCGGCACCCAGGGTCTTGGCAGCTTCCAGCATAATGGCGCACTCCATTCGCTTGCGGAAGAGTTCGCAGCCATAGGCATAAACGCCGTTTACCGAACCGGTGGCGTGATAGGCGTTGGCTGCACAGCCGCCGGAGCAGTAAAGCTTGGCCCAGCAATCGGCGCATTCGGGTCGGGTATATACGTTGCATGCAGCAAACATGTCCTGTGCAGAATGATTGGTCACACCGTCCCAGACATTGCCCAGCAGGAATGCCTCCTCACCGACGAACTGATGGCAGGGATACAGATCGCCCCAGGGCGTCACAGCCATATATTCGGTGCCGGAGCCGCAACCGGAAATGCGCTTGTAGATGCAGGGGCCGCCCTTCAGATCCAGCATGTAGTGATAGAAGGTAAAGGGCTTGCCTTCCCGATGACGCTGCAGCATCAACTCGGCCAGCTCCTCATATTGTGCCAGCACGATAGGCAGGTCTTCTTCTGTCAAAGCAGAGGGATCGCTGGGGTCACAAACCACGGGTTCCATGCTCAACTCGGTAAAGCCCAACCGCAGCATTTCCCGGATATCCTCCAGAAAATCGGGATTGGCATGCGTGAAGGTGCCGCGCATATAGTAATTCTTGTGGCCGCGGGATTCCACTAGCTTTTGGAACTTGGGCACAATGCGCTCCCAGCTTCCGTTGCCGGCATAATCTACGCGATACCGGTCGTGAACTTCCTTGCGGCCGTCCAGACTCAGCACCACGTTGCTCATTTCCCGGTTGGCAAAGTCGATGACGTCGTCGTCAATCAGCAGACCGTTGGTGGTCAGGGTAAAGCGGAAGTTTTTGCCGTGCTTTTTCTCCTCTTCCCGGGCATAGGCAACCAGCTGCTTTACCACATCAAAGTTCATCAGCGGTTCACCACCGAAGAAGTCCACCTCCAGGTTTCTGCGGCCCTGGGAATTGGCAATCAAAAAATCCAGTGCCTGCTTGCCGACTTCAAAGCTCATCACGGCGCGGTCACCGTGATAGTTGCCCTGGCTGGCAAAGCAGTAGCTGCAGTTCAAGTTGCAGGTATGGGCCACGTGCAGGCACAGCGCCTTGATCACGCCGCTGGTGCGAGCTTTCAGCTCGCCGGCCATGGGAGCGAAAGTATCGGGGGTAAAGAGCTTGCCCATCTCTTTCAACTGCGCAATTTGATTGCAGCAATCCAGCACCTCGGCCTCGGTGACTTCGGGATGATCGGGATATTTTTTCAGCATTGCCCGGACGATCTCTTCGGGAGCGGTCGTTTCGTACAGACCGATGATGTCGTAGGCTACCTCATCCACTACGTGGACCGAGCCGGAATAGACATCCAGCACGATGCAGAGGCCACCCAGTTTATAACGGTGAATCATAGTAGTTTTCCTGCTTTCTGTAAAAGTCTATGAAAAATGCCGCCGGAATCGGCGGCATTTCAGTTGGCAAATAAACTTATTTGTCCTTGTTTTCGCACTGCTGATTGGCGATGCCGCAGCTGGTCTTGCAAGCGGACTGGCAAGAGGTCTGGCACTCACCGCAGCCACCCTTCAGGGCGCTTTCGCAGAGGTTCTTGGTTTCCAGAGTCTGAATTTTCATAGGATCTTCCTCCGAGTTTTAGAATAGAAACAGTATATCACGATTGGGAAAAATTGTCAAGTTACCGACGCGTACAGAAGCTTTTTTCGTGTTAATATTCTGCCTCAATCTCGCGGACGCGGCGCAGGAGAAATGCGTTGGCGGGGGCGGGAATGCCGTGCTTTTCTGCCAGCTTCAGCACATTGCCGGCAAACATATCCACTTCAGAGGGCTTTTTGTTCACCCGATCCTGCGCCATAGAGGGCATATTGTCGGGCGCCATGGTGAGCATCAACTCCAGATACTGCCGCAGGTCTTCTTCACACAGGGCAATGCCTTCGGCATTGGCCACCAAAATAACTTCTCGCATGGCGGCCACCATGGTCATTCTGCTTTCACTGCCTTCGGTGTTGATGTCACCGTAGGTCGTGCCAAACACCATGCAGGACTGGTTGAGACCTACGTTCAGCATATACTTGCTCCAAATGCGGCGGCGGATGTCGGCTTCCCGGACATAGGAGATGCCGGCCTTGTCAAAGAAGGCACACACGCGGTCCAGCAGGGCGTCCGGTGCCGGCGGCACTACGCCCAAACACAGGTAACCGGCGGCGCTATAATTCAGATGGCCGCCAAAGCAGGTAGCATCCGTGCCCTGTGCCACCGTGTGCAGCATGTGCTCCATACCGAAGATGCCGCCGATGGTTTCTTCGCTGGTGGTGCCGTTCATCACCGAGACAATGGCAGTGTCAGGACCTACGGAGGTTTTCATTACCTCAAGGGCAGATGTCAGACCGGGGTTTTTCACCGCTACGATCAGCAGGTCGCAGGGCGTGGCTTCGGTGCAGGGGATGATGCGGAAGGGGGTAACTGCGCCGTTGATGCGATAGGTGGCGTTCTTATATTTTTCATAGCGGATGGGGTCCATCACATAGGTAACAGCATCTGCACCCAGACTTTTCTGGATGATACTGCCGTACAGCAGACCCAGAGCGCCCATACCTACAATGTGTACACGCTGAATGAGTTTCATGGCAGATTCCTTCTTTCTTTGGGATCATGCCTTATGGTAGCACAGTTTCCTCAGCCTTGCAAGGGCAATCCGCTCGGATTACTCGATGATGCGGCCGTCGGTGCTGACAGTCACCACCTGCCAGGGGATGAGTTTGCCGCTGGCCTGCAGCGCACGCTTGGCGGCCTGCTCAATGCCGCCGCAGCAGGGCACCTGCATCCGCACAATGGTGACGCTCTTGAGGTCATTGTTGGCGATGATCTGGGTGAGCTTTTCGGCGTAATCCCCCGCGTCCAGCTTGGGGCAGCCGATGAGCGTGACCCGGTTCCGGATGAACTTTCGGTGGAAATCGCCGTAGGCATAGGCGGTGCAGTCGGCGGCGATCAGCAGATTGGCCCCATCAAAGTAAGGAGCGTTCACCGGCACCAGTTTGATCTGCACCGGCCACTGCTGCAGCTGGCTGGAAACCGTTTCTGCAGCTTCTTGCGGCGGGGCGGCAGGCGCCCGGTGAATGGACCGGGACTGGCTGCCGGGGCAGCCGCAGGGCAGGGGCGCAGCGCCGGCTTCTTTCGTTGCCTTGGCAGACAGCACAGCGGCCTCGTCATAGGCAGGAGCCTCTCGCACTTCAAAGGTAATGGCGCCCGTAGGACAAACCGGCAGGCAATCGCCTAACCCGTCGCAGTAATCTTCCCGCATAAGCTTGGCCTTTCCGTCTACCATAGCGATAGCGCCCTCGTGGCATGCCTGTGCACACAGGCCGCAGCCGATGCATTTATCTTCATTGATTTTGATAATTTTTCGTTTCATGTTTGTGACCTCCTGTTGAAGTTGTGTCTGTATTGTAGTATACTTCTTACAGAAAGTATGTTGGAAATCCAACAAAAGGAGAAAACTATGCAGGAATATTTTGCATTATTGCAGTGTTGCCCTCTATTTGCCGGAATCGCAGAGCACGACCTGCCGGTGATGCTGGGCTGTCTGGGGGCAAGGGCCGTGCGGTATGAAAAAGAACAGACCATTCTGGCCGAGGGAGACCCTGCCCGGGAGGTCGGAATTTTGTTGTCCGGCGCAGCTCAGATCCGCCGGGTGGACTATTACGGAAACCGCAGCATTCTGGCAGAAATCGCGCCCGGCGAGCTGTTTGGCGAGTCCTTTGCCTGCGCAGGCGTGCAGGCCATGCCGGTGCAGGTGGTGGCGTTGGAGGAAAGTCGGGTGCTGCGGATCGACTGCGGCAGGCTGCTGCGTTCCTGCAGCAATGCCTGTGCCTTTCATCATCGGCTGATCTATAATCTGATGCAGGTGGTGGCGGCGAAAAACCTCATCTTCCATCAAAAACTGGAGGTGCTGTCCCAGCGTACCATCCGTGACAAACTGATGACCTATCTGCTGCTGCAGGCCAAGCGGGCGGGCAGCAATCGTTTCAGCATCCCCTTTGACCGGCAGGAACTGGCGGACTATCTGGAGGTAGAGCGCAGCGGCGTATCGGTGGAAATCGGTAAGCTGAAAAAAGAGGGCGTGCTGAAAAACCGGAAAAACCAATTTGAATTGCTGTAAAAGAAAAAGCTGTGCCGGCAGGCACAGCTTTTTTGCGGGGGTCACAGACCCAGCACGATATGTTCAAAGATCAGCAGAATGCCGAGGAATGCGAAATTGAAGATGGAGAACAGCCGGATGTACTGCTTTTTGCGGTCAGGCTGGGTGCGGCAGAACTCCTTGAATGTGATCAGGCTGGCCAAGGACGAGATCAGAGTACCGGCACCGCCGATGTTGACACCCACCAACAGGGCGGGGTAATTCTGCGTGAATTGGCTCAGCAGTACGGCTGAAGGCACGTTACTGATAAACTGGCAGGATAGCGAAGAGAACAGCAGAGTGTTGGTGTTCAGCAAGGGCTCCAATACACCGCGCACGGCCTCTACCCGGGACAGATTTCCGGAGAAGATAAAGAAAAAGACAAAAGTAAACAGCAGACCGTAGTCCACCTGCCGCAGGGCTTTGCGATCCATAAACAGCAGGAACAGAGGTACAATTACCAGGCCGATTTGATAGGGGATAAAGCGGAAGACGATGGCAATGGACAGGGCAAAGAGCACCAAATAAATACCTGTGCGCAGGGGAGGCAGCTTGATGTCCTCCGGATCGTTGAGCTTCAGGGGCTGGTCGGGCAACAGGAAGACGCTGAGACCGATGAGGGTGATGGACAACAAGAAAGGCGGCAGCATAATGCCCATAAACTCCCCGGTGGGGATGTTGAAATAGCTGTACAGAAACAGGTTCTGCGGATTGCCGAAGGGGGTCAGCATGCCACCCAGGTTGGCGGCGATGTTTTGCATGATGAAGGTAAAGGCCAGATATTGGCGGTTTCCTGTGCTGACCAGTACGAAATAGCCCAAGGGCAAAAAGGTCAGCAGTGCCATATCATTGGCAATCAGCATGCTACCGATAAAGGTGATGGCCAACAGTGCCAGCAGCGCCTTTCGGGTAGACTGAAACACAAAGACAATCTTTTGCGCCAACAGGGTAAAAAAGCGGATGTTCCGCAACGCGGTAACTACGGCCAGGGTGCAGAACAGGCAGGTGAGGGTTTTGAAATCAAAATAGCCCAGATATTCCGCATCCGGCGGGATGATGCAAGCCGTGATGACAGCGGCAACGGCAGCGATGCACACCACAGCATTTTTCTTGACCCAGGCAATGAGCGTTTTTTTCATATCGTCGTCCCCTTTATTTCTTCATTCCAAAACTTAATTATACGACGAAGATGGAAAACTTGCAAGAAAAAATACCATTCCGCAGCTGCAGAATGGTATTTTGTACATATATTATTGGCCGAAGCCGCCATCCACACCCAGCACCTGTCCGGTGATAAATCCGGCGGCGGGACTTGCCAGAAACAGAATGCTTTCCGCCACGTCCGACGGACTGCCTAAACGGCCCAGCGGTGTTTCCTCTGCCAGTGCGGTTTTGGTATCTTCGTCAAAGCAAGCGCACATATCGGTGTCAATGACGCCCGGCGCCACGCAGTTTACCGTGATGCCGCTGGGACCCACTTCTTTGGCGAGGGCTTTGGTCAGGCCGATGACACCTGCCTTGGCAGCAGAATATGCCACCTCGCAGGAAGCGCCTTGCACACCCCATACGGAAGACACCGTGATGATGCGGCCGCTGCCGCGGGAAATCATCCCCGGCAGCACGGCGCGGCAGGCGTAAAACACACCGCTGAGATCGGTGCCGATGACGCGCTGCCAATCAGCATCGGTGGTATCGGTAAAGAGCTTTTGCAGGGCAATGCCGGCAGAGCAGACCAGTACGTCGATATGACCTAAAAAGTCGGTGGCAGCCTGCGCCAGTGCCTGTACCTGTACGCTATCGGCAATATCCGCCCGAAAGCAGGCGGCATCGCAGCCCAGTTCCTGCAGCTGCTGCACCAGTGCTTCCGCCTGTGTCGCGCTTTGATGATAATGAATGGCCACCCGGTAGCCTGCTTTGGCAAAGGCTAAGGCGCAGGCGCGGCCAATGCCGCGGGATGCTCCGGTGATCAAGACGGTGTTTGCCATAACAAACGCTCCTTTATTGCTTGGATAGGTGCATTATAGCACATTCCCGTGCAAAAGAAAAGCGCGACTGTAAGCATACAGCCACACTTTTTGCTTTTGCTGTTAGTCCTGCTCCGGGTGAAACAGCAGGGAAATGCTCCACAGAGCGCCCAAACCAACCAGCCCGTAAATAATGCGGCTGCCCAGCGCGGCCTGAGAGCCAAAGATCCAGGCCACCAGATCAAACTGGAACAGACCGATGAGCCCCCAGTTGATCCCGCCGATAATGACCAGTGCAAGTGCAATTTTGTTCAGCATATGATACGCGACCTTTCTTTATTTTTGGATAGTATTGACAGAAGTGCAAAAACCTATTCATTTTTTTGAAAACTTGTGGTAAAATTAAAAAATAAATCTTTTTGTCGAAAAAGGAGGTGCTGTCCCGTGCGTCAGTATAAGACTCGGGCCTGTGCCAAACTCAATTTATATTTGGGCGTTATGCCGCGCCGGGCCGATGGCTATCATGACCTGAGCACCGTGTTCCAGACCATTGATGTCTGTGATCAGGTATCGGTATCGGTTCATGATCGTGGAGGCATTTCGCTGAAGTGCAACTGGCCCTATCTGCCCACCGACAGCCGTAATCTGGCTTACCGGGCCGCAGAACTGTTTTTTGCACATTCCGGCAAAGAAAATCCCGGTATTTATATCAATATTAAAAAAGAGATTCCGGTAGGTGCCGGTATGGCGGGTGGAAGCACCGATGCCGCTGCCGTGTTGCGGCTGCTGAATCGGGCCTTTGGGTATCCCCTCTGCAAAAAGGAATTGCTGTCTTTGGGCTTGCAATTGGGGGCCGATGTGCCCTTCTGCCTGCTGGGCGGTACGATGCTGGCTGAGGGTGTGGGTGAAAAGCTATCTCCTTTGCCCGATATGCCGGCCTGCGGCATCGTGGTATGCAAGCCGAACTTTTCCGTGGCCACCAAAAAGGCTTATGAGCTGTTTGACAACAGCCCTGCCCAACCCGAACCCGGTGTGGAGGCCATGCAGCAGGCACTGGAGGCGGATGATTTGCAGGGTGTGTGCAGTCAGCTCTTTAACTCGCTGGAAGCTCCGGTGGTGGCGGAATATCCGCGTATTGGTGAATTGGTTGCCCGGCTGCAAAGCCTTGGTGCTCTGGGCGCCCGGATGACCGGGTCCGGCGCAGCTTGCTTTGGCATTTGGCCTACGGTAGAGGCGGCGCAGGCTGCCGCCGAAGAAATGCGGAAGCATTGCCCCACGGTGTTTGTCACCGGCCCGGTAAAGCGTGAACAGTAAAATAAATCAGTATATCCAAACAGAGAAAACAGGAGGACTTGATTATGTCTATGATGCAGGAAATTTTGAAAGAACTGGAATCCTTCCCCGGAAATGCCGGCTTTTACTATGAAGATTTGACCACCGGCGAGACTGCCGAGTATAACGGAGATATGATGATGAACGCCGCCAGCGTGATCAAGGTTCCGGTTATGGTGGAACTGTTCCGCCAGATCGAAGCCGGCCTGGCCAAGGCTGACGAATTGGTGGAAGTCCGTGATGAGGACCGTGTGCCCATCTGCGGCGTACTGACCCTGATGCACACCGGCCTGCAGGTGACTCTGCTGGATCTGTGCTACCTGATGATCACCATTTCCGACAACATGGCCACCAATCTGCTCATTGAGCGTTTGGGCATTGAGAACATCAATAACACCCTGCGCGGCCTGGGTGTTGAAAAAACCGTGCTGGAGCGTAAGCTGTTTGAAAAACGTCCCGAGTTTGCCGGCAAGAGCAACAAGATCTGCGCCGGTGAGATGGGTCGTCTGATGGCAGCCATGTATCGTGGCGAGGTCATCAGCAAGGCCTCCTCCGATGCTATGCTGGAGATCCTCTCCTGCCAGCAGCTGAACAATAAGATCCCCCTGCTTCTGCCTCTGGACTTCCAGGTTGCACACAAGACCGGTGAGGTAGACGGTGTCAGCCATGATGTGGGTATCGTTTATGCCGAAAAGCCCTTTGTGGTGGCCTTCACCAGCAGTGAGGTGGATGCCGGTCAGTACAACTGCCTGATTGCCTCCATCAGTAAGCGCCTTTTTGATGCACACGGTGGCGAAGGTACTTCCGAGGAAGCGTAAATGGCGTGTCCGAAGCTTTGGGTCGATCTGAAAAAGATCGAGGAAAACGCCCGTATCATTACGGCCCTTTGCGCCCATCGCGGGATTGCGGTGGCCGGCGTTGTAAAAGGCTGCCGTGCCGATGAAAAGGTGACGCAGGCGGTGGCGGCGGGCGGTGTGGCGCAGTTGTCCTCCTCTCGCATCAGCCAAATCAAACGCATTCGCCGGGCTTGTCCCGATGTGCCCACCATGCTCATCCGCATCCCGATGCTTGGTGAAGTTGAGGATGTGGTGCGGTATTGCGATTACAGCCTGCAGTCGGAAGACGCCGTTCTGCGCGCTGTAAACGAAGTGGCACTGGCGCAGAATACGCAGCATAAAGTCATCCTGATGTACGATGTGGGTGATTTGCGCGAGGGCCAGATCTCCCGGGAGGAAGTGCTGCGACAGGCGCTGCTGGTTCAGCAGGAATTGCCCGGCCTAATTT
>JAEIGA010018581.1_pt1 | contig 10594 bp, 7 predicted proteins | sample 9270691 | NCBI WGS metagenome assembly JAEIGA01 (sample SAMN17057246, study PRJNA624740) | gut metagenome | biome: biome; isolation source: fecal sample | host: Bos grunniens | place: China: Xizang | collected 2019 | reverse complement strand
GAGGACGTTGTTGCCCCCGAGGTGTCCGTTCCGGAAGCAGAGGTTTCTTCCCCCGTGGAAGCGCCTATCGTTCCTCCCGTGGAATCCCCCGTGGTCACTCCCGAGGCAGAGCCGTTGAAGCTTGCCCTCGTGATCTCCGCCATCGTGTGGATGACCGGCGTTGCCGTGATGCTGTGCTACGGCTTGCTCTCTTACGCCAAGCTGAAAAAACGCCTTGCCACCGCTGTGATGCTGGAGCGTGGGGTCTACGGCTCCGACCGTATCGACACCCCCTTTGCCCTGGGCATTATCAAGCCCCGCATTTATATCCCCTTCGGCATGAGCGACACCGCAAAAGAATACATTCTTGCCCACGAGTATTACCATCTGGGGCGTCTTGACCACGTGGTAAAGCCCATTGCTTTCTGCATCCTTGCTCTGCACTGGTTCAACCCTCTGTGCTGGCTGGCCTTCAACCGCATGAGCCTGGACATGGAACTGAGCTGTGACGAGGCAGTGCTTTCCAAATACGGCAGTGAAGACATGAAGAAGTGCTATACCAAGACCCTTTTGGACTTCGCCACCAACAAGAAGTTCCCCTCGCCCGCTCCCATTTCCTTCTCCGAGGGCGCTTCCGCCAAGACCCGTATCAAGAACGCCTTGTACTGGAAGAAGCCCCGCGTGTGGCTGTCCGTCATCGCGTTGCTGTTGACCGCTATTATCATCGTTTCCTGCGCAGGGAACGCCATCACCCAAACGGAATCCTCCGAGACCTCCGAGCCCGAGGCAGAGAAGATCATCACCTTCGGCGACACGCCTTATGAATTCACCTTCGTTTCCAACGGGGACGGCACCTGCATCATCACCGAGGTCTACACCGATTTCTATCATAAGGACAATTACGACCTGGTGATCCCCGCTACCTCTCCCGATGGGGACAAGGTGGTTGAGGTGGATCTGAACGGCATGAACACCTTCGAGGAGCTGATCGTTCCCCCGTATCTGCTGCCGGAAACCATGACCGCGTTGGCAGATACCATTGCCAACTCCGGCGTGGACGGAGCGGACAGAGCTTCCAAGACCTTCAAAATGTTCTATCTTGACAGCATCTCCCATTGCAAGGATGCAGATCACGCCACCACCCACTATAACGACTCGGTATACCCCGACGGTTTACTTCCCACCGAAAGCGCACAATTTAAGAAACGGGAGCCTTATATCGAATCCGAAGAAGTACAGCGGCTGGTGAACATTCTGAAGGAATGCACCGATTACACCGAGGAGCAGTGCTACGCCGATGTTCTTGAGGTAATCGAAATGCTGGAAAAGCTGGAATGGGAAAGCGAAGAAGCCCTTGAACAGTTCAAGCGGGAAGCCGTCAGCTTCTTCTACCGCAGCACTCGCCGCATTGACAAGATCATTCTCCCCGCCGCAGACGTGAAGGTGCATCAGGGCTTCCTGGGCTTGACCTACGTCCTTGCCGACGGCACGGCAGTCACCCCCGTTTACGAAAATCCCTTCACCCTGGAGATCGTCACCGCCGAGGAACCCGAGAACGTTTTGACCCTTGACGAAGACGGCAACGAAGTGATCGCCTTCACCTCCTCCCGCCCTGTGAAGAATTTCCACATCCTGACCATCGACATGGCGGATTCCGTTACCGCAGAACCTCATCCCAAGGGCGACTCTACCTTCCACTACAAAGCCTTCACCGAATCCTACAAGCTGCTTTTGGGCGAGAACATCCCCACCCGCGGCATCTCCTTTGTAGGCGAGGACGGTGAGACCTACCAATACGCCATCTGCTACGTAGACGGCAAGAGAGGCTCCTACAAGCTTGTTCCCCTGGAAGAGCTGGCGGGAGCGGACTTTGAAGAATTCTCCCTTCTGGTGAAGCGTGTGAGCGACAGCGCCGCAAGCAAGAAGACCGTATACCTCAGCCATCCCATGATGTCTGACTACGACTACTTCTCCGTCACCCCCAACCAGCCCATGACCAACGTGCAGATCTATTTCTTCCAAGCGGAAGATGAGCACACCACCAAGGGCTGGTGGTACGAAGGCGCAGTCGCATCGGATGTGGCAGTGGATCCCAAGGCGTCCGTGGTGGAATTCCTCCCCATTGCGGAAGGGGAAACCATCTACGTAGGCGCCCACAGCACCACGGTCACGGACACTTGGGGCATCTCCTTCACCGATTACCAAGGCAACAAGCGGTATTTTGCCGTATTCCCCACTCTGGACGGCAAGCGTCAGGTCATTGAGATGACCTTGGATCAGACCCGTATGCAGTACCTGCCCAACACCTGCCCCGAGCTGGATTACAGTATGCTGGAGGTAGTGCAGACCTTCACAAGCAAAGTTTTCGTTCTTCACGACCCCAGAGCAGTGGAAAACGAGCAGTACGTTCTTGTGCACAAAAAGTCCGACGGCACCTACGTGGAGATCTTCAGAGCAAGAGAGGGTTTCTATAAGAATGTTTGTGCCGAAACCAACTACCTTGCCTTCAACAACTTTGAGCCGGAATGCACCACGGAAGCCTACCTTTACAACGCTTCCACGGGCAAACTGATAAAGTTGAATCAATCCGTCCTCCCCGAGGAGGAGACCATCTCCTATATGACCTGGTGGGGCAGCCATTCTCTGCTGTTCGTTTCCCAGCTTGATCACGGCACTGTGGTCAAGGGCGGCGAATTGTGGTGCTATAATGCCCGGAATAACACTTATCAAAAGGTTTTTGACGTGTCCGACAAGCGTTTGCAGATCACCGACGTGGAATTCGTGGATCAAAACGGAACGAGTTGCATCCAAGTCAATGGGGTATATTACGACGAGACCTATAATTTCACGGAAGAGAAGACATACCTCTTTACCACCTATGCTGTCAACCGGTTTATGGAGAAAAACAAGCAGGGCTACACCCTGTTCCCCGAGGCAGGCCCGCAGATCCGTCCCTATCGGGAGGGTGATTCCACCAGCTTCAGCAACGCAACCCCCGGCGCTTCCGTTACCAACAAGTATGCGTTGTTCTACGGTCAAGTAGACGACGACATCCTGCTGTGTACCTTCAAGGCGGTGGGAGAAGACCCCGCCAAGGGCTGGTTGTATGAATACACCAATACCGGTCGGATCGATGATTTTTGGTTGGACGGCTATGAACCCGAAAGCATAGAAGGCTCTGCCTCCTACTCCGTCACCGATACTTGGGGCTTCTGCATCGACGGTCGGTATTACGCCATCATGGAGGATCATGTAAACGGCGGGGAAAAGCTGGTGGACATCACCGACCAAGTCACAGGCTTGGCGTTGCCCGAGGATCTTTCCACCCTGTTTGACGGCACTGCCTCCCTCTATGAAGACTATCGGGCAATGAACTTCGTAGGCTGGTCCTTGTACCATGTGTACGATTGGGATCAATACTTTATCGTGGAAAAGCCTGTCAGACTTAAAGTCACGGGTGACACCGCATTGGCCTTCTACCGTGTCGAGTCCGAAGAGAGCTGGTATTACTATCCCGGTGGTTACCGCTTCGAAAAAGGAAAGGCAGAACCCACCGAGTTCACAATTGACGTGCCCGCAGTGTTCGAACCCAGCTATTCCTACCACCCCATTACCGAGAAGATGGGATACCTGATGGTATTCGGAATCTGGGAAGATGACAACGGCACGGAATATCTTGCGCAGGTGCTGAAGACCACCGACGGCGGTTTGACATGGACACTGGTGAGAGAGGGCGGCTATATCACCGGCGGCACCTCCCACGATAACGTCTATTACAGCACCTTCCTCACAGAGGACTTCGGCGTGGTAGCCTTCAATTGCAACTTTGACATTGACCTGGCAGGTCACGTATACTACACCACCGACGGCGGCAAGACCTGGGAGAACATGACAGGTCTGAACAACCTCCCCCGCGATCCGGATGAGGAGTGGGATCTTCAGAAAATCACTCTGGAAAACGGCGTGTATACCATTACCATCAACGCACGCTATGATCAGTACATCTACTTCACCTCCACCGATCTGGAGAATTGGGAGCCTGTTCCTCAGATAGTGTGCGATCGCGTCAGCGAAACAAGCACCGCAGACTTCTACGACACCAAGGCATACGAAAGATACGGTATGTATAACGCATACTTCGAGCTCTTCGTCACCGCACCCATCAAAAACGTGTGCTTGGTGGAGATGGATGAATCGGTATTCCTGCAGCCGGGCGAAATCCTCTATACGGCAGGGGATCTCACCCCCGGAACCTCCGTGGTCATCCACACCTATCTGACCGACTATACCCGCAACCGCGGCATCTCCTACACCGATGAAAACGGCGTGACCCGTTACTTAGCGCTCTCTCTGGGAGATTACGGTCATATCGGTGTCGGCGGAAGCGTCTTTGAGGAGCTCCATGTTATCGGTGCGACGGATGAACAGATCGCAGACACCGAGAACTACACCCATTTCTACGACCCCACCGCCAATGGTTGGTACAACGCCCATCTCTTGGTGCAGGTATCCTCTCTCGTCGAAAGTTTCCGCTTTGAAGCCCTTACCGAAGACGGTCTTGACTATATCCGAGAGACCTTGTACGAAACCAACCTCGTCCCCGGTCAGCCTTTGATCATCCATACCTATATCAACGACGTCATTCCCATCTGCGGTTTTTCTTACCTGAACGAGGATGGCGTGCGCGTATACAGCGAACTCTCTTCCAGCATGAAGTGAGATCCTTGACGAAGTGAAAAAGAGGAATCCATGAAAAAAACAATCATCTTACTCACTATGCTCTGTCTGCTCCTCGCCTCCTGCGGGGAGCAGGCAAAGCCTGCAGAATCCTCTGCACCCGAGGCGGAAAGCAGTGAAACGGTTTCCGAACTCTCGGGACAAGAGGAAGAACTGCTCGCCCTGCAAGCAGAGCTGAAAGAAGCCAACCAAGACTTAGCCGAAGCAAACCGCCGCATCTCCACCCTGGAAGCGCAGATCGACTCCCTGGTGGCCCGTTTGGAACGTTTGGAGCCCTTGAAGCTGGAAGACCTGCAGCAGGAAACCCTCCGCCTCACCGCAGAGCTGGAGGACGCCACCGCAGAGCTGGAAGAACAGACACAGCTTGCCGCCTCCCTGCAAGCGGAGGTGACCCGTTTGGAAGCAAATCTGGGAGGCTCCCAACCGTCTTTGATCCTGAGGTCCATTCCCATTGCCATTGACCATCCATCCAACTGGCACAGGTTGCTGCTGGTGCAGGACGAAAAATTCAGAGTAATACTGTATCTCCGTTATCCCGACGGGGAGACGGTGGAAATAACCCGCAAAAACCTCAACAAGGATGGATCCATCGCACCTTCGCCCGACGGGAAGCATATCGCTTATAACAACTATTCCTGGGAATATAACACCCCCATCTATCTCTACAACGTGGAGACGAAGGAGACCCGCACGCTTCCCACCTCCTTGCCGGAGGACGAAACGCCCTCCGCCATGTGCTGGCTGGACAGCCGTTATCTGCTGTTCGTTTGTCAGTTTGACCACGGCACCATCGTCCAAGGTGGCGACGTGTACTACTACGACATCGAAACGGACAAGCACGGCAAGATCATCGAGACGGACGATCCCGGTATGTTGCAGATCAACGATTTTCACCGCTATGACGATTTTATCCTCCTGACTGCCACGCAACTGGAAGAAGAATACTTGGATCCCATAGACGACAAGTATTTTACCGTGACCTATGAGCAGATCTATGATCTGATCGAAACATGCACCCTTCTGACCTTGAAGTCGGAAGACGAAATTTAGAGAAAAGGGAATCTATATACGTTCCGTGCCTCCCGCCGGGGGAGACGGGAAGCGGAACACTCTGTAAGAAAGGGCCGGGGAGCCTCCGAGAGGTTCTCCGACCCTGTAAGAGTATTATGGAAAGGATATTCTATCAATGAAAAAACCATACACAACAATAGAATCCGTCAACGGAGTCGATCACGTCTTTGAATTGGAACAGATAGACCGGCAATTCGTGGCACGCGTGGACGGAAAGGAAGTCGCCACGCGCCAAAAGAGCTGGAAGCACTACGTCAGCTTCTTTTACATGCCCTTTGAAATCGACGGCGTGGAGTGCAGTTTCATCTCTACCAATCGTTCGACCCGCCCACGCTTGGCGATAAACGAAAAATACGTCAACTGCAACTACGTCTACGGTTGTCCTCCCCTTCCCGTTCCATCTTTCTATTGGTTCCTTTTCGGTATCAGCATTCTTTGCGCAATCGATGCCATTGTGCTCGTTTGTTTGGGCGTATCTCATTTTCTGACTCCCGTTGTACCTTTGTGGTTCTCCTATCTGGGGGCTCTTCTATTGGGCTGTCCCCTTGGGGTGAAGAAAACCGACAAAGCCTATGGAAGAACGTTCCTGTTTACCAGGGTGATGGCTCTTGTGCTATGGGCGTGCGGGAACTTACCGGTCGTCGTATATCAGCTGAGCGTTATATAATCAAGAGGAATTGTAAAAATGAAAAACTCTGCTATGATTAACTTAAACGGAGAAAGCACAAAGCTCTCCGTCAGACAGCTTCCCGGCGAAGGAGGCAAAGCACAATACGAGGTTTGCGTTGGGGAAGAAACCTTTCGCTTTACTAACAACCGCATTGTTTCCGTCAATTTTCAAAAAGAGTTTACGGTAAAGGGCGAAACCTTCCTTTTCATCGTTTATTTGCAGGAAATGGACGTTGTGCACAACGGCATGTTGCTTTTGCAGAATAAGCCGTACAAGAAGGCACCGACCTTCAATCTTGCTATGATCTTGCCCTTCCTGCTGAGCGTATTGATTCCGATTTTATCTTTGGGGAAAGCTTTTCCCATCATTATGGGAATTGCGTGCGCGGCCTTTGCCATTGCCGAAAACCGCAATCCTATGCACGCTCCCCTGAAACGATTTGCCTTTTCCATGCTGGTGCCTATTATAGGCATAATCTATGTTGCCGTAAGCTTTGACGGTTTCCCGCTTTTGAAGCTACTGTAAAACCCCTGCACCTTCACCAAAGGAGAATTCACAAAATGAAAAGGCGTACTTTTCGCACCCACATACTCTTGGTGACGGAAGGCAGATTGCTCTCCCTTCTTTTCATTGCGGCCATGGGATGGATGCTTTATGCATCCGTTAAGTTTTGCATTTTGGATTTTGAGCCCGTCTTTTTGCTTTTTCTCCTGTTCACCGTGGGCATGGGGCTCCTGGGCTATTTCCTTGCCAAATATTTTTGGCAGCTTTGTTGGGGAAAGCTGATAGTCACAGACACCTGCCTGAAATGGAAGTGCATCGGTTACAAAACCCAAACCATTCGGTTTGAAGAGATCAAGCGTATCTACGTACGCGCCTTTAACCGCAACCAAGGGAACGTGGTACGGGATGCATACCAAACCGGGTTTCGCTACGTGGTGATCCTGTCTAAAAACGGCACTCCGCAATCCTACGGCGGCAGGATCAAAAACGGAAACGGCGTCATCAGCTTCCCGTATAACGAAAAGCTGAGAAAAGCATTGCTCGAAGTGCTCCCGGAGAAGAAATCTTTTCTTCCGAAATAAACATCTGCTCCAACCTTAGGTTGCTCTTATTCCCGCGAAAACGGCCACGGTAGGTTCGGTGTTTAACCGAAAAGGAACTGAGCAGTCCCACCTTTTCGGGACGCCAAACCGCCTGCGGCAGAACGACCCGAACGGTTACAAAAATCTATTTTTTTACCCTGACAAACGCGGAAACTTACGATAATAACAAACTTGGCAAACGGTCAAGCGGCCGCGCCCCAAAAAAGAAGGAAACTGTGAAAAAGAAGATCCTTGCATTCTACGATCTGCTCCTTTACGGAGCGGTTTGCATCCCTCCGGCGGTGATTGCCGTGTATATTTTTTATATCGGCAAAGGCTTTGGCGATACGAATTGGCTTCTTGCCAACTGGTACTTAGTGCTCTTTTTTGCCTTTGCCATCGTGATTCCCTTGTGCGGGAGTCTCTTGTTGAGAGACTTTACCGTCACCAATGGAGAAAACGCACGTTTTTACTATTTTCCTTTCACCTTCAGCTGGAAAAAAGCCGCAAACAACATTGATATCCAATGGAACCAAGAGATCATCCTCTCGGAAGTAGAAGCCGTAGAGGTGGTTCGGCTGTCCCGGGAGGAAAAACGGGTCAAGGTTTATTACAAACATCTGCGGAACAAATATCTGAAGATCCGTTTGAAATACGGAAAGACGAAATACGTATATGTAGGGAATTATTCCGGCAGGCAGATCGAAAACATCTGTGGCCTGCTTTGCGGGAAGAACACGCCAAAGAAACGCTGAAAAGGAGATTGCCATGGCAGCACAAATTTTTGCACTCACGTTGATATTGATCCTGATGTTTTTTATCATACGGGGATGGAACGCCGTTTATCTCCATTCCGTTCTTCGGAAGAGAGACCGCCAAAAGAGGCCGAAAAAGCAAAGCTTCAAGGAATGGTTTTTCTATCTGCGGTATCTGGACGTGCTTCCCAAATCGAGGCTGTTTGTGTACTACGCCCACATGGCGCTTTATCCGATTACCATCGTGCTGGTGTGTGTTCTTCATGCGATGGATTTTTCGGACAAGCAGATCGGCTATGTGATCTGGGGCTATATGGCCTTTTCCGCCATCCCGATCCTGCCCACTTATTATCAGTCGCGGTTTGGCTCCCGAGATAAGAAAAGGTGAAAAATCGAACGCAAGAAAAAGTCTTCTGTAACCATCGGGGTCTCCCGGTGGTTATTTTTTTAGGGGCGCTTCCCACGCCGCGAAAAAAGGAACTCCTTTTGTAAGGAGCTCCTTTTGTTTTGCCGTCTTATGCGAATTTTGCGCCTTTTTCAATCATAATGGCACGGACGTCTGCGCCGCCCACCTCACGGATGGTCTTGTTTCCGTCGATGGCCAGAGCGGCACCGATGCCTGCGGCTTCGCCGGTGGAGCGGGCGGTGGGCTGGATGCGCACGCTTGCTTCCGCAATGAATTCCGCGCCGATGCATCTGCCTACAACCAGCAGGTTGTCGATGCCCTTAACGATCAAGGAACGGAAGGGGATCTCGTACCAGGGCTTGCCGTCGTCGGCGGGCTCGATGAGGTAGCGGTTGGTCAACTGCTTGCCGTGAATATCGATGGGGTAGTTGGACTGCGCGATCATATCCTCAAACTTCTGCTTGCCCAAAATGTTCTCGGCGGTGAGCACGTGGTCGCAGATGATCTCGCGGCTCTCGCGGACACCCACCATGGGAGCGATCTCCGCGATGTAAGCCTTCTCGAAGCCCTTCATGTACTTCTTGTAGAAGGCCAGCTGTCTCACGATGGCTTCCTTGCCCTTTACCTGGGAGATGCTGAGATCCTCGGGGTTGGTGCCGTCGATGTTCTCAAAGAACTCGGGGCAGTTGAAGGCGATGGAGCCGTATCTGCCGGGCATACCGAAGGCCTGCCAGTAGATGTGATCCTCTACGGTGAGGTCGCCTGCCTCGATGGCCTCCTCGAACAGCTTGGTAAGGGTGACGGTGGTGCCGCGGCAACAGTGCGCGTACATCTCCACGCCGTTGTTCCAAACGCTTGCGGCGGCAGTGACGCCGGTGCGCTGTGCCTCTGCGTTGAAGAACGCGCCCAAAGCGTTCATATCGATACCGTCGATGATGTAACGGAGAGACATGGGCTGGTTCTTGCCGGTCTCGGGATTGCCCTTGTTGTACTCTGCCCCTGCGCGGACGGAAATATCGCCGTCGCCGGTGGCGTCGATGAAGATCTTACCCTTCACCAGAGAGAGTCCTGCCTTATTGGCGATGACCACGGCGGTGACTTCATTGCCTTCCTTGATCACCTCGGGGATGAAGGTGTGGTACAGCAGGCGAACCCCTGCCTCCACGCACATCTGCTCCAAAGCGTAGCGGAGCATCAAGGGGTCAAAGGCGGTGCCGCCCTGATTTCCTGCGCCCAGGGCAAGAAGCTTTTCCTGCAGGACGTTGTAGAGATAGGAGCACTGGGGGTTGCCGGAGATGTGTACGGACATGAGAGGGGTAACCAGACCGTTGGTTGCGGTGCCGCCCAGGGAGCCAAATTGCTCGATGAGCAGGGTGTCCTTGCCTTGGTTTGCGCAGGCGATAGCGGCAAATACGCCGGCAGTACCGCCGCCGCAGACCACCACGTCTGCTTCATTGGTTACGGGGAGACGGGAAAGATCCAATGCGTTCATGTGGGTAGTTCCTTTCGTTTTATGATTCCAATAATTTTAAAAATTCTTCTTCGGTGAGCACGGGGACACCCAAGGACTGTGCCTTGGCAAGTTTGCTTCCCGCCGCTTCTCCTGCTACCACGTAGGAGGTCTTTTTGGAAACGGAGGAGGCGGGGTTGCCCCCGTGGGCGCGGATCAAGGCTTCCGCCTCGTTGCGCTTTAAGGTGGGGAGGGTGCCGGTGCAGACCACGGTAAGCCCTGCCAGCTTGTCACCCTTGCGTTCCTGCTTGCTTTCCATGGAGACTCCTGCGGCTTGCAATCTGGCGATCAACTGCTTGGTGTGGTCGCTTCCCAGGAATTGCAGAAGTGCCGCGGCGGTTTCTTCGCCGATCTCGTCCACGGCAAGAAGGGCTTCCTTGT
>JAEIGA010018580.1_pt1 | contig 10594 bp, 7 predicted proteins | sample 9270691 | NCBI WGS metagenome assembly JAEIGA01 (sample SAMN17057246, study PRJNA624740) | gut metagenome | biome: biome; isolation source: fecal sample | host: Bos grunniens | place: China: Xizang | collected 2019 | reverse complement strand
TTATATGAAAGGATATCATGTCGGAATCATCACCGGCGGTGTATCAGAAAGCATCAGACTCCGATTCAGAACTTGTGGTGTCGCCCCTGAAAACATCTATCTTGGATCACGTGCCAAGATAGAAGATTTTGAGGACTTCTGTTCACGACACGATATACAGCCTGATGAGGTAATGTATTTCGGCGACGATCTTCCTGATATTCCTGTAATGCTTGCATGCGGATGCGGTGTTGCCCCATCAGATGCAGTTGACGAAGTCAAGGCTGCTGCACATCACATAAGCACCAGACCAGGTGGCCGTGGATGTGCCCGCGAAATGATAGAGACAGTAATCAAGATACAGGGAAAGTGGGTACTTGACGTAGACGATTACAAGAAAAAGTTTTAGAAATAATTAACTAAATCCAATACTATGAACATCAAATTCATTCTATCTGCAGCAGCTGCAGCTCTTATGGCAGCTAATGCTACAGCACAGACTCCTGAATACGAATTCACTGTAGTGAAGGAGAATCCTGTGACATCAATAAAGAATCAGTATCGTTCAGGCACATGCTGGTGCTTCTCAGCACTCTCATTCATCGAGTCAGAGATCCTTAGGACCAAGGGTGTCGAGGTTGACCTTTCTGAAATGTTCGTTGTAGGAAAATCATACCGTGACAGAGCTGTGAAATATGTTCGCCTTGACGGTCATCTAAACTTCGCAGCAGGCAGCTCATTCGGAGATGTACTCCATGTCCTCAATGATTACGGTATCGTTCCACAGACTGAGATGCAGGGACTCAACTATGGTACAGAGCTCCCGGAGCACAACGAGCTCGATGCCGCCCTCAAGGCGTATGTAGATGCAATCAAGAGCAGACCTAACAAGACCCTTTCGACAGCTTGGCTCAATGGCTTTGACGGTATTGTAGCTGCATATCTCGGTGAATATCCTGAAACGTTCGTTGTAGACGGCAAGGAGTATACACCTGAGACATATCGCGATGAACTTGGATTCAACTATGATGATTATGTAAACATTACATCATTCACTCACCATCCGTTCTACCAGCCATTTGTCATCGAGGTTTGTGATAACTGGAGATGGGATACAGCATACAACCTCCCTATGGATGAGATGATGGAAGTCATGTACAACGCCATCGACAAGGGCTATACCGTTGCCTGGGGCTCAGATGTGAGCGAAAAGGGCTTCACTCGTGATGGTCTTGCAGTAATGCCAGTTGAGAAGAAGAAGGCAGCTGCCGGTTCTGACCAGGAGCGTTGGGTAGGTAAGGCTGCTGAGGAGAAGGCAGAAGAAGTAAAGGCTTCTCTTCCAGAGGAGATGGTGATCACTCAGGAGATGCGTCAGGACGGTTATGACCGCAAGACTACTACTGATGACCACGGAATGCACATCTACGGTGTGGCAAAAGACCAGAACGGCAACAACTACTTCATGGTGAAGAACTCATGGGGTGAGGCTGGCAAGTATAAGGGTGTATGGTATGCTTCAGATGCATTCGTACGTTACAAGACCCTTAACATTGTGGTTCATAAGGATGCTCTTCCAAAGCATATCGCTAAAAAGCTCGGTATAAAGTAAGCATGAATATCGTAAAACATATTCCTAATTCCATCACATCCATGAATCTGCTTTGCGGAATCATGGGTGTGATATTCACATTCAAGGGAGAACTGGATATCGCATTCTACCTGATGCTTGCTGGATCGGTCTGCGATTTTTGCGACGGTCTGGCGGCAAGAGCCTTGAAGGCTTATTCGGAACTCGGTAAGCAGTTGGATTCACTTGCAGACATGGTCAGCTTCGGTGTTCTGCCTGCACTTATGATGCATAAGCTGATGCTGGACGCGTCAGGAGAATCATTTATGTGTTATACTCCCCTGCTGATTGCTGTCTTTTCAGCACTCAGACTGGCGAAATTCAATATTGATGAACGTCAGAGCGAGAATTTCATCGGCCTTGCGACTCCGGCATGTGCAATCATCTGTGGTTCATTTGCGTGTTATATCCTCAATGAACCTACAAGCATGATGTTCGATTGGGCAAAGACCGCATGGTTTATTCCAGTAATGTCCTTGATTCTTTGCGGACTGCTTGTAAGCGAGATTCCAATGTTTTCAATGAAATTCAAAAAATCCTCTGTCGGCACTGTCGCGCACAAACAGAGGATGAGTTTTATAGGAGTAGTCCTTGCAGGATGTATCATAGTTCCTATACTTGGACTTAACTGGGCAATGATACCGTTAACTGTATTCGTCGCCTATGTCCTGATCAACATTTTATACTGGTTGATCAGGTGCAGATGCTTCCGGTAGATCATTACTGAGGGAATCTGCATTGGTCGAATCATTGGCGATGCTGTCATTATCTGCCGCTACACGTGAATCTGTATCGGCAGATATATTTTTTACGGTCTCCTTGTCAGAAATAATCATCGGGCGACAAATCACTCCAGCAACAAAACCAACAATGAAAACTATAAGAAAAGCCAACGGAGTGAATTTCTGTAGACCGCTTCTTCCTGGCTCAGCCTCTGCATGATGTCCGGTTTTATATTCAGAATTAGATTGATTGATCACAGTATCAATCACTTCCGGTACATAAGGTTCCTCTTCAGGTACATCTTCATCAGAATCCACATAAACCAGCACGACTGTTACATTATCACGGCCTCCTGCATCCAAAGCGGCCTGAATAAGGCAATCAACCTTGTTTTCAACACTCACCTCTTGTGAAAGTATCTGGGACATCTGCTTCGAAGTGACCATATCACAGAGGCCATCTGAACACAAAAGAAGCTGTGTCTTGTGTTCAAGGGGATATGATGCGACTTCTACATATTCAGAATCGCTGTTGCTCAGAAGAGCGGATCCGACATCCCTGCTGATAATATTTCTTTGAGGATGAGTCATCGCTTCTTCTTCAGTAAGATCTCCTATCTCTTCCCTGTATCCGACCAAAGAATGATCGTGTGACAGCTTTTCCAGTCTTGATGATGAATACTGATACAGCCTGGTGTCACCGACATGTGCAAGATTGACTCTCATCGAATCAAGTTCAACAAGTGAGGCGGTAAGGACGCAGCTCATGTTTCCCAATGAAGGTGTGTTCTCCCTTTCTCTAAAAATCCTGTTGTTTGCCGCAATCACAGCCTGCTTCAGAAGTTCCAGGCTGTCACCTTGAGAATTCAATTTCAGAAACTCATGAATTTCTTCGCGAGCCAAAGCTGCTGCAACTTCCCCACCTTCATATCCTCCGACTCCATCGATTGCAACAGCAAGTATATGGTCATTGTCCCATATGTTGCAAACCAGAAAAGCATCCTCATTATTTGTTCGGATCTTTCCGACGTCGGATTTGCCGAAAAATGTTACAGTTTTCATGACTATTTGACTTCAAAAAATACACTGATGGAATCACTGATAAAGATGCTGGATTTATTCGCCAGACCAAACCATTTTGGCATAGCAGGCTGGCTGATCTCCAGTTCCTTGGTATTCAGTCTTGTCTTACCATATACTGCAATCTGGAATTTCTTGGCATCATCAAGGTACTTGATATGTACATGCGGTGACAAAACACTCTCATTATCGATAGTCAGGACTGAAGAAAGCCCGCTCTGTCCGCCTGGACCGGAAATTTCTATCCGTTTGTCGGTCATCGAATATGTGTAATTCCTTCCATCCTTTGAATATGTGAGAGTCGCATAGGCTTTGATGATGCTTGAAGTAGAATTGCCATTGGTCATGACAGCCTTCTCCTTTGTATTCAAGGTCGGATCGAACTTACATCTGAAATAATTATCACCAATTATGTCAATGTTTGTCAATGCACCCCAGTTCACATTCGTATTGTTCATGACATTTGAATCCTGCAGCTTGATGGAAATATGAGTATTGTTGGAAACCTGCAGATTGTTCTGTCTCAAGTCAACTGCCATAAGGGTTGCGATAGTTGTGATGTGTCCCTTGTTGACCACTACAGTCCTGCCGTCTGCGACATTCACATCCTTAAGCTGACAGGATGAGAACTGGAATACCCATTCTTTTGCAACAGGCGTATAATCAGGATATTTGTTCTTCATCTGCTTGATTACCTCATAGAATTCCTTTACAACTTCAGGAAGGATAAAAGGGAAAGACTGTCTTACGCTATCGTAATCCTCATAATGAAGAAGCACATTGAATGACATAGGATACAGCATCTTTTTTCCTACAGACAGGACTTTGAGCTGATCCTTGAAATGTGAAACCAACTCATCCAGAAGCTTCTGATTTGACAGTCCATTCTCTACCTGAACCTTGGTTTCTGTTGATTTCGGAGCAAATACTTTCAATATCGAACGTAACATATGATTATTCAGCTATGATTTTAAACAAAAGACGTACATTTTTACTCAATTCGATGCAGTCACCATTTCTTAGAGGTTGCGCAACAACATCATCAACTTCTATGACCCCGGTCTCGCGGAGAATTCGTGTTCTCTTGCCTGCGATCTTAGTTCCTTCCGGTTCTGCCTGAAGAAGATAGCCCACGTTTGCAGAATAGGTTATGTATGCATGCTTTCGGCTCACATATTTGTTTTTCTCAAAACAAGGATTCTGCGGGTCATCATCTACTGCAATATGATTGTGTCGATATACATTAGCCAGTTCAGGATATTCCCCTATTCCTATGTTATAGCGTCTGGTCGGCATTTTTTCAATTTCTACAGAATCAAGCTGATATACATTCTGCTTGAGAGAACCATGGTTGCCGATTATTGAGATTTCAGCCTTTCCGCTATGAGTGACTGTAATCTTGCTTGTAAGTTCAATATATACGACATCCGTGATCTTGGTAAAGGTGTTATTCGCAGGAATAGGCCCAGGCTGCAGCTTTACAGAAGAGAACACGGCTCCCATTTCATTGTCCAGTGAGCTGATAAGGTCGACTACAAAACTTGACGCTCTGAGAGAATCATATTGCAATGTATCATTCACCCATATATTAAGAATCTTGTCTTCAAATGAGTATTTCTGACCTTTATAATATCCTTTCAAAACCTTTTCTATAGCTTTGGTCAGATCAGCCTGATTGTTGATGCTGTTTTTTGATGAAACATTAACAACAGGCGTCTCTTTTTCCTTAGCTGGAGTAACTTCATTATCTGCAGGTTCCTGCTGTCTAGGTGCAGCAGGTTGTTTGTCTCCGATATTTCCGATGACAATGCTTTTCAGTTTATCTAATAGTCCCATAATATATCTTCTTACGATTTTAATCTTGCAATTTCAGCTCTAAGCTTTAAAATTTCCGCAATCAGATCTGACTGATCTGCATAAGTGACATCACTTGCAGATACTGGCGACAGATTGTGGTACGCTTTCACATCTTCATACAGTTCCTTCGCATTTGCATACCTGTCCTGTGGATTCTTCTCAAGACACTTCATGATCACCTTATCCAGCCATTCCGGATAATCCTTGACATATTCCGCATCAGGATATACCTGGCTGAACGCTTCACGTCTGACATCTTCGATAGGATCCGGCATTACTGACTTATGGGCCTCGCCAACATAGAATATCGCCTTCTCAGGGCTCTTGATATTCTTGTCCAATGGGAATGGTACTCTTCCGGTAAGGTACTCATAAAGAACAACTCCGAGACTGTAGATATCTGTCTGGGGAGTAATGATGCCGTCATCTTCCCATTTCTCAGGTGCCTTGAATTCAGGCGCTCCATTATTGCGTCTGCTGCTGCGGACAACCTCGTCTCCTTCAATGGCAAGTCCAAAATCAAGAAGCACGTAAGAACCATTTTCACGACGCATTATATTTCCAGAGTGGAGGTCATTATGAATGACACTATATTTATCAATCAGTCTCTGACGTGTCTGCTCATCTATCAGTACCTTTGATCCGTCATCCGGATCATCCTGCAGATCATCAAGTTCTCTATCCATCGAATACTTGTAGATATCCTCATGGCAGTATGCCAATGCGCTTGACATATCCATAAGCAGATTGATTACCTCAGAGCTGTCGACGAATCCCATGTTCGTCTTCAGATATCCCGCAACATCCTGTCCATCCACAAAATCCATTTCTACCAGTGCTTTGTTCTCCTTCAGGAAAGGTTGATAGATGTGGACTATATTCGGGTGATTTCCATTTCCCAAACATAGAAGAAGTTTACACTCATTCAGAAATTTCTGATATGTAGGGTCATTCTCTCCCTGTGCGATAGTTGCATTCAATACGCGTATCGCACGGATATAGCCAAGCCTGTTGTGACGAACCTTATAGACAGTGGCAAAACCACCCTGTCCCAACTGATCCAATAAGGTATAATCTTTTAAAAATATCATAGGTTATTTATTTTCTCTCAATAGTGGTATTACTACATCTTTCGCTAACTTGCTTGCATCTCCCGATGAAGCGCCTCTTTCCATTCTGATGGCTACAGAGACTGTAGACTTTCCTTTCCTGTTTCCTCCTATCGTGATATCGTCAAGGAAACAGATAAACCAACCATCTGTATATTGTTCATGTTTTGTGCCTTTTGAGTCTATCCATTCTCTTTGTGGTGTACCTGTCTTTGCACCGTCAGCTTCTGCACCCTTTGACACTTGTGCCAACAAATTCCTTAATGTCGCTGCTTCTTCGATTTCAAGTACCCTCTTCCAGCCTTTGGACGGTTGCTCTTTTGATTTCGGATCATATGAATATCTGACTTCTGGGAGATGACCTCCGTTTGCCGGTATTGATATCGCTCTTGCCATACCAAGAGGGGTAGCCTTCAAGTCTCCCTGACCCCATGCCCATGCCCAGCTGCGAGGGAATTTGCCATTATTAAGTTTCATCGGTTCTCTACTGCGGTTTTTCATATATCTGTTATATTCCTCAACAGCAGTCTCCATTCTGGCAGTTTCCTTACCTGGTATACGTACATTCAGGTCATTGTACAATTCCATGGCAGTATCGTAAAGGTTTCTGGAGTTCATCAGGTGAATGAAGAAGGGATTTGATGAGCTGATCAATCCTTGTCCCATATTCATATAGCTGTCTCTATTTCTCTCGTCTGGACGAATTCCTTCCTCCTTGTATATATGTATCGTAGTATTAGCAACTGATTCACCTTCCTGCTTGAGTGCAGCAATCGAGGTAAGCACTTTAGCTGTTGAGCCCGGTTCAGTGTCATAGCTGAGTCCAAGGTCCATGTCTGAATATGCTTTCCAATCAGCTGGCTTTCCATTATCAGAGTACACGTCCAGTTCCTTTTCTGACAGTTTCATCAACTCTTGTTGATCTGGCAGTGGATATACCGCAGATGCAAGCAGATCACCTTCCTCTGCATCAAGTACGACAACGGATATTCGCAATGCCGGATTATTTATGTATCTCTTGCTCTTATTGTTTAGAACAAAATCCCTCAATCTGTTCTGAAGCGTTGTCTGAAGCTTTGCATCGATTGTCAGATATATATCCTGAGGCTCAGTTCCGATCTGCTTGCCACTCTTGAGAGCCGGCAGCAGTGCACTATAATCCCTCAGCTGGTTACTGTAAGCCACCATACTTGAATCCGCCGCATGGAACTTACCTGGCTTGAACGAATCTGACTTCAGATCAACCTTCACATATTCTCCATTCTTTTTCAGTCTGTCGTCATATCCTCTTAGCTGAGACAGATGTTCATGCTCGGCAAAATACCCTCTTGTTCCGGTTGAACTGAACAAGAATCGTGTATTATAGTCACCAAGCATGAAGAAAAGATGATTGCCATATGGATAATATCTGCGAAGACGATGCTTCATATGCTCGGCAAGATATGTGGAATCTGCACCGTTTTGAACCAGCATGCTGAAATTCTCATTCAGAAGACCTATGTCACTGGTTGCAATCAAAACTCCATTTCTGTCATATATGTTTCCAATCGGCATCTTGTCTGCAATCTGTTGGATGCGAGGGTTATAATTTATGACTGGGTAACCTTTGGAGTTGTTGACATATACCGGACGCAATAGAATATCATCCCTCTGAATGACCTGATATTTAAGATATACTCCAAGTATGAAAATCGCTATAACAGTGAAAGCAAGACTTGTCAGAGCGATGGAATAATCATATTTTCTCATCTGAGCCTTTCTGATCTCGGCAACCTCAGCCGATACTTCTGAAGCATTCGAGTTGCGTCCTGCTATAGACAATACAATACCGAATGCAGCAAGATTAAGGATCATACTCACCTTACCGAAGCTGAAGAACGGAACAGTCACACCTGTAAGAGGTATGATACCGGTGCTTCCCAGTGTGATGATGATGAACTGGACGCCTGTCACTACAGCAATACCGAGACATAGGTAGAATGTGAACGGGTGGGCTGTCCTATATCCTTGAAGCACGGTCTTCCTGAGCAACAGTACCAGAAGGATGACGATCAGAAGTATTCCGACAAAACCCAGCTGCTCACCGACACTCGATAGAATCATGTCAGTATGAAATGCAGGAATGAGACTAGGAGATCCCTTACCTATTCCCTGGCCTGTCAATCCGCCCGATGCAAGTCCCCACAAGCCTTCTGCTACCTGAGTGTTTTCACCTGCGTCAGCGACATTTCCATCAACAGGAAGTGTTCCCCATGTGTTTGTGCACATCTCATTACGGCTTTCAAGACGTTCTGCAACAGAATCCAATCCAGGCAGAGCCCTCATGATTGAAGCTCCGAAAACAAAAGCAGCAATGATAAGATTGAATACTATCGCAGATTCGAAGACTTGTTTCTTGATAAGGCCCAGAAGTATCCAGAGAGCAAACCATCCGAGGCAGAAAATCCACATGTATCCTACGATCTTACCCACATAAAGCATTCCTACAAATGAAAGGACACCATAAATGAGCATGGCAAGGTCGCATGTGAGGATATATTTCATCTGCTGATTCTCAGAGAGGCCGTCAAGGTCGACCTTTGACTTGATGATCGAGTACATGATGATGAATGTGAACGACAGCACCATTGCCGGGCCCATATCTCCAAGAAGAAGATACAATCCCATCAGGAATATAAGTCCAAGCAGGATTGCTCCCAGCATCTTCATCTTCGAACCGAACAGATCGACATTGCCTTTATTTGAAAACTTGACGATCTTATCTGCATTTGCGCAGAAGAATGCAGCAATGAAGATCACTATGAGATATTTCGCGATTTCACTAGGCTGGAACAGGATACCGATGTTCAGGTTGACCTTCATGCCTCCAACAGCGACACCAAGAGGTGTAAACAGCAGCATGGTCAGCACAAGAGCTGTGAGCATATATCCAAATCCTTTAGGCAGTCTGTTGAATAAGGCATCTGCCTTCTTATATAATCCGAACGGCCAGCAGAGAATCTTGATGAAGGCAGCAGGCACATCGAACGCAAGCAGGCTCTTGCCCTGATAGAATTTAGTGAAATTGACAAACTGAAGGAGCATCATCACAACAACTCCTGCAATGACACCCTGTGCCATATCTATACCGATGATCTTGTCGTTGAGCGGGTCATTCATCGAGAACATCATCAGAACACAAAGTCCTGTAAGCATCATTATGATGGATATTATGCCTGTTTCGGCACCAGGATTTCGCCTTTTGTAAATAAAGAAGAACACCCACCATATTGCGAAGAATATACCGATGTATATTCCCATTGTACTCAGATAACTTTTGAGTGAGCGCACAACAATAAGATGGTCAGACTTGATGTTCTTCAATGTGGTATTGCTGAAGACCTTTATCTTGTGTGTTTTTTCAATGAAGCTGCATTCCATGACTCCATTGTCACCGCTTTTTTCCAAGGAGCCTTCTACTGTACCTTGTGAGGAACCGTATTCATATCCGTTCCTGACAGGTATGACACTATATGAACCTGCCGGATCAAGGCCCTGGAATGAAGCTTTGCCGGATGCATCAGTCTTTACATAGGCCAATGTACGCACAGACGGAACGTTCTCACCATCAATGTAGTGTTCATATAGACGTATAACCACATCTGCCGACGGCTTCTTATTGCGTTTAAGAAGCTTGGAGATCATGCCGGCCTCTTCATTGACACTGTTTACCTGTATATTGATCCTGCCTGAGTTATTATTATCAAGAACCTTTACCGATTCCAATGACTCCACATTCTGGGCAAGGAAATCAGCATCCATTCCCATTGCCTCTTTCTCTGCTTCAAGTGCAGCAATGTAATCCGGTGAACCACTCTTTTCAATGACATCCGCAGGAATCTTCCAGTCTCGTTTATTAAGATCATACAATGAAGTGATACCTGTGCCGCTTTGGAATGTCTTTATGAGGTGTCGTACTGCAAATTCTGCATCTTCCCTGGCAGGCAGATAGTTCTTTGCCACGATCATATCTACCGCAGCAGTGGAATCCTTGACAAAATTCTCTAGAACGATTGCGCTTTCATCCGATTTATATTTCTCCTGATAGTTCAATACGAGTTTTCCGAACATCAGAAGCAGGATTACCGATACAATTAGAAATGATTTATTTTTCATAGGTTTTCAGTGTTCAATAGAAAGAGACAAATTTAACAATTACTTGTAAATAAAAAAAGTGCAGA
>JAEIGA010018579.1_pt1 | contig 10595 bp, 13 predicted proteins | sample 9270691 | NCBI WGS metagenome assembly JAEIGA01 (sample SAMN17057246, study PRJNA624740) | gut metagenome | biome: biome; isolation source: fecal sample | host: Bos grunniens | place: China: Xizang | collected 2019 | reverse complement strand
ACTTGCAGGACAATGCGGAAAACTCAAATGCTGCATCAACTATGAGGCTTCTGTATATGTGGATGCACAGGCGAAGATGCCTAAAGTTACCGAACCTCTGCAGTTTGAGGACGGTGAAGCTTTCCTTATGAAGACAGATATCCTCAAAGGGATGATGTGGTTCTCCTACGATCCAAAAAGCATGGCCAATATGGTTGCAATGAGCAATCAGGAGGTTAAAGAGGTGATTGCCATGAACAGGAAAGGGATAAAGGCACCTAGCTGCATGCAGAACAATTATGCGGAGAAATCACCGGAGTTCATGAGTGCTGCAGGAGAAGAGAGCATCTCACGCTTTGATAACGAAAAGAAGAAAAAGAAGAGCCGCAACCGCAATAAAGGGGGTGAGCAGAGCAAAAATACCGAGCAGAAAACCCAGACTCCAAAAGAACAGCCAAAAACTGAACAACACAAAGGGGAGAATAAAGGAGAACAGCCCAAAGGTGAACACAACAGGAAAAACGAACGCAACAGAAGAAACCGCCAGGGGAGAGAAGGTAAAAAACAGGAAAAAGGGAATGAAGCTTAGCAGCTGCATCATACTCCTTACAGCAACCATCCTGTGTATAGGCTGTACAAAACCTGTTAAAGAGTACTCATACCTGAACCTCAACAGGCTCAAAGGGTGGCATGAAAATGTTCCTCTGAGCCTGAGTATAGATATGGTTGACACAACAAATGCTTGTGAACTGTATTTAGTGGGGGAAATTGCAACAAAAAGGAGTATTGCACCGGAGACAGAATACCCAATAAAAATTACACTTGTTGCTCCCGACAGTATCCGTTACACTGATACTGTATCACTTCCGCTCAATGTCTCTTCCGACACTCGTATAAGCAGGAAATCACATGGAGTAAAGGAGATTGTGTGGCCTTACAGAAAAAACATTTATAACAAAAAGCCGGGCAGATGGGAAATCATTCTCTCTCAAGGAGACAGTGAGACAGATTACAGCAATATTATAGGCCTTGGCATACATTGCAAACAAAATAAATTATGAGTTCAAAAGACAAGCTCAGAAAATTCAGGGAAAACGAAACTTTCGGATGCCTGTACCAGCCACAGACAGAAGAAGTTCTTGGGAAAGACTATGCCCTCAAAGGGAAATGGCACAGTGCTGTATTCCACAACAACAACCCCATAACTTTGGAGCTGGGATGCGGCAAAGGAGAATACACCATTGCCCTGGCAAAAATGTTCCCACATAGAAACTTCATTGGAATAGACATAAAAGGGGCCCGTCTGTGGAAAGGGGCCAAACAGGCAACGGAGGAAAATATGCCGAATGTTGCATTCATCCGCACCAGGATTGAATTCATTGAGTCACTTTTTGCAAAAGATGAAATTGAGCAGATTTGGATAACCTTTGCAGATCCGCAGCTCAAAAGGGAGAGAAGAAGGCTTACCGGCCCCATGTTCCTGCACAGATACAGGAACTTCCTGCTTCCCGACGGTATCATAAACCTCAAGACCGACAGCCGCTTCCTACATGAATACACCCTTGCTTGCGCCCAGCAGAACAATCTTGAGATACTTGAGGCAAACACAGATATCTACGGCAGTGGAAGGGCTGATGAAATACTCTCTATCCGTACATTCTACGAAGCCCATTACATAAAGAAAGGGCTTCCTATCACCTATATGGCATTCCGTATCAACAATCAGAGCCAGCTCATTTCTCCAAAATGGGATGAAGAGCACTGGTATGAAGAGGAGATTGAAAGTCACGGATTTGTTCCCGCCAACAAAGGATAAGGAAAAATTGCAAAGCAAATATAAAGCAAGAGGGTGACTGATGTCACCCTCCCTTATTTGTACCCGGAGAAACTTCTATTTGATTACTCCCAGTTCCTTGCCAATCTTTGTAAATGCTGCAATAGCTTTGTCCAGATGCTCACGCTCGTGTCCGGCTGAAATCTGTACACGTATTCTTGCCTGGTCTTTTGGAACAACAGGGTAGTAGAAGCCCACTACATATATGCCCTCATCCAACAATTTCTCCGCCATCTGCTGTGAAAGTTTTGCATCATAAAGCATAACTGCACAAATTGCACTCTGTGTAGGTTTGATATCAAAACCGGCAGCTTTCATCTGTGCTACAAAATAATCGGTATTCTCATGAAGCTTGTCCTGAAGCTCATTTGTACGTGCCATCATATCAAACATCGCACATCCTGCCGCTGCAACCATAGGAGGAATTGAGTTTGAGAACAGATAAGGACGTGAACGCTGTCTCAACATTGCAATGATCTCCTTTTTACCGGTTGTAAAACCTCCGATAGCACCACCGAATGCCTTGCCAAGTGTTCCTGTAATGATCTCTATTTTACCCCTCAAGTCATGAAGTTCTGTTGTTCCTCTACCGGTTTTGCCTACAACACCGGCAGAATGGGACTCATCCACCATCACCATTGCATTGTATTTCTCAGCAAGTGCATGAATCTCATCCAAAGGACATACATTACCGTCCATTGAGAATACTCCGTCAGTAACAATTATCCTGTATCTCTGCTCCTGAGCCTGTTTGAGACACTCCTCCAGTTCCTGCATATTCGCATTTGAATATCTGTAGCGTTTAGCTTTACAAAGCCTTACACCATCAATGATTGACGCATGGTTAAGTGCATCTGATATAATGGCATCCTCCTCTGTAAACAATGGCTCAAAAACACCACCATTGGCATCAAAACAAGCTGCATAAAGAATTGTATCCTCTGTACCGAAGAACTCCGCAATTTTCTGCTCCAACTCCTTGTGCAGGTCCTGTGTACCGCAGATAAAACGGACACTTGACATTCCGAATCCCCTCTCATCAAGAGCTTTCTTGGCTGCATCTATCAACTCCTGGTTATCAGAAAGGCCCAGATAGTTGTTTGCACAGAAGTTCAATACATCTTTTCCTGTGTTCACTTTAATCGCCGCTCTCTGCGGAGAAACAATCACTCTCTCGTTTTTATAAAGGCCGACCTCCTCAATCTCCTTGAGTGTGGTCTGCAAATAAGACTGGTAATCTGTATACATGACAAATAAATTTATGTTTACTCTCTTTATTTCGTATTCAGGCCGTATCCAAAGACGGCACTCTACCGCAAATATAAATAAATTCCCGCACAAAATTCCATCATATTTGTTCACAAATGGAAGCCCTTTATTGGGAGTTGGAAAATTTTATTTATTTTAGCATAACTTTTGGAAATTTATAACATTTAATATTTTTGATTATGGCACTAGAGATTAATGATTCAAACTTCAAAGAGGTAGTTCTTGGAAGTGACCAGCCTGTATTGGTAGATTTTTGGGCAACATGGTGTGGACCTTGCAGACAGATTGCTCCTATCGTTGACGAGATTGCAACTGAGTTTGAGGGTAAAGCAGTAGTAGGAAAATGCAACGTGGATGATGCAGGTGATGTTCCTGCAGAGTACGGCATAAGAAACATCCCTACACTATTGTTCTTCAAAGGCGGCGAGCTTAAGGACAAATTGGTTGGCTCAACTACAAAAGCTGCCATTGCCGACAAACTTAACGCTTTGTTGTAATTTTTAATTTTAATTGAAAAGGGAGCTTATGAAAAGGATACTTGTACTGCTTACGGCTTTTATGCTCCTGTCTGTACAGGGATTTTCCCAGTTCGGAATAAAAGGAGGCTTAAATTACACTTCATTGGGAGATTTGTCACTTGATGGCGACAAGAACTTCACAACTGTCCTCAATCAAAAGAAGGGATTTCACCTTGGAGTATTGTATAAAGTAAAGTTTCCTCTTACCGGACTTGCCCTTCAACCCGAACTTATTTACAGCAACATTAAAGGAGGTTACTCATTCAATGCTCCTGACGCATCCTCAAGCACATCCAAAGCAATAGAGGAGAGCATGAATATCTCCTATATCCAATTGCCTGTAGGATTGCAGTGGGGAGTGGACCTAATGTTATTCAGACCTTATCTCCAGGTTGTTCCTTATGTAGGATATTGTATAGGCCACAAAAACATCAACAAGATGCTTGAGTGGGACGTGAACAAATTCAGATACGGAATAGGATTGGGAGCCGGACTGGATATTTGGAAACTTCAGATCAGCGGCAGATATTCGTGGGATTTTGGTACAGTTGCTGATTTTGAATGGCAAGGTGCGAAGACTTTCAAAGGCGGCAAAAACAAGGGCTTTGAACTTTCATTAGCTATTTTATTTTAATTGGAAATGAGACTTGACGCTGTAAAACTTGAATTGGGCAAAGATTGGAGTGGCTATGGAGAAGCAATAAGAAATGCTCTCCATCACGACAACAAACTCCTCACAAAAATTAACGGATACATACTTGATACCGCAGGAAAACAACTGCGGCCTGTATTGTGCCTGCTCTCTGCCCAAGCAGCCGGAACAGTCTCACAAATGACGTATGAATGTGCGGCTGTATGTGAAATAGTACATACAGCCACACTTCTACATGATGATGTTGCAGACAATGGTGACATGAGAAGAGGTGTTCCTACAATAAAGGCTGCCTTCAGCCCTGCAGCATCTGTCCTTACAGGTGACTATTGGCTTGCAAAAGGACTGTACCTGCTTATTGAAAAGTGCAACACAGGTATATTGGAACTCTTCACAAAGGCACTTCACGATTTGTCTGTAGGCGAAATCATCCAAATGGAGAAGGCTGAAGAGCTGAACACAACAAAAGATGATTATTACAGGGTTATCGAATGCAAGACAGCTTCACTTTTTGTGGCCGCTGTTAAAAGTGGTGCCATATCTGCAGGAGCAGACAAGACTAAAATTGAAGCCCTTGCTGAGTATGCCTACCATCTTGGGGTAGCATTCCAGATGAGGGATGACATTTTTGACTATTCCCCTAAAATGGATACAGGTAAAGTTGCCGGTGCAGACCTTAAGGAACGGAAAATTACGCTTCCTCTGCTGTGCGCATTTGAATCTGCACCAGATCAGGAGCAAGAGATCAGGAATCTGATAGGCGGCATTGAAAATACTGTTGCAAACGGGGAAGAGATCACTTCTCAGGAGAAAGAAATTATTGGCAAGGTTTCTGAATTTGTATATTCCAACAACGGTTTGGAATCTGCCCAGAAGATTCTAGAGCAGCATATAGCAAAAGCCGTTGAAGCAATTTCAGAATTTCCTGCAAGCACAGCCAAAGAAAGGCTTGTCCAGCTGGCTGCATATGTAGGCACCAGAAATTATTGATGTAATGTTTATTGAGGTACTCATATACACCATAGCGCTGGTAATGGCCGTTGTGGGAATTATAGGTTGCATCATTCCTGCCCTCCCCGGACCACCCCTTGCATATGCCTCATTGGTACTGCTGTATCTTTTTGACAATCCGGACAATGAAATATCGGGAAAATTTATGCTGGTATGGGCTGCTGTTATTGCTGCTGTCTCCATTCTGGATTATGTTATACAGCCATACTTTACAAAGATTACAGGGGGCTCATCACTGGCAGTAAGGTATTCCATTGCCGGTATGGTGGCCGGAATGATTTTCTTTCCACCATTCGGCATCGTTGCAGGGTCATTCATTGGTGCATTGATTGCCGAGCTGGTTGTAAACAAGAAACCCCTCCAAAACTCACTGCTTGCGGCATTCGGAGCTTTTTTGGGGTTCATTTTTGGTACCGGGCTAAAACTTGCTGCCACAGCAACAATGCTTTACTACATCATACGCTTCATTTTCTGATTCCTGAACGGTAACTTCTGGATTTTCCAAAGGTAAACTCTATAGGATCCTTGAGTATAACTTCGGTACTGTCGGGAACATAAATTCTTACCTGCTGCAACTTCCCTGCAAACTTGCTCTCTTTGGAATACACTGCCGGTTTTATTGTAATCAGCGAATCCTGCACACTTATAACATCAGACATCTTTACATTTCCTCCGGCATCATCATATAAGGTAGGTTTGTTGAATGTTTCAAACACTACTTCCACGTACGGTTCCTCTATATCCCTTCTCCTTACCACTGCACTTGGATACAGGGCTACAGAGGTGTTTTTCCTCTCCTTATTGTTAATGTAAAAGAGATCAAGCCTGTTGCCTGAAGCCTCTATCCCTATTTTTGCATCTTCCTGCCCGAATCCTGCAACTTTGGGACATGATACATATAGGGTATCATTCCTTGTTGTAATGGACAATTGCTCCTTATGCTCATCCACATTGTAATATCGGTTGAAAGCAATGAAAGCATATACGATGAAAAGCGATGCACATACCAGCCATACAATGAAATTTACCAGTCCCGGTTTCCATTTTGGAGACTTGAAATTGAAACACAACTGCATTCCGGCATAAAGCATACCTATGCAAGGAAGCAGCAATGTTGCAATTCCCAATACTTTTAGCCATAATGTACTGCTTATGCCCAACTCTATATAGTCCGGGATTTCCAAAATAGAAAATCCGGTAATCATATCTATTCCCAAAAATCCTATCCCCATGGCTACCATTCCGCCAAAGCCGAAACAAGCCAATACCAATCCTGCTGCAAAACGGATTATTCTCCATAGTGTGGAGAATATGGAACCGGAAGCTTTTGAGCCCATTTGCCACATCTCATCCCCAACGCTCCTTGCACCTTGGGCAAATCTTTTGTGGATATGGTCCACGCTCTGTGATTCTCCCCTCATTGCACATCTCTGACTCACTGTTTTTGCTTCTGGAATTATTATCCACAATATCAAGTATACAAGAAACAAAAAGCCAAGCCAACTCATGTTGATTCCCAAAAAGTTCCGCACAAAGAAAGAAGGTGCTGTAAAAAGAACAGCCAAGAGGATGAAAATGATTCTTACCCAAACTGCATCCATCCTGAAATATGCCGCCAAACCGCTGCACACTCCAGCTACAATTCCGCCGCGGGTGTCTCTGTATATACCTTTTTTAACCTTACAACTTTCCGGATCACCCTCTTTCCCGTCAATCTCACTCGGTCTTCCCAGCACCTTTATTATCTCTTCAATATGCTTGTATTGAACTATTTTATCGCCATTACAACCTTTTTCTATGAGCAATTCTGCAATACGCTCCTCTATATCATCTACAACTTCCTCTTCCTGTTTTCCATAATGGAGCCTCAACTCTTCCAAATAAATTTCAAGGGCTTCATATGCGTCTTTCTCTATAGTAAAAGAGATACCCTGCAAACTTATATTATATACCTCTTTCATGATTTACTTGTTTTTTATGTATTCCACAGAATCTACAACCTCCTTCCAGGCAGCATCCATTTCAGAGAGTGCCTCCCTCCCCCTATCTGTAAGGGAATAATATTTGCGCGGCGGCCCTTGAGGGCTCTCCTCCCATCTGTAGCTCAACAGTCCCTGGTTTTTCAACCTTGTAAGCAAAGGATACAGAGTTCCCTCCACAACTATCATCTGCGCCTCCTTCAACTCTATAATAAGAGCGGAAGCATATGCGTCATTTCGCCTCAAAGTACTCAATATACAATACTCCAGGACACCTTTCCGCATTTGTGATTTTATATTGTCTACATTAGAATCCATCATGGCTCAATCATTTATTTGATGAAAATTTCCTTAAATTCTCCGCCGTTACAGGGAGACCGTACATTTCACATTTCTGTGCCGGAGTTTCTGCCAAAGGAGCAGCTATCCACAATATGACATAAATCCAAAATCCTGCTGAACCCATGAACAGAGCAACCACAAAAATTATCCTTACCAGAAGAGTGTCTATATTGAGATAAGATGCTATTCCTGAACATACTCCAGCTATTGCTTTGTTGTCGGGATTACGATAGAATTTTTTTGAAGGTTTGTTGCCGCTGAAGATATCCGAAATAGGATCTGATCCAACTTCAACATATGGCTCTCCATCCGGCATTCCCAATTGCGCTATCACCCTTTCCACCAAGACTATATCCACTACATTCCTGTATTGTGTCACATTCTCGGAGAAAAGCTCGGCTATCCTCTCTTCCAGATCATCCATAACCTCCTTGCTCTGCAGTCCCAATTTGCTTTTTGTTCTGAACGCTTCTAGATATTTATTGAGTTTTGCGTAGGCATCTTCATCCATGGCAAAACTTCTTCCTCCAATTCCGGCATTAATAACTTTTTTCATAGTTTTACTTTATTATACAATGTTATTTGTATTGCAAATATATTTACTTTTTACACTACCTTGTTTTACATAGTACCTAAATAACAAAAATAGGAGCAGAATGTTCTGCTCCTAAAATTCCACAGGTTATATTTCTCTTAGCAATCCTTTGTACTACAACATTTTACCACAAAGAAAGAAAATCAACCTTTCTATTTTAATATAACACTTTTGTTATATTATTTTGTAGTATCTGCTGCTGGCAACTCTGTTGCTGGTGCTGCTGCGTCTACAGGGAACTGAGGCTGGGAAACTGGTGCGCTGTTCTCAATTTTCTCAATCAAGGTTGAGTTGTTCTCCTCAACTTTTGTAGAAACAAAAGCAGTTGCTGCAATACATAGTACAATGATTATAATTGCAAGGGTCCAAGTTGCCTTCTCAAGGAAATCTGCAGTCTGTCTAACTCCAAATGTCTGGTTGCCGGCAGTGAAGTTGGCAGCCAATCCGCCACCTTTTGAATTCTGTACCAATACCACCAAAGTTAGAATTACACTTGCAATAACAATAAGGATAGCAATAACTGTATACATAATTGTTTATTATTAATTTTTTGACTTTATTTCATTTACAAGGGTTGCAAAGTAAGTACTTTTTTCTGGATATAACAAAATTAGTTTAGCATAAACCTCTATGGCTTTGTCATAATAACCCTGATCTGCATAAATTTTTGCCAATGTCTCGGTTACAAAATCCAATGAATCATAAACGCCATTATTGGAAGATGGCTCCAGATATGCATCTCTCTCCATATTGTCAGCAGGGGCACCCAACTTAATTTCAGCCACCCTCTCAGACTCATCCAATTGTGCCAGATCATCCTTGGAAAAGTAATCTCCTCCAACAACAACTATCCTCTCCTTAACCGGTGCCATTTCCAAAGCCATTGCTTCAGATCCCTCATCCAACATCAAATCAAAACCGTCATCGGCAGCCCCATCGGATTGCATATCGTCAAAACTTATATCCAGGCTCAACTCCTCCAACGGTTCCACCTCAACATCCATAAGATCTGCAACCACAAACTCCTCCTCCTTACGGGAAGCAGATATAGCCAACGCCCTGCATTTGAAAAACACCTTCTCCCTCTTTGGGAAAAACACCTGGGAATCTTTATACCTGCTTTCCAGACACTGGGGTTCCATCTCCACAAGTTTGCACAACAGCACCTCCCTGGCATATGAAAACCACGGATACTTGGACACCAGAGCCTGCAGACGGGCTACTTCCATGTTATGTATGTCAAATACACTTTCCAAATCTCTACCAGTTTGCAACTGTTGCATTAAATATGTCGTCTACCAGAATTTCCACTATCTCATCCACCAATTGTGCCTCAACCGAATCCAATGACAAATTGGAATCAAAATCCTGGAATGCTGCAAAAGACTTCTCAAAATCCTCTTCGGGATGCTTGTTGTTCTTGAAAGTTATCTTTACAGTAACGGTAAGCCTGTTTTGCGAAGCAATCTCCTGCGAGGTTACTGCTGTAGGATTCACATCATATGAAACAATAAATCCACTTACCTCAAGATCACCTCCATCTTCCACCATCTCAAGCTTGGTAAGCTTGCGGTACTGGTCCTGCAAGGCAACAGTCAAAGTATTGCTCAATGTAGGATTTACCTTCATTGCCTTATTCTCTATGGTATACACAGAAACCGTATGCACATCCGGGGCAATGGATGTATCATTGAACTTATAAATTCCGCAGGCTGCCATAATGAACATAAGCAAGGCGGGCAGTACAAACAAGACTCTTCTCATAAACTAATCTTCCAAATTCAGTTCCTTTATTTTTCTGTAAAGCGTCCTTTCCGATATTTCAAGGGCATCGGCGGCATCCTTCTTGTTGTCGAACCGCTTCAAAGCCTTCCTTATAAGGGCATCCGTTGCCTTAGGTATTGAGAAATCCTCCACGTAATCGGCATCAACATCAATAGTATCAGCCTCTACAGTTTCCGCCACATCCGCAGTCTCAACAATACTTGGCAAGTGTTCCTGCACATCCTCTTCAATCACATTCCCAAGCAAAGGGTTTTGCTGGGACACAACAGAAAGGGCTTGAGTATCAGACAAAACAGAATGATGCAAAGGTTGTCCTCCCGACAATCTTTCAACATCCTGCTTAAGGGTCTGCACCTCATGCTGCAACTGCTGCAGCAATGCCATATAGATTTTCTCCCTTTCATTAACGAAATCCGCACCTGAAATGCTGTCACCAACTACCGGGAGATTTTCCGGCCCGTCAACAGGAAGATATTTGTGCAGGATATTGGGCTCTATAATCCTCACCTCCTCCAATACAGACATCTGCTCGGCAACACTTTTAAGCTGTCTGATGTTGCCTGGCCAGCGGTACTGTGCCAACAGCTGCTGGGATGCAGGAGAAAGCTTTATAGGCGGCATCTTATATTTT
>JAEIGA010018578.1_pt1 | contig 10595 bp, 10 predicted proteins | sample 9270691 | NCBI WGS metagenome assembly JAEIGA01 (sample SAMN17057246, study PRJNA624740) | gut metagenome | biome: biome; isolation source: fecal sample | host: Bos grunniens | place: China: Xizang | collected 2019 | reverse complement strand
TATGCTGACAAGTCTATCCAAGAGATTGCTCGCGAGATGTTCTCTTATGCTGACAGCATGACCATGTCCGCCAAGAAAGACGGTATCGTCAACATGGGTGGCTTTATCGCTACCAACCGCGAAGACTGGTACGAGGGTTGCAAACGCTATTGTATCCCTTACGAGGGCTTTATCACTTATGGTGGTATGAACGGTCGCGATATGGCAGCATTGGCAGTTGGTTTGGAGGAGAACACTCAGTTTGATATGCTCCAAACACGTATTCATCAAGTGGAGTATTTGGCTGAGTTGTTGGATGAGTACGGTATTCCTTACCAACGTCCTGCGGGTGGACATGCCATCTTCGTGGACGCGGACAAGGTCTTGACCCATGTGCCTATCGAGGAGTTCCCTGCGCAAACACTCACTTGCGAACTCTACCTCGAGGCAGGTATCCGTGCATGCGAGATTGGTTATATCTTGGCAGACCGTGACCCTGAGACCCGTGAGAATCGCTTCTCTGGCTTGGATTTGGTACGCCTCTGTATCCCTCGCCGCGTTTATACCGACAACCACATGAAAGTCATCGCCGCAGCGCTCAAGAACGTCTATGACCGCCGCGAAACTATCACCCGTGGCTTAGCGATCACCAAGGAAGCACCACTCATGCGCCACTTTACTGTGGAGTTGGAGAGACTCGGAGAATAAGTTTAGAGAACGCGCTTTCGGCGCTACTGTTTAGTGTTAAGAGTGAGCTTTCGGCACAACAAAGCCGACAACAATACAACCTATTGCACCCGCTACCCAGACGATGATTCGGATGGGTAGCGTTTTTATGAAGAAGATTGTAGAGATAGCCACCATCGTAGCCATCAGCAGAATAATTGATATGCGCTTGCGCAGGGTTAGGCCACCTTTATCGCGATACTCACGGATATACTTGCCCAAAAAAGACTGCAACAGCCACGCCTGCAAGCGAGGCGAACTGCGATAAAAACACCAAGATGCCAACAGCACAAAAGGTGTTGTTGGCAATCCTGGTACAAATATTCCAATCGTGCCAAGCACGACGGAGATACATCCTAAAATGATGTAGAATACGCGCATTACTCAGCTGCTTGAGCTGGGCACTCTGCTTTCACGCAGCAAGAGTCAGCCTTTGGGCACTCAGCCTTAGCAGCGCAGCAACTATCAGCTTTCTCGCATGGAGTAGCGCAAGCAGCCTTAGCAGCACAGCTGTCAGCCTTGCAGCACTTCTTCTCTACACACTCAGTCTTTGGGCAGCACTCCTTAGCGCACTCGCCCTTGTCTGCTTTCTTGCAGCAGCAACTAACAGCGCATACTGCAACAGCCATGATGAACAAAATCTTTTTCATAACGCTTAAAAGTTTTAATAGTTATTTTTTATCAGATAACGAGTATCGAATCACAAGTATCGGATAAAAATCGGTGCAAAAGTAACATTATTTTTGGAAATATGCAAAAAAAATTGTACTTTTGCACGCAAATTAGTGTTTTTTTTAGATTTTTCACGAAAATGAAGGACAAAAATGCCTGGAAGCAGAGCAAACTGCGCATCATTTTATTGCATGTAGCAACAGCAACATTGGTTGTCGTAGGACTGCTTATTGCTCTGATAATTGGTTTGCGCAAGAGTACACAACATGGAAAGGAGATCACAGTACCCAATATTACGAGTCTGTACGTAGAAGAGGCAAAGATACTAACCGCATCGGAGGGACTGAAAATAGAGGTCATTGACTCTACATATTCCCAGAAGACTCCTCTCGGTACCATCGTGGAGCAAAATCCTTTGGCTGGTTCGAAGGTTAAAAATGGTCGAACTATCTATGTGATTCAAAATGCCAACATGCGTAAACCAGTGATCTTGCCCAACTTACAAGACCTCAGTCTTCGCCAAGCAGAAAGCACGATTCAAGCCATAGGACTGACCCTTGAAGATATTATCTACGAACCATCTACCTACAAAAATATTATCTTGGAGGTACGCCATGCGGACACCACTATCTATGCAGGCACACGCTTGCAAGAGGGCAATGCCGTGACCCTTGTGGTAGGTAAGGGACAAGGTACGAAAGAAGTGAGTGTGCCTAACGTTATCGGACTATCCTTAGTAGAAGCGCTATCGTGGTTGCGCAACGCCTCACTCAACATTGGCATCATAGAATATGACGTACAACCGACGGAGGAAAACAAGACACAATATATTATATATAGCCAAGAGCCTAGGGATGGCACACTTATTGTAGAAGGCAGTACAGTGCATATCAAGCTGTCACTCCACAGAGAGAAAGCTGTGACAGCAGATACTGATGAAGATGAAGAGGAGTTTTTCTAGTGGAGAGTAGAGATATGGAACAAGAAGTGTGGGAGCGTTGGCGGAGTGAGGTGGACAAAGGTCAAGCATCTCAGCGCGTGGATAAGTACTTGGCTGAACATATGCCAGGCACTTCGCGTAACCGCATCCAGAACGCAGCCGATGCTGGCAACGTGTGGGTCAACGGCAAACCCGTAAGCAGCAACTACAAGATCAAGCCACTCGATGTGATACAAGTGCTACTTGACCACGAGCCACACGATTATACCATTCATCCCGAAAATATACCGCTGAATGTGGTGTATGAAGACGATGATGTGCTGGTAATCAACAAACCCGCTGGTATGGTGGTTCACCCTGGTCATGGCAACTACGAGCACACCTTGCTCAATGCCTTAGCATACTATTTCCAAGATCAGTTGGATATCAATGATCCCAACATAGGGTTGGTACACCGTATTGATAAGGACACCAGCGGCTTGCTACTCATAGCCAAGACCCCTGAGGCCAAGACGCATCTGGGAAAACAGTTCTTTGATCACACGACCGAGCGCACCTACAACGCCCTCGTTTGGGGTACATTTGCCGAAGACAGCGGAACGATAGAGGGTGCACTGGCACGCGACAATCACGACCGTACGATATACAGGATCTGGGATTTAGAAGAGAATCCCAACGCCAAAGAGGCCATCACGCACTGGCGTGTCTTGGAGCGGTATCCGTATGTAACCCTCGTAGAGTGTAGATTGGAGACTGGCCGCACACATCAGATACGTGTCCACATGAAATCAATCGGTCACCCGCTATTTGCCGATGAGAAATATGGAGGTATGGAGGTACTCAAAGGTCTGCGCACACAGAAATATAAGCAGTACATCCAAAACTGCTTTGCCCTCTGTCCACGACAAGTGCTACATGCTAAGACTCTAGGATTTACTCACCCACGCACAGGCGAAAGAATGCATTTCGACAGCGATTGGGCAGAAGATATGTTAAACCTAATCAATAAATGGAGGAACTATGAACCGAATACTTTGGGCGGACGATGAAATTCATCTACTGAAACCCTACATTATTTATTTGCAAGAAAAAGGGTACGCCGTTACCCCAGTCAACAACGGACAAGATGCCATTGACGCTTGTCGTGAGGAACAATTTGATATTGTTTTCTTAGATGAAAACATGCCTGGGCTTTCTGGATTAGAAGCACTACAAGAAATCAAGGTACTATGCCCTACCCTACCCGTAGTGATGATTACAAAGTCGGAGGAGGAACATATCATGGAGCAAGCCATCGGGCAAAAAATAACCGACTACCTCATCAAGCCTGTAAACCCAAGTCAAATATTGCTATGCCTTAAGAAGCATATTCATGAGCGCAAGATCGTAGAGGAGCATACGAATACAACTTACCGTCAGGAGTTCTCAGACATCACCTACATGATTGATACTGCCAACACGATAGAAGAGTGGATGGCCATTGAGCGCACTTTGACACGTTGGGAGATAGACTTAGAGGAGGTTGACTCTTCGATGCACGAGATGCTTCGTATGCAACGCGAACAAGCCAATACGAAGTTTTCGAAATTCATCACCAAGCACTACGAGAGTTGGTTTGCATCGGGTAGTCAACGTCCACTGATGTCACCCGACCTGATGAAACAGACCATATTCCCCATGCTTGATGCGGGTGAGAAAGTATTCTTCGTGGTAATTGACAACTTCCGCTACGACCAATGGAAAATCATCCAACCCCTTCTGTCTGAGTGGTTTACCGTCAAAGAAGAGCAAATATACACCTCCATCCTACCTACCGCTACGCAGTATGCTCGCAATGCGATTTTCTCAGGACTGATGCCACTTCAGATACAAGAGATGTATCCTCATCTATGGATTGATGAAGATGAGGAAGAGAGTAAGAACAACAACGAAGAGGCACTCATTCAAACACAACTCGACCGCTTCCGCAAACGCTATGGCTACACCTATTACAAAGTTAATGAGAGTGATTTTTGCGAGCGCATCACCCGTCAGTTCAAAGGGCTAAAAACACCACTCAATGTGGTAATCATCAATTTTATCGACATGCTATCGCACTCGCGTACCGATAGCAAGATGATGCGCGAATTGGCTAATGATGATGCAGCTTACCGCAGCTTGACACTGAGTTGGTTTAAGCATTCTCCTACGGCAGATATGTTCCGCCGCATTGCCGAACTGGGATACAAAGTTGTACTTACCACTGACCACGGCACTACTCGTGTGGACAATGCTGTACAGATCATAGGTGACAAAAACACCAATACCAACCTGCGTTACAAAGTGGGAAAGGCCCTCAATTGCAATAATAAAAACACTTTCGAGATCAAGCGACCCAAGGAAGTAGGCTTACCATGTCCAAATGTGAGTAGCAGCTATATATTCTGTACAGGTAACGACTTCTTTGCTTATCCCAATAACTTCAACTACTATGCCCAATTCTATCGCGAAACCTTCCAGCATGGTGGTATATCGATGGAGGAAATGTTGATACCATTGATTACGTTAGAACCAAAGTAGAGTTTAATGTTTAGAAGTATTCGACGTATATTTTGGACATTATTTGCCGTGCTAGTGGCATGGTGTGCTTGGTCGCTATACTCACATCAAATGCCTTGGCAAAAGAATTTACCACATGAACATAGGTTGACAGTATTGACCTACAATACGCGTGCGATGATGATCGGCGAAAGTTTAGCATCTAAACACGCTATGCTCAATCATCTCAATCGATTGGATGCAGATATTGTTTGTTTACAAGAAGTTCTAGTGTATAAAACAGGCGAACGCCTTACGCTGCCTGCCCTGCGCGAGGCTATGCGAAAATATCCCTACACCTATTACGACTTCAAGAAATACAATAGTCATCGTCAGTTTGGCAATGTAGTCTTTTCGCGTTTTCCACTGATTAATAAGCAGACCATTCGATATGAATCAAATTCCAATATAAGTAGTCAATGTGACATAGTCATCAATAACGACACAATCAGATTGATTGTCAACCACTTGGAGAGCTTTGGTTTTGAAAAAAAAGACTTTAATATCGATTCACTTACAGCGGGCAACTTCAAAGAGAGTTCGTTCAACCGCAAGCTCACCCAGGCGAGCCAACTACGACGCAAGCAGGTAATGAAGGTGCGCCGTGCTATACACCAATCTCCATATCCTGTGATTGCAGTAGGCGACTTTAATGCCTTACCACTTTCTTTAGTTTACTGGACCATGAACATGGGGTTGCGCGATTGCTTTGCCGAGAGCAGTTTTGGACGCTATGGTGCCACCTATATGCGCCAAGGATTGGGCATCCGAATTGATTACATCTTCGCTTCGCGCCAATTGCATCCCTTAGCTTGTCGAGTGGACCAAGCCACCTATTCCGACCACTTTCCCGTGATTGCCACCATCGGGTGGTAAAACCTTGTTATAGTGGTTTGTGATAATGATAATCGCTATAATCTTTTGAATCTCGGTCTCGATTGATGCGCGGATGACGAGGTGGGAATCTATCATTCCATTTATCTTGTATCCAGCGTTTTATATTCTCAATCCAACGACGAAACGTGCCATCATTCCACGGAGTAGAATCAAAACCGTCATACCCGCGATAACGCCACCAGAGAATCAACAGCCAACCGAAAATCATACCGCCCAAGTGCGCAAAGTGCGCTACATTATCACCCGCAGAAGGAGCCAAACCCGTAAATAGTTCAATAAGCGCATAGACAATAACTAGTGTACGCGCACGTATAGGGATAGGAATAAACATGATAAACATGCGCACATCAGGGAACAACCATCCAAACGCCAACAATATACCGAAGACTGCACCACTAGCACCAATAGTTACTACGCGATTCGCCAATCGGGCAGCCAACAGCGGATCGAGAGTACTCAACATAGGTTGCAATTGCAAAGCCCACACGGCCTCTTGTACGAGTGCAGCACCTAAACCCGTCACCAGATAGTATATCAAGAAACGTTTGCTTCCCCAACGATCTTCCAGAGCAGGAGCAAACATCATTACTGCAAACATATTAAAGAAGATATGCCCAAAACCAGCGTGCATAAACATATAGGTCAACGGTTGCCATAGACGGAAATCAGAGGCAGTCAAATAGTGCAAACCAAATACGTGACTAAAACTGATACCATAACGCTGAAAAACTATATCGGCAAAGTAGCAGATGATGTTGATGAGCAAAAGATTTTTTGTAATCGGAGGTAAATTTCTAAACATTGTTTGTTGATTGATGAATTCTATGCAAAAGTAGTAAAAAAACACGAAAATCCCAACAAAAACCATGCTACAACCCATAAAAATGTAAAAAATGGCAGAAAAATGACATTTTTTCAGTCAAAATATTTGCAGAATTAGAAAATTGTAGTAACTTTGCAAGCAAATCGTTGGAAATTCCAATGTGATATACTTAATGTTTAATTATTTAATCTAAATTTCGTATGAATAAAGCAGATTTGGTAGCTGCTATCGCAGCTGAGGCTGGTTTGACAAAAGTACAAGCACAAGGTGCTCTTGAGGCAACTGTAAAGGCTATTTCTGAGGCTCTTCAAAAAGGCGAGAGCGTACAATTGGTAGGTTTCGGTACTTTCTCTGTTGTTGAGAAAGCAGCTCGCCAAGGTGTTAACCCTGCTACTGGTGCAAAGATTGAGATTGCTGCTAAGAAAGTAGCTAAGTTCAAAGCTGGTAAAGGTTTGGCTCTCTAATCCTATTATGAAGATACAGCGAGTTGCTCTTTAGGGCAACTCGTTTTGTGTCAAAATTACAACACTAAACACAACAATACTACACTATGTTGAACATCATACTTTGTGGTGCCCCAGGTAGCGGAAAAGGCACACAATCCGACCTTATCGTAGAGAAATATGGGCTGCAACACTTGTCTACGGGTGATGCGCTCCGTGCTGAAATCAAGTCAGGTAGTGAACTAGGAAAAGAGATTGGCGAGCTTATCGCTGCAGGTAACTTAGTGCCAGATCACAAAATGATTCACTTAATCGCACGCTATCTGGATAATCTTCCAGAGGATTGCAAGGGAGTGATTTTCGATGGTTTTCCACGCACTGTGGCACAAGCAGAAGCGCTAGAATTATTGCTCGAACGTCGTCATATGAAAGCCGTGTTGCTTGATATGTTCGTAGAGGAAGACGAAGTCATCAAACGTCTCCTCAATCGTGGCAAAACAAGCGGTCGTGCTGACGACAATTATGAGACAATCAAAAAGCGCTTGCAAGTTTATCAAGCAGAAACAAAACCTGTATGCACGTATTATCTCCATCGTCATAACTATTTTGCCATCAATGGCAATAACTCAATGGAAGATACATTCTGCCAAATTGACAACATTCTAAAACTCATCCAAAAGTAATTTGTAATTAATATGTCAACCTCGTTTATCGATTATGTAAAGATCTACTGCCGCTCAGGTAAGGGTGGTCCAGGTAGTATGCACTTTCACCGTGCTAAATATGTACCCAAAGGCGGTCCTGATGGTGGAGATGGTGGACGAGGCGGACATATCATACTCCGCGGTAACCGCAACCTTTGGACGTTGCTTCACCTCAAATACCAAAAGCATATCTTTGCCACCGACGGCGGCAAGGGAGGTCCATCGCGCTCATTCGGCAAAGACGGCGAGGATAAGATCATCGAAGTTCCTTGTGGCACAGTGGTTTACAATGGCGACACGGGCGAATTCATGTGCGAGATCAAAGAGCACCAAGAGGAGATCATCCTCTTCCGTGGCGGAAAAGGCGGATTGGGCAACTGGCATTTCCGCACCGCCACCAACCAAGCCCCTCGCTACGCACAACCAGGCGAACCTTGCATGGAGGCCAATGTCATTCTCCAGCTCAAAGTGCTCGCAGATGTGGGATTAGTAGGCTTCCCTAATGCAGGTAAGTCCACCCTACTCTCTGTGGTTAGCGCTGCCAAGCCAGAGATTGCAGACTATCCATTCACCACCCTCACTCCACAATTGGGTATCGTATCCTATCGCGACAACCAGTCGTTCTGTATGGCTGATATCCCAGGTATCATTGAGGGAGCTGCTGAAGGACGCGGACTTGGACTGCGATTCTTGCGCCATATCGAGCGCAACGCGGTGCTACTCTTCATGGTGCCTGTCATCACCGAGGACATCAAGAAGGAGTACGAGATCCTGCTCTCCGAACTGGAGAAATACAACCCACAACTGCTGACCAAGGCGCGCATCTTGGCCATCTCCAAATGCGACATCGCAGATCCTGAGATCGACTTCGATAAACTGACCAAAGAACTATCCGAGGAGTTGGGCATATCCGTCATTTGTTTCTCATCGGCTAGCGGAACAGGACTCACCGAGCTCAAAGACATGCTTTGGGAAGAACTCAATAAAGAGCAAAATCAAGTCATTGATATCTCACACGCACCTATCGAGGTCAAGCTCATTGAGCGCGACGAAGAGCCCGAGGAGGACGACGATGAACCACATACCATCTACCTCAACGAGGTGGAAGAGGAGTGGGATCTCGACAAATACCGTGGCATAGGCTGGGACACCCAAGAAGATTTCGAAGAGTAATTCAAAATTCAAAATTCTGAATTCAAAATTAACATACGACCGTTTCATCGCGTGGCGTGAACAGCACGTTTCGCAGAAGAACCTAGTTCTCATCCTTAGTTTTTTTGTGGGAGCGTTGGCGTCATGTGCTGCACAGTTGCTCAAGATGATGATTCATGGCATTCACCATTTGGTGGAGCACCATCTCATCGAGCAAGACCACTGGTGGTACCTCATCACCCCAATGATTGGTATCACACTGGCAGGGTTGTTTGTCAAGTATGTGGTAAAGGATGACATCTCGCATGGTATAACAAAGATTCTATACGCCATCTCTCAGCGCAAATCCATCATTAAGATTCACAATACTTGGACCTCCGTCGTGGGATCGGCCATCACCATTGGTTTTGGTGGTTCAGTAGGAGCCGAGGCTCCTATCGTTATGACAGGTGCTGCCATCGGTAGTAACCTCGCCAAAGCCCTGCGCCTAGATCAAAAAACCATGATGCTTATGATTGGTTGTGGTGCGGCAGGTGCAGTAGGTGGTATCTTCCAAGCCCCTATTGCAGGTTTGGTCTTCACACTGGAAGTGCTGATGATGGATCTCACCATGACTCGTATGGCGCCGCTGCTTATCTCGTCGGTCACTGCTACAGCCATCTCGTTCATGGTCAACGGACAAGAGGCCATGTTCCCACTCACCAACAGCGAACCATTCTTCGTGGAGCGTCTGCCATGGTATATCATATTAGGTATCATGTGCGGATTGGTTTCGCTCTATTTCACCCGAGGCATGAACGGATTGGAGCAACTTTTCAAACGCCACATTCAAAATACCTGGGCGAAGTTCCTTGTCGGTGGTGTCACCTTGGGACTATTGCTTTTCCTTTTCCCTCCGCTCTATGGCGAGGGATACGACGTGATTAAACAACTCATCAATGGCGATTCGGTATCTGCCATTGCCAATAGTCCATTCGAGCATTTAGGCACAAGTAGTTGGATATTAGTAGGTTATTTCGTTGCCATTCTGCTCTTTAAGATTTTCGCTTCGGTTGCCACTAATGGTGGTGGCGGTGTGGGTGGCATCTTCGCACCATCGCTCTTCATGGGAGCCATCACAGGCTTTATCTGCGCTCGTCTAATGAATATCATTGGCGTTGGTGTACCCGAAGCCAATTTTGCATTAGCGGGTATGTCGGGCCTTATGGCAGGCGTTATGCATGCTCCGCTCACTGGCATCTTCCTCATCGCCGAACTAACAGGCGGCTACCACCTCTTCATGCCACTGATGGCAGTGGCTGTGGTGTCCTACCTAACCATACGCATCTTTGAACCTCATAGCTTATACGCCATGCGTTTGGCTCAGAAAGGTGAACTATTAACCCACAACAAAGACCGCTCGGTACTCACACTCATGAAGATGGAGAACGTCCTCGAGACCGATCTCAAGACGCTTAATCCAGAGATGACCTTGGGCGAACTAGTCAAAGTGATTGCCCAAAGCAACCGCAACATTTTCCCCGTGGTGGATGAAAAAGGTAAGTTATTGGGTATCTTGCTCTTAGACGAGGTACGCAACATCATGTTCCAGCCTCGTCTCTACAATCGTTTCACCGTCAAGCAACTCATGAACTCCCCTCAAGCAATCCTGACCAACACCATGCCAATGGGTAAAGTGATGG
>JAEIGA010018577.1_pt1 | contig 10595 bp, 6 predicted proteins | sample 9270691 | NCBI WGS metagenome assembly JAEIGA01 (sample SAMN17057246, study PRJNA624740) | gut metagenome | biome: biome; isolation source: fecal sample | host: Bos grunniens | place: China: Xizang | collected 2019 | reverse complement strand
TAGCCTTCGCCGTCAACGCTCACGTGTACGGCATTGGTGTCGCCGAAGAGGTTGTGCATGTCACCGAGAATCTCCTGATAAGCACCCACAAGGAACACGCCCAGGTAGTAGGGCTCGTTCGATTTCATGCGGTGTACCTTGAGTGAGTCGGCCTTGCTGTTGTAGTGTATGAAGTCGGTAATCTTTCCGTCGCTGTCGCATGTCATGTCCTGTATGGTACAACTGCGGTCGGGGCGCTCGTCCAGACGGTGAATTGGCATGATGGGGAAGAACTGGTCGATACCCCAACTGTCGGGCAGGCTCTGGAACAACGAGAAATTACAGAAGTACTTGTCGGCAAGCAGTTTGGGCAGTTTGCGGAAATCATCGGGCACGTGCTTCATGGTCTTTGCAATAGCCATAATCTCGCGTGTCACGCTCCAGAACATACTCTCAATCTGCGCACGTGTCTTCAGGTCGACGATACCGTGGCTGAAGAGCTCAAGTGCCTCCTCGCGAATCTGCTGTGCGTCGTGCAGCGCCTCAAGCATTGTGCGCTGGTCAAGTTCGCACCAAATCTTGTATAGTTCTTTTGCCAGTTCGTGGTCGTTTGCTGCAACCTCCCAATCCTCATCCATCTGTGGCAGGGCTGCAGTCTCCAGTACCTCAAAGATGAGCACCGCGTGGTGAGCCGACACAGAGCGTCCGCTCTCGGTGATGATATTGGGGTGGGGTATGCCGTTCTTGTCGGCGGCGTCTACCATTGTGTATATTGCGTCGTTGACATACTCCTGAATAGAGTAGTTCACGCTGCTCTCGCTGCTCGATGAGCGTGTACCGTCGTAGTCCACGCCCAGGCCGCCGCCAATGTCGGTAAACTCTATGTTATAACCCAGTTTGCGTAACTGCACATAGAACTGCGATGCCTCGCGCAGTGCAGTCTTTATGTGGCGGATGCGTGTCACCTGGCTTCCAATGTGGAAGTGTATGAGGCGCAGGCAATCCTTTATATCATATTTCTCAAGAATCTCAAGAGCCTCGAGCAGTTCGCTCGAAGTGAGGCCGAACTTGCTTGCGTCGCCGCCGCTCTCCTCCCACTTTCCGCTTCCCTCGGATGCCAGTTTTATGCGTATGCCAATGTTGGGGCGCACACCCAGTCGTCTGCCAATTTTGGCAATGCGCTTGAGCTCGTTGAGTTTCTCCACCACAAGGAATATGCGGCGTCCCATCTTCTGTGCCAACAGTGCAAGTTCAATATAACTGTCGTCCTTGTAGCCGTTGCAGATAATGAGCGAGTCGCTGTCGGTGTTCATTGCTATCACCGCGTGCAACTCGGGTTTCGAACCTGCTTCAAGTCCAATGTTATAGCGTTTTCCGTGACTTGTAATCTCCTCCACCACAGGGCGCATCTGGTTTACCTTGATGGGGTAGACAATGAAGTTCTCGCCCGTGTAGTTATACTCCTCGGCTGCAATCTTGAAACAGCCCGCAATCTTCTCTATGCGGTTGTCAAGGATGTCCGGGAAACGTATGAGCACAGGTGCTGCCACGTCGCGTAGCTGCAGTTCGTCCATTAATTCCTTGAGGTCAACCTGTACGCTGTCCTTCTTTGGTGTCACAGCAACGTTACCTTTCTCGTTGATGCTGAAATAGGAAGCTCCCCAACCGTTGATGTTGTAGAGATCCTCCGAGTCCTCAATGCGCCATTTTTTCATTTTGTAAGTGGTGTTTGATGTCGGGTTATCAATGGTTCTTGTCTTGTGTCTTTACTGAATCCTTATACGCCGAACTCGCGGCGGAAGGCCTCGACCGACTCCTTTATCTGCGGAGCGTCCTCAAGCCTGTCGGCCCTGAACGAGTACTGCGCCTTGCTGTAGTGCGGTGCGCGTCTTGCCAATTGCTCGGTGATGAATGCCAACAGTTCATCGTCGTTCTTCTCCTTGATTAGCGGGCGCTTGCTGCGGGCAATGCTCAGCCTTATGAAAAGCCTCTCCACTGGCACGTCAAGGTAAACGGTTGTTCCCTGCGCGTTCATGTATTCAATATTGTCAAAGAAGCATGGTGTGCCGCCGCCTGTCGAGATTATCACATCCTCGAACTCGCCAACCTCGTGCAGCATCCTGCGCTCAATCTCGCGGAATCCCTCCTCGCCCTTCTCGGCGAACAGTTGCGCTATCGTCTTGCAGTAGCGTTTCTCAATGTAGTGGTCGAGGTCAATGAACGGAATCCCCATCTCGGCTGCCAGCGCGCGTCCAAGAGTAGTCTTGCCGGCGCCCATATACCCTGTCAGGAATATACGTGTCATTTGCTCTTCTTTGTATATCGTCTCTTGGCAGGGGTCTTGCCGCCCTCCTGCTGTTTGTTTACAATCTCAAGACACTCCTGCAGTGTCAGTTCGGCAGGGGTTACTGTCTTTGGCAACTTGTAGTTGCTTCCCTTGTAGGCGATGTAAGGGCCAAAACGGCCGTTTAGCACCTGCAGTTCGGGTTCCTCGTCAAATGTCTTTATTATCCTCTCGGCCTCGCTCTTCTTCTTCGCCTCGATGAGTTCTGTAGCCTCCTCAAGTGTTACGGTTAGCGGGTCGTGTGTCTTTGGCAATGAAACATAGGCATCGCCAAACTTTATGTATGCTCCAAAGCGGCCTGCGCCAATTGTCACAGCCTGTCCGTTGAGTTCGCCAAGCGTGCGTGGCAGGCTGAACAAACCAAGCGCCTCCTCAAGAGTTATTGTCTCTAATGTCTGTCCGGGTTTCATCTGTGCAAAGCGTGGTTTCTCCTCGTCGCTTGCCGAACCAATCTGCACAATTGGACCAAAGCGACCTATTTTTACCGATACAGGCTTGCCGCTTGCAGGGTCATTGCCAAGTACACGCTCGCCCACCTTGTGTTCCTTCTTTGTCTGTATTATGCCGTCGACCTTTGGCTCGAACTCCTTGTAGAACACCGAGATATGGTCGGCCCAGTGTCTCTTTCCGTCGGCAATCTCGTCGAACTCCTTCTCCACCGTGGCTGTGAAGTTATAGTCCATAATCTCGGGGAAATACTCAAAGAGGAAATCGTTCACCACAATACCGATGTCGGTGGGTAACAGTTTTGCCTTCTCGGCACCAACGGTCTCTTTGCCCTCTTTGGTCGTAATTTTTCCGTTCTTCAGTGTTATGATGTTGTACTTGCGTGTCTCGCCGGTCTTGTTGCCCTTCTCCACATATCCGCGCTGCTGTATTGTACTGATGGTGGGGGCGTATGTTGACGGACGTCCGATGCCAAGTTCCTCAAGTTTGCGCACAAGGCTCGCCTCGGTGTAGCGTGGCTGGTGCTGTGTGAAGCGCTCTGTTGCCACAATCTCCTTAGTGGTCAGCATGTCGCCCTTGTGTACTGCTGGGATTGCCGGCATGTCGCCGCCGTTCTCCTCGTCGGTGCTCTCGCGGTAGACCTTGATGAAACCGTCGAATACAGTCACCTCGCCTGTTGCCACGAATGTCTCGCTGTGTCCGCTTATGGAGATGCTCACCGTTGTCTTCTCAACCAGAGCATCGGCCATCTGTGAGGCGCAGGTCCGTTTCCATATAAGTTCGTAGAGTCTCTTCTCGGGCACTGTGCCTTCAATTGTGGCATTGCTCATGTATGTGGGGCGTATTGCCTCGTGGGCCTCTTGTGCACCCTTTGTGCGTGTAGCGTAGTTGCGGCTCTTGTGATACTCCTTGCCGAACATCTCTGTAACCACATCCTTGCACGAACCAATGCACAGTGATGAGAGGTTCACCGAGTCGGTACGCATGTATGTGATGTATCCCGATTCGTAGAGCCTCTGTGCCACCATCATTGTCTGTGACACAGTGAAACCCAGTTTGCGGGCAGCCTCTTGCTGGAGTGTAGATGTGGTGAACGGAGCAGCAGGGCTCTTTTTCAGTGGTCTGGTGCTCACGTCCTCAATGGTGAATGTACTCTCCTTGCATGTAGCGAGGAAAGCCTCGGCCTCCTCCTTTGTCTTGAAACGCTTTGAAAGCTCGGTGTTGAGTGTGTTGTTCTCACCCTCCTCGCCCGGCAGTTCGAACTGCGCAGTCACGCGGTATCCGCTCTCGCTCACAAACTTGTTTATCTCGCGCTCGCGTTCAACAATGAGTCGCACTGTGACGCTCTGCACGCGTCCGGCCGAAAGGGCGGGCTTCACCTTGCGCCACAGCACAGGCGATAGTTTGAAACCCACGATGCGGTCGAGCACGCGGCGTGCCTGCTGTGCATATACAAGGTTGATGTCAATCTCTCTTGGATTTTCAATGGCTGCCTGAATGGCATTCTTGGTAATCTCGTGGAAGACGATGCGCTTTGTCTTCTCGGGTGTGAGTCCAAGTTCGGTGAACAGGTGCCAGCTGATAGCCTCTCCCTCGCGGTCCTCATCGGATGCCAACCAAACCATTTCGGCCTTCTTCACCTCGCTGCGCAGGCTGTTTACCAGTTTCTCCTTTTCGGCAGGAATCTCATAAAGCGGCTCAAATGTCTCGGTGTTTATACTGAACTCCTTCTTCTTCAAATCACAGATGTGTCCGTAACTGGACAGCACCTTGTACTCCTTGCCGAGGAATTTTTCGATTGTCTTTGCCTTGGCAGGAGACTCAACTATTACTAAATTTTTATGCATAGTGCTGGAATGCGTTTCAAATTTGCCGCAAAAGTAGGAAAGTTTCCCGTATATTGAAATCAAAAAAACGAAAAAAATGAAAAGAAAATCAGACCTTTTTCCCTAAAATAATATATTATTTTAAATAGGAGGAAAAATGAAAGCGGAAAGGTGAAAAGGGAAAGGTGTGAGGTTGAATGTGAAATCTGATAAGCAAAAAGCGCGACGTTTGACAAACGTCGCGCTTTTTGCTTTCCGCTTTCACCTTAAAAGTTTACTGTTGCTCCCAATGAGCCTCTGATGCCGCGTGTCCGGTACCCTGCGTATTCATAATAATTGCAGTTGAGCAGGTTGTTGCCTTGTATGTAGGCTCCGAAACGTTTGTTTATCTGGTAACTGATGCGTGCATACAGGTCGTGCTTGTCGTTGATGCGGCCCAGTGTGCTATCCTTTGTGTAGAGTGTGAAGTTATATCCCACACGCATTGTCAGGTGCTCAATGACTCTGGCCTCGACATTCGCGTCAACGGTAACTTCGGGTTTCATGCGCAGCATACTTCTGTTGCCGCAGTTCCAGTAGTCATATCTTGCATCCACAGACAGTTTCACCCAACTGCGGATGTCACAGCCCAGACGGATGTCGGCATATGCATGGTGGGTGTTGTCCTGCTCAAAGCTGGCATACACAAGCGGGAACGTGCCGATAGAGTCCGATGGAAGCACTTCCAGCAGGTCATCCTTTGTGTAGGCATATCCCGCGTTGACCTCCATTGACAGTGGCTCAAACGCGATGCGGCTGCCAATTTGGGCGTCAACGATGGTATATGTGGGTTTGAGCCTCTCTTTGCCGTTCTCGTCAAAACCCCAATAAGGTGTGATATTCTCCAGATGTGCAAAACTATTGTTTGTCCTGCCGCCGCCAATGGCGCCATATACAGTGAAATGCTTGTTTATATTGCTCACAGCCTTGATATCGGGCGCAATGGCAAATGCACCCTCGCCGCGTGTGAGTATGTTCATCTTTACGCCGGCCTTCATACTCCATTTTCCTAACTGCAGGTTGGTGTAGGGGTCAATGTCTATAGAAAAATAATTGTTGTAGCCTTTGTCTGCGTTCTTCATTGTGGTGTTATAGGTAAAGGCATCCATGTTCAGGTCAATGCCGACGTTGTTCACCCATTTGTTCAATGTCTCGTATGCAAAGCCAAAACCGACACCATATCGCATCTCGCCTACAGGGTTCTTTGCGCCCGATGACCAGTTACGTACAAGATAGTCCCAGTCGGCCTTGAAATCGTACGACCATGCACCGGCAAGGTTAGACACACCGGTTATTGCAACTTTGTACTCTTGGCCATTCTGCTTGTTTGAGAGCCGGCTTGTGCCGGTCTCCTGATAGTTGAACACATCGTTCCTGAATGCTCCCTCCACGCCTAACGTAAGGCTCTTGAAACGGTGGTCATATCCGGCACCGGCAACCGTCTTGAACAGGCGCGAGTCCCATTCGTTCACCATCCCGTCGACCTTGCACTTGTAGCCGTCGAACCCGGCATAGGCATTGAGTGTGCCGTTGTTTCCCACACCAAGCCTGTAGGCTGCCTTTGCGTCAATGTCGTTGGTGAGTCCATATCCCAAGCGTACATATCCCGGGAACGGCTTCTCCTTCTGGGGTATAGCATCCTTTATGTCCATTTCGCTTGTAAACCCGTTGAACGCCTTGCCGCTCTTTGAAAATACCAAAGTCATAGGCTCGGTGTCGGCCATCTTCTTGCCCGATGGCGTGAAATTCTTCTTCGCCACCTCAATCACCTCGGGGGTGTAGTCGTTCTCCACATTCACAACGGCATCCCTGGCCTCGGTCTGTGCTGTGGCAGCCATCGACAGAGCCAATGCCGAGATAAGTAAAAGAGTTCTCTTCATATCTTTTCCTGTCATTTATTTTCAGTTGATAGTTCTTTAAGGCGCACCTCAATCATCTCTGCAATGTTGTCATCGCCATCGTAGTTGTTCTGCAATGAAAGCAGATACTGCTTTGCCTCCAAAGTCTTGCCCTGCTCGGTGTAAAGGTCGGCAAGCAGAATGAAACTGCGTGCCATCCAGTATGTGTGCGGGGTGCTCATTTCAATGAATTCGTTTATTTCGTCCTCGCAGAAGTCGTAACTACCGTCCTCGAACAGAATCTGCGCAATGAGGAACTTTGACTCGGCGCCCTCTTTGGTGCGTGTGTCCTGTGCAAGTTGCTCAAAGTCCTCAAAGGCTCTGTCGTGCTCGCCAAGTGCAAGGTATGCCTTTGCTCTGTTGAATGCCGCCTCGCGCACCAGGTCGGGCGACATATCCTGCAGTGCCTCTATCTTTGTGGCATACTCTATGATGTCGTTGTTGTTCTCCTGCTCAATGGCAATGTGCAGCACTCTTGTCAGTGCGGTCTTGCGGCGCTCGGCATTGCCGCTCTCTGCTGCAATCTCCTTGTAGAGAGTGCTCGATTTCTCGAGTTCCCTGTTGTCGTAGCAAATGCCTGCCACCACCACCATCGCCTCCTCGCGGAACTGGTTGCCCGGGAACTCAAGGACCTTGTCAAAGTTTGACACTGCACCCTCCTTGTCGCCCTTGTTGTAGCAGATGACACCCCTGTAATAGTGACAGTTGAGCCTGAATGCACCTGCAGGGAAGTTCTGCAGATAGGCGTCGAATGCCGCCTTTGCCTTGTCCAGTTCACCGCGTCCGTATGCCTTTTCGGCAGCGATGTATGTGAGTGTGTCAATCTCGCTGCTCTCGACGGGCTGCATACCTGTTGTTGCCGAAGCATACCGCGCATACTGCTCTACGTCGCCCATGTCCACATAAATGCTCTTGAGGTCTTGCATTGCCACTTGTGCCTCTTCGCTCTGCGGGTATTTGGCAATAATCTCCTTGTAGGCTGCAATAGCATTCTCCCTGTCGCCAATGGAGTTGTATATCATAGCCCTCTCGGCCAGTGCGCGGCGTGCAGTGCTGCTGCCCGGGAATGCGGCAATCAACTTGTCGTATGTGTCTATTGCCTCGCGGTATTTCTCCTGTTTTATGTAGTTGCGTCCCATCTCATACAGCGCCTGTTCGGTGTGCAGGCTGCCCGGGAATTTATCAATCAGTTTCTTGTATGTAGCAAGGCTGCCTGCCTGGTTGTTCTCCAGGCTCTGTATCTGTGCATAACGGTAGAGTGAATAGTCGGCATTCTTGTTGTATGTGTTAGCCGCCTTTGCATAGTATTCTCCCGCCGTTTTGAAACTGCGTCGGTAGAAGTGGCAGTCGGCAATGCGGTTATATGCGTCGGAGAGAGTCTCGGCATCCTTCTTGTCGGCCGATTTAACGAATAGTTCGAAACGGTTGCAGGCTTCGTTGTAGCGTCTCTCGTTGAAGTAGGTATATCCTATGCCGTATGTTGCCAACGGGTTGGCACCTGCTCCCGTGTTCAATGATTCTCCATAGCAGCGGCGTGCAGCGCTCATCTCACCCTTACGGAACAGAGCCTCGCCCTTCCAGAACAGTGCCTCGCTGTGCGTGGTTGCATTGTATCCCGAAAGCAACAACGAACTGTTCAGGTAGTCTATTGCACCTTCCATGTTGCCGTTCACGAACTCCTGTATTCCCAGACGGTAGAGAATATTCTGCTTTGCCTCAAGAATCTTGGGCGATGGGCTCTTGATCTTGTTGATTGAGTTTAGCGCGATGTTATAGTTGTTGGTGTTGTTGTACACCTCAATGAGGTATTCGCCAATCCTGTCGGCGTGCTTTGATTGCGGGTAGTCGTTTAGGAACTGTTCAAACGCCCTCACGCTCTCGGCAAATGGCGAGTAGCGTGTCTGGTGAATGCACAGGGCATAGTTGTAGAGTGCCTCCTCGCGCACGCTGTTGTCATAGGTCATTGTCGATGCTACCTCCAATGCCATGCGTGCCGCTTGGGCATTGCCGTTCTCAAGGTGTATGAGACCGGTGTACAGCAGTGCACTCTGTGCAATGGCATCGTTGCCGTCTGTGCAGAGCGACAGTAACTCCATTGCCTTGTCGTGTTCGCCTGTCAGGTAGAGGCTCGCACCAAACTGGTACTGCGCTATGCGCTGTGGTGCGGGGTGGTTCTCTACATATATTGTGAGAGCCTCTGTAGCCTTTTCATAGTTTCCCTGCATAAACTCGGCTGCGCCAAGTATGTGATACATGCGGTAATCCTGAGCGGTTGCCCCGTTGGCGTTGATGTTCTCGCTTGCCAACTCGGCCGCTTTTGCCGCCTCTCCCTTTTTTAGGTATATGCCGGCAATGTAGTATTGCGATTCGCCACAATACTTTTTGTCTGTTTCAAACTCTTTGAATGTCTTGTATGCTTCGTCGAGGTTGTCGCGGTTGTAGTTTATGACGGCAAGGTAGAACTCGGCGTCTTTGCTGTATGCCTTGCTCTTGAGCATAAGGTTCATAAGCAGGTTCTCGGTAGCCCCTTCGTTGCCGCTGCTCAGCAGCGATAGGGCATAGTACAGTGTAGCCTCGTCGCGCTGCTGTGGCGTGAGCCTCCTTGTGTCGCATCTGGTGAACCAGTCACAGGCCTTCTCATACTCTCTGCTGTGGTAGTACGATTTTGCAATGTAGCACCCTAACAGCCCGTTTTTTGCACTCTCGGGGTAGTCGGCAAGATACTGCAACAGTGCAGCACGCCCATCCGTTGCGTTGTTTTCATAGATTGCAAGCGCCTTCAGTAACTCAAGCTCCTGTCGTGTCCGGCTGTCAAGCCCGTTTGTCTCAATCTTCTCAAGGATGGAGAGCGCTGTTGCGTATTCGCCGTCGGAATATAGTCGCTGGCACTCGTCAATGAGTTTTTCTCTGTTGTCGGTCTGTGCTGTGGCTACAAAACCAAATGCAGCACAAAGCAATAAAGCAATGCTTCTCTTCATTTTCTATAGTGTGTTTTTTATTTCCTTTAGTTTCTCAATGCCCTTTTTTATTGATGCAAGGCCGAACTCCTCGCTGCACAGGTTGTCAATGGCAATCCATTGCAGTTCGGCCACATCATCGTCGGCGGTTAGTGCGCCGTCATTCTCTACAGTGCAAAGGAAAAACATATCCATTGTGTGCAGTTCCATCCCCGAGTACATATATGTGTTGGGGATGCTGAACAGGTAGCGGGTACCGTTCACCCTCAACCCTGTCTCCTCTTCAATCTCGCGACTCACGCCCTCCTCGGCTGTCTCGTAACTGTCGCAGAAACCGCCCGGCAGGTCAAGTGTTCCCTTTGCAGGTTCCTTTGCGCGGCGTGCCACCAGCACCTCGCCTTTGCTGTTGGTTATTATTCCCACAGTCGCTGCAAGCGGGTTGAAGTAGTATGTGAAACCGCAGTCGCCGCAACGCTTCGACTTGAAATCGTTCTCGGCAAACTTGTCGCTGCCACATCTGGGGCAGTAGTTGAAAAGGTGGAGCGGGTGTCGCATGGGCAATCCTTTTTGGCGTTTTTAACCTAAATTACCAAATAATTGCTGCGAAGATACCTAAATTTTGGCAGCTTTACCGCCTGTGGCGCCGCTTTTTGTGTTACAGTTTTTATATTTTAAATAATATTTACTTTTTATTGCTCTTTTTGTGCTTTTTTCACGCATTTGTGCCAAACTACTGAATAAAAAGTAGTATCTTTGCCGCGCATTTTGTAAAATGCCGTTGTCGCGGCTGTTTCTGCGGCAGACGGAACTTGTTAAAATTTAAAATATTAAATACTATGGCAAACAAAGCATTATTGGTAATTCTCGACGGTTGGGGTGTTGGTAATCACGGCAAAGGTGACGTCATCTTCAACACACCTACACCTTACTGGGATCATTTGACATCTGTTTATCCTACATCGCAGCTCCAGGCAAGCGGTGAGAACGTAGGTCTCCCTGCAGGACAGATGGGTAACAGCGAGGTAGGTCACCTTAACATCGGTGGCGGCCGCGTGGTATATCAGGATTTGCTCAAGATAAACCGTGCCATTGCCGATGGCTCTAT
>JAEIGA010018576.1_pt1 | contig 10595 bp, 9 predicted proteins | sample 9270691 | NCBI WGS metagenome assembly JAEIGA01 (sample SAMN17057246, study PRJNA624740) | gut metagenome | biome: biome; isolation source: fecal sample | host: Bos grunniens | place: China: Xizang | collected 2019 | reverse complement strand
TCACTTACAGCACCATTGGCAACAAGTATTACTATCAGATTGCAGAGATTAAGCGATGCTTGCGTGCTCACACAATCAATAGTAGCGAGGAGATGCTGCAAAACCTAATCGCCCACAAGCGTAATATCAAAGCGAAGGCGAGTGCTAATGTCCAGTAAACCGAAGAGAGGTGGCTACAAATAGAGGCCATCTCTCTTCGATTTTGTCAATTCAAAAATTATTCGTAAATTTGTCGTAAGCAACTGTAGTTCTGAAGTTTGTATAGCAAAAGTCGGGCTAGAAAACGACACCCTGAAACCTCCCAAGTGTCCCTTGAATTGGGAGTATAGTACTGGGCAAAGGCAATTGTTTGATATACAGAGTGGAGAGCAGATGGACAGACTCTCGTTTTCCGCTCTTAAAGTGAAAGTCTCAGATTTCTCTGAGACTTTTTTCGTTGTATATACCTCACACGAAAAGTGGGCGAGAAGGCACCCTGACAAGGATTTTGCTCTACCAACTGAGGGTTTTCCGCATTCTGAGTTGGAGTAGATTTTCGGTAAAAAAAGCGTTTTTTGCAATCGCTACGCAGGTATATATGCAATCAAAAATCTTATAAAAATGATTGCATAAAGTCATCTATCCTATTATATTATAGCTACATACAGCATTTATTTACCCGCAACGAGCAAAATATAACCCACGCGTGGGTCGCACGCATCCCGCTTCTGGCAAATTAGAACAGCTGTATCAGCAACAGTCCCACTCCGAGCGAAACGGCCGTAGTGATAAGGCCGGGCATCATAAACGAGTGGTTGAGAATCCACTTGCCAATATGTGTGGAGCCTGTGCGATCGAAGTTAATTGCAGCGATAATCGTAGGATAGTTCGGAATAAAGAAGTAGCCATTAACCGCCGGAAACAGGGCAATCAACATCATCGGCGAGATTCCGAGTGCAATACCCAATGGTGCAATCGCGCGAATGGTTGCGGCTTGGCTATAAAGCAAGATGGACATCACAAAGAGTGCCACACCAAAGAGCCACGGCATTTGCGTTACAACGCCCTCAATCGAAGCCTTTAACTCTGCAATATTGCCATTGATAAAGGTGTCGCCCATCCACGCTATTCCAAAGATTGCGATAACGGCTTGCATGCCAGCCGAAAAGACGCTTCCCTTCGCTGCTTCAATACCATTAGTGCGAGTGATAAGCAGGATAAGTGCTGCAGCTGTAAGCATCAGTATCTCAATCAACAACGGCATATTCAGCGCAACGCCATCGAACGATGGGCGCAACGATGGAATGGAGCCAAAGAGAACGATAAGCATGGTTGTTACGACAAAGATTGCCACCGAAATACGCGCCTTTGCAAGATTCTTCACACTATTCAACTCGGCCGGTTTTTTATCGTTAAGCAACCCCTCTTGAAGTCGTTTGATATATTCGGGGTCATTAGCCAACTCCTTACCCACACGCATCGAATACAAAGCACCTACGATAATACCGATAATTGTGGCAGGAATACATATTTTCAATATATCGAACAGCGTGATGCCAAAGCCCGACAACATACCCAACAATGCCACCGTAGCCGCAGAAATAGGACTTGCCGTAATACCTTGTTGCGAGGCTATTGTTGCAATGGCCAGTGGGCGTTCAGGGCGAATCTTGGTCTCCAATGCCACCTCTGATATAACGGGAAGAAGTGAGTAGGCCACGTGTCCCGTACCAGCAAGAAAAGTGAAGGTGTAGGTTACAAGTGGTGCAAGGATGGTAATGTGGGCCGGATTGCGGCGCAATATTCGCTCGGCAAGTTTAACCAAGTAGTCAAGACCACCTGCCGCCTGCATACACGAAGCAGCCGAGATGACGGCGGCAATCATCAACATCACATCGATTGGTGGTGCTGTGGGTTGCAGGTCGAAAACAAAGGTCAAAATTGCCAGGCCCAAACCGCCCATTACGCCAAGGCCTATGCCTCCGAGTTTGGCTCCTACAATAATGGCTACAAGTACAAACAGAAATTGTATAAGCATACTACTATAAATCGTCTATAAAAAATCAAATTCACGAACAATTACATCGCAAAGTTAATATAATTTTAGTTCATAGAGGGAATATTTATTTAATTTTCCTTATATTTGAACTGAAATTTTGAAACAATAACAAAAACAGATATTTGTATGATTAAGACTCTAATTGCATCTGCTTTATTGGTGTCGAACATTGCCCTTGACTGGCTTACCTCGAAAGTCGACACCTACGACAAAATTCACAAACAGATCTACGAATACGCCGAACCTGGCTATATGGAGTATAAGAGTTCGGAGTTGTTTATACAGCACCTCGAAGAGCACGGCTTCAAGGTTGAGCGTGGCGTGGCTGGTATTCCTACAGCCTTTGTAGCATCATATGGTTCGGGTAAACCCGTTTTGGCTGTACTTGCCGAGTATGACGCCTTGCCAGGTTTGTCGCAAGATGCAACCCCTAAAAACAGCCCTCTCATCGAAGGTGGATATGGACACGCATGCGGCCACAACCTCATAGGCACAGCGGCGTTGTCGGCTGCTGTGGCGATGTCTAAATGGCTGGCAGATGGACATCAAGGAACAATCCGTTTGTACGGCTGCCCAGCCGAAGAGGGTGGTGGCGGCAAGACCTATATGGTACGCGAAGGCCTATTTGATGATGTGGATTGCGCCATCTCTTACCACCCATCACGCCAAAACCGCATTCTCCGCAATACCCACTCGGCAAAGATTGGAATTCTATTCGATTTCGAGGGCAAAACAGCCCATGCAGGAGCAACTCCGCAAGATGGTCGCTCGGCCCTTGATGGTGTGGAGGCGTTGAACTATATGATGAATCTCAATCGCGAGCATATTCTCTCGGATTGCAGGATGCACTATGTTATCACAAATGGTGGTGAGGCTCCGAATATTGTTCCCGACAAGGCACAAGTATATTACTACCTCCGTCATCCAAATCCAGTGGTTTTGAGGGATTTATTGAAGCGCACATTGGCTGCTGCCGAGGGCGCCGCAATGGGTACTGGCACAACCGTAAAACATAGTTTTATTAGCGGCACTTATCAGATCTTGTGCAACAAGCATCTTGCACAAATGGCTCAACGCAACCTCGAAAAGGTGGGTGGAGTGAAACTCTCCGAGGAGGAGAAGGCCTATGTTGAGGAGTTGTGTCGCAATGCGGGACATACAGGCAAACTAGACATGGCGAGATATGAGAGGATTTTGCCTTTCCAGGAGGAGTTGCTCCCTGTGGGTGGTGGCTCTGACGATACGGGCGACGTTTCACAAGTGGTGCCACTTTGCCGCATTGAGACCTGTATCAACCTCCTCACTTCGCACACTTGGCATTTTGCCTCCATCTGCGGAACAAGTATCGGCACCAAAGCGATGATGAATGCAGCAAAGACCATTTGCCTCACCTTTGTTGAACTCTACAAGAATCCGAAGGAGTTGCAGAAGATTCGCGAAGAGTGGGAGTCGGTGCAAGGCAAGGATTACAAGTATGAGTGCTTGATTGGTAATGCACCTCCTGCACTGGAGTACTTCCGCGATAAGTCTGGAATAAAATAGTGATGAATTAATCACAATAAAGTGGGTGTCCAACAAGTTTTAGGGCACCCACTTCGTTGTAATATCATTATTTATTACCTCTATCGCTCTATGGCTTTGCCTGCTGCCGACCAACCCTTAATGCCAGTGGCAAGTTCGAACACATTGTATCCATTGTCGGAGAGTATTCTTGCGGCTGTCTTACTGCGATTACCGCTACGACAATAGAGTGCTACAGGCTTCTCCTTCGGAAGTTTGGCGAGGGCCTCTTGTGTATAATCTCCAGAGAGAACATCAATGTTGAAATGGGTGCCAGGGATGTGTCCAGCAGCATACTCTTCGGGGGTACGCACATCGAGAACCACATATGCACTATCCGCCACCATCTTCTCGAACTCGGCTACATCAACCGACTGAAACGCCTGCTTCGGCTGTCCAAATAGGCTGAAAATCGAAAAACTCATCATCAGTGTAAGGAATACTCTTTTCATATTATTCTAAATATTGTAACACAAAGGTAGTTATTTTTTGCAACATAATATCAAAGGTATGGTGTAAAATAGAATTCTATTTTTTTGGGGGGGGGTAAGGCATTGATATTAAATTATTTTTTGTAAATTTGTCTCGACTATGTCCATTTATAGGGAATAAAAGCTGGAAATTATGATAAAACCTTGCAAAAAGAGTCTTTACGATAGCCCCGAAATCGTAAAAATGGAGATTGCAATCGAACGTGGCTTTGAGTTAAGTTCGACAGACTCCCAATTAGACGATATGTTCGAAACGGAGGGCTCGTGGGATTAGTAACATTATTAAAGAAGTGAAGAGATGAAAAGATTTTTCAATATATTGGTTGTAGTAACAGCATCTGTTTTGTTGTGTGGATGCTATGGAGATACATCTCTGACGCCACACGACAGCAGCATAATCCTTGCTCTCCCAGATACTCGCACCTCGCTTGGCGATTTGGGTGAGAACAACAAGCGCAAAATCTTCTGGTCGGAGGGTGATTGTATCGCTTTGAACGGCGAAACATCTTCGTCTGCACAGATAGACAACGAAAATAAGAGTGAGGCAAAATTCTCTTTTGCCAATAGAATAGAGTACCCCTATTCGATACTCTATCCAGCAGAGTTCTACAAAGATGCAACAACCATAACCCTGCCTAAAAAGCAGTTGTATCGCGCAGGCTCTTTTGCCACAAACACAGCACCGATGGCAACATTTGTTGCGGACGACACCGCCACACCTTCCCTACACCATTTGACAGGTATCATCAAATTGAATATACGACAGAGCAAAAATGAGAAGTTTGCGAGTCATCTGTTACATTCGATAATATATGTCCAATTTGATGGAAATAACAAAGAGCAGTTATGGGGAGACTTCACCATTGACTACACCTCTGCATCCCTAACTCCGACAGAGGCAACCCCAGACAATAGGAAGGTCTATGCAATGGTTGAATCCGACATTGTAGAAGGCGAAATTTTGGAGGTCTTTATTGTCGTTCCAGCTCGCCTTTATGAGAAGGGCTTCACCGTTCGCATTATGGACTCCGATGGCCACTTTATGAAGTTGAAGAAAGAGAGTGCATTCGAACTCTCTCCGGGCGAGATATACTCTATGCCAGAGGTTGCTTTCGAGCCAACATTCACAACAATAAGTATCGAGATTAACTAATAACAACTTATATTTTATCCAAATGAAAAAGATTATCTTATCTATTTTATCGCTTGTTGCGATAGCCACAATCTCTGCACAAGAGGTTAAGACCGTTATTATTCCTCGCCCAATGGAGGCAAAGGCTGTTAAAGGTACGTATACCATAACAGCCAAAACTGTTATCGCTGCTACGGATGCAGCATTAGTACGCCCCGCAGCGTTGTTTGCAGATTATGTAGCCAAAGATTTGTGTGCAACGCTCGATGTTAAACAGACCGCAAAAGGAGGTATTGCTTTATCTCTTGATAAGGCACTTGCAAGTGAGGAGTACACCTTGAACATATCGTCAAAGGGTGTAAAGATTGCGGGAGGAACACCTGCTGCTGTATTCTACGGCTTGCAGAGCCTTCGCCAATTGATTTCGGCAGGCGAAACCACCAAGAAGGGTATCAAATTAGAGGGTATCGCCATTAAGGATAAGCCGTTGCTCGGTCATCGTGGTGCAATGCTCGATGTGTGTCGCTACTTCTTCACTGTTGCCGAAGTTAAGCGCTTTATCGACATTATGGCAATTCACAAACTCAACCGTTTCCATTGGCACTTGACCGAGGATCAGGGTTGGCGTATAGAGATTAAGAAGTATCCAAACCTCGTTAAGATTGGCTCACGCCGCAAGGAGACCATTATAGGCCACCGCCGTATTTCGAAAATCTACGATGGAACACCTCACGGAGGCTACTACACACAAGAGGAGATCAAGGATATCGTGAAGTATGCAGCCGAGCGATATATCGAGGTGATTCCTGAAATTGATATGCCGGGCCATATGGTTGCCGCTTTGGCATCTTATCCACACCTCGGTTGCCGCAACGAACAATTTGAGGTTCGCACAACCTGGGGTATCAGCAAAGATGTCCTCTGTCCGGGTAAGGAGACAACATTCGAATTTATTGAGGGTGTGTTGGAGGAGATCGTATCTCTCTTCCCATCGCAGTACATTCACTATGGTGGAGATGAGACTCCACGCGACCGCTGGAAGGAGTGTCCACACTGCCAGAAGCGCATTCAGGAGGAGGGATTGAAGGATGAGAACGAGTTGCAGAGTTATTTTATGCATCGTGTTGAGAAGTTCCTCGCAAAGCACAACCGCAAGGTTATCGGCTGGGACGAGATTATTTATGGCGGTATCAACAAGAGTGCAACCATTATGTTGTGGAACGACCGCAATCGCGCCAAGGCTATCTCACTCGGCAACGATGTGATTCTCACCCCTAAATACTACTGCTATATGGACTACTACCAGACCATGCGTCCACACAGCAACAAGGAGGGCTTGATGATCAACGAGTCGCGCCTTTTGACTCTCCGCAAGGCTTATAGCCTCAACCCATACGAGGGCTTACAGCCAAGCGAATATGGTCGTATCAAGGGTGTTCAAGCAAACTTGTGGACCGAGTATGTTCCAAACTTCCAGGAGGTACAGACCAACTTGTTACCTCGTATGGCCGCTATTGCCGAGGTGGGTTGGACTATTGGCGAGCGCAACTTCGACGAGTTTGGCGTTCGTATGCACCACTTGCGCAAATTGTACGACAAGAATGGTATCATCTATGCCCCATACTTCTTTGACGGCGTTGACGAGAAGTAGTATATCGGAAAATTTGAGTCTTTTTACGGGATTAGCAGAGAGATATTTCTGCTAATCCCCTTTTTATGGCTTAAAAATATTACCTTTGTGGCAGATAAAACGAGATAGTATGGAACAGAGCGAATATTTCGACACCTTTGAGAATAACTTGTTGAACGAACTTTTGAAGTCCGCAACATCGCATGGATTGTTGGCGGGAACACTGCTTGCATCGGAGGATATCGACCTGCGATGGAAGGAGTATGCACCCGAATATATGGCAGACGCCGTACCACAAGTAAACTCGTTCCCTGCGGCGGCTATTGCTTGGGCTGGATATGTTGGTATGGCTGTGGCCCACCGTTGGGATGCAGATTGGGAGGCCTTCTCCACCGAGCCATATGAGAGTTTGCACGGCAAGGAGGGTTTTGACGATATGGACGAAAATATTCTCCAAAACATTCTCGGTTTGTCGCTCGATTCTCCCGAAGCCACCAAAATCGAGGAGATGATGCGCCGATGTGCTAATACCGCCATCACATATATTCGCCGCGAAGAGGTAGAGTCGCAGAGCACCAAGGCGTTCTATATTTTTGCTCGCACCACACGAGTTCTCTTCCGCATAGGTGCTGCCATAGAACTACAACGCCTCGGCTACAAGTTCGAGAAGATGAATCTTGGCGAGGCGTAATAGCAACAGTTGCGCAGCAACAATCTTTTATCTCTATCAGAATTTATGAAATGCCCTGACGAAGAGGTCATCGGCTTTGTATCCACTATCTACATATGGCTGCTCGGAGTTCATATGTGAGAACTTGGAGTGTTTCGGATCCTTATCCTCTGTCGAGGAGTGGTATATCATAATGTTGCTGATTGGCTTTCCGCCCGCACTTTCAACATTTTCGTTAAACTTTTTTCTGAATTTAGGCTTTGAAGCGGTACGCGAGCCTCCAAGATACATAGTACCCGCACTCCACAACTCGTTGATTGATGGCAGATACCAACCTTCTCCCTTGGCCCTACACCACTCAAACGCAGGAAAATCACTCCACGACAGGCCATTTGCCTTGATATATTGCTCAATGGCTCTCATATTTGCTTCTCCATCGAATTCATCCTCTGCACCAACCTTTGCAACCTTTTTGCGAGGTAATGTCGACCATGCAAGACAGGCTTCATCGAGGGACATTATCAATCCGTGGCGACCTCCATCTTTGAGCGATATGACAACACCCTTTACACCATCTTTGTCGTAGATATCGCCAATACCATAAACATCACTGGAAATAATACTCTCCTCTATCTCTATTTTTGAAACCTCTACAACGGGCTTTGGTACTGGTCCGTGCCATTTTGGAGGCAGGGTTTGCGAATTTTCTTTTGGCTGCTCTTTGCTCTTTCCAAAGGTGTCACGATCACCCATAGGGTACTCTATGTAATCTATATCCGAAACGGGTAACGAATAGACTGGCAACTCTGTACCGTGGCGCACAAATTGGACCTTATTTTTAGTGATTTTCAGGATTTTCACACGCATCTGCTCGCCATTGCGCTTAACCAATAGATCTTGTGCTGCTGCCGTGCCCGACAACAACAAAGCGGCTGCCAATATAACAAAAGCTCTCATAAATACTCTATTTACACTATTTCTAACGCAAATATAAGAAAAAATTGTATATTTGCGTGCATATTAGAGGGCTTTTAGCCATTGGCCATTAGCCATTAGCGTTTTAATTTTTAATTTCCGTTAAGATTATGGGATTATTTGATATATTCAAAAAGAAAAAGACAGAGGAGGTTGCTGAGGTAACCCCCGAAGTCGCACAAGAGGTTGCACAGACCGAACAGGAGGAGTTGAACACAGGTTTGGAGAAGACCAAGGAGGGCTTCTTCTCGAAGTTGCATCGTGCCGTAGCTGGTCGCTCAACTGTAGATATGGACTTGCTCGACGACCTGGAAGAGGCGCTTATCACCTCTGATGTAGGCGTTGATACCACCGTAAAGATTATTCGCAAAATCGAGGAGCGCGTTGCTCGCGACAAGTATGTAAACTCGGAGGAGCTCTACTCAATGCTCTACGATGAGATAGCCCTTTTGATGGAGCAGGCCGAAGGCTCGGCAGAGAACTTCGGACTCGATGCAAAGGAGGGCGAGCCGTATGTGGTGATGGTCGTGGGCGTAAATGGCGCAGGCAAGACCACCACAATAGGCAAACTCGCAGCACAACTCACCCGTGCCGGCAAGAGGGTCTATATCGGTGCAGCCGACACCTTCCGCGCGGCGGCTATTGACCAACTCGGCGTTTGGGCAGAACGCGCTGGAGCGACAATGATTCGCCAAGAGATGGGCTCCGACCCTGCTTCGGTGGCATATGACACCTTGCGCTCGGCAGTGGCAAATAAGGCTGATGTGGTGTTGATTGACACCGCTGGCCGTCTGCACAATAAGATTGGCTTGATGAACGAGCTCACGAAGATTCGCAATGTTATGGCGAAAGTTATTCCTGATGCTCCGCACGAGGTTATGCTCGTACTCGATGGTTCGACAGGTCAGAACGCCTTCGAACAGGCTCGTCAATTCACCCAGGCAACAAAGGTCACTTCGTTGGCTATCACCAAGTTGGATGGTACAGCCAAGGGAGGTGTGGTAATCGGCATCAGCGACACCTTCAAAGTGCCAGTACGTTATATCGGCATTGGAGAGGGCATAGACCAACTCCGCATCTTCGACCGCCACCAATTCGTTAAGGCTCTGTTCGGTAAAAAATAGTCTGCAATGAAGATTGTAAATATCATAACGCTGGGTTGTGCGAAGAATCGTGTCGATTCCGAGCATATCGCCGCACAACTTGCCAAGGCGGGTTACGAGATTCGCTTCGACAGCGATAGGACCGATGCAAAGGTGGTCGTTGTAAACACCTGTGGCTTTATTGGTGATGCCAAGGAGGAGAGTATCGACACCATTCTCAACTGCGTGGAGGCAAAAAATGCAGGACTAATTGATAAGTTGTTCGTTATCGGCTGTTTGTCCGAGCGTTATGCCGATGAATTGCGCGAGGAGATTCCCGAAGTGGATGAATACTTCGGCGCACGCACCTTCGATGGTGTAGTTCGTGCCTTGACAGGTGATTACCGCAAGGAGGTCGAAACCGAGCGCGAACTATCCACACCGAAGCACTATGCCTACCTCAAAATTGGTGAGGGTTGCAACTGGCGATGTGGCTATTGCGCCATTCCGCTTATTCGTGGCAAGCATCGTTCGGTGCCTATGGAGCAGGTTATTGAAGAGGCCGAAAACCTCGTCAAGAAGGGCGTAAAGGAGATTATGGTCGTAGCGCAAGATACCACCTACTACGGAATGGACCTCTACGGCAAGCGATGCTTGGCAGAGTTGCTCGAAAAGTTGTGCCGAGTGGAGGGTATCGAGTGGATACGACTTCACTACGCCTACCCTACCGACTTTCCACAGGATGTAATCGAGGTGATGGCTCGCGAGCCTAAAATCTGTAAATACTTGGATATTCCATTGCAGCACCTTGCCGACAATCAGTTGGAGTTGATGCACCGCCGCCACACCAAGGCTGAGGCATTGCAACTCATTGAGCGTCTGCGCACTGCAATTCCCGATATAGCCATTCGCACCACAATGTTGGTGGGCTATCCAAACGAGAGTGCCGAGGACTACGAGGAGTTGTGCCAGGAGGTGGAGCGTTTGGAGTTTGACCGCCTCGGCGTATTCCCATAC
>JAEIGA010018575.1_pt1 | contig 10596 bp, 6 predicted proteins | sample 9270691 | NCBI WGS metagenome assembly JAEIGA01 (sample SAMN17057246, study PRJNA624740) | gut metagenome | biome: biome; isolation source: fecal sample | host: Bos grunniens | place: China: Xizang | collected 2019 | reverse complement strand
TTTTATTTTTCCTGTGTTTCGCGTTGACAAGATAGGAAAAATTTGTTATACTATATCTATTCCGTAAGGGAGTAGCAACCGCCAACGCGCGGAACAAGTCAACATACTGACTCGAACAAGGGTCTGGCTTGTTTTAATTTGCGAGACTTACGTATATCTTTTATTACGAAAGCTATACGCGAAGTTTCGAAAAATACGGTATTCAAAGAAATTTTCGGGTGTAGCGTATCTACACCCGATTGTTTTTTAGGAGAAAGAGTATGTGGGATTTTATGTTTTTTTTCAATAGCGCGTTGCTCGGCGTAGGGCTTGCAATGGACGCTTTTTCCGTTTCGGTAGCCAACGGCTTGCACGAGCCTTGTATGAAACGCAGAAAAGGGACGACGATTGCGGGGCTGTTCGCCTTTTTTCAAGCGTTAATGCCCCTTATCGGTTGGTTTTGTATTCATAACCTTTTGCGCTATTTTCAAGCGTTTTCCAAAGCCGTACCGTATATTTCCCTTGCGTTGCTTGGGTTTATCGGCGGGAAAATGATTGTGGACGGTTTGCGTCGTGAAGAAGAGGAAACTTGTCAAAAAATCAGTTTTGGAACAATTTTATTGCAAGGGATAGCAACGTCTATCGACGCTCTTTCCGTAGGGTTTACGATTGCCACCTACGGTTGGTTGCAAGCGCTCGTCAGCGCGCTGATTATCGGGGGGATTACTTTCGGGATTTGCTTGGCTGGGGTGTGGATTGGTAAGAAATTCGGCGCAATACTTTCGGAAAAAGCTATCTTTTTCGGGGGAATTATTTTAATTTTTATCGGTTTAGAAATCTTTATTACGAATTTACTTTGACCGCTTGAAAAACAACGCGAAAGGGGAATTTTGGAAAATTGAGCGTAGAGTGTTGACGAATTTGAGAAAATATGCTACAATGAACGAGTATTCGAAGAAAAAAACGGAGAATAGTAATGAAAATTATTATCGTAGGTTGCGGTAGGGTTGGACAAACTCTAACCGAAAAACTCAATGCGGACGGCAACGATATCACCGTCATTGACGTATCGTCGGAAAAAGTAAACACGCTGACGAGCCGTTTCGACGTGTTAGGCGTGGTCGGCAACGGCGCAACGCACGCGGTGCAAAGGGAAGCGGGAATTGACAGCGCGGATTTGTTGATTGCCGTCACGAACTCCGACGAGCTGAATTTGCTGTGCTGTTTAGTCGCGAAAAAAGAAGGGAATTGCCAAACGATTGCGCGCGTAAAAAATCCCGAATACAGTCAGGAAACCGCTTATTTGCAAAACGAGTTAGGGCTTGCAATGGTGATAAATCCCGAATACGCGGCGGCGGAAGAAATTGCGCGTGTGCTTCGTTTTCCGTCTGCGATTAAAATCGAGCCGTTTGGAAAAGGCAAAGTAGAATTAGTCAAATTCCGTCTTTCGCCCGACGGGCTTTTAGCGGGGCTTTCCGTTAAGGAAATGATGATGAAATTCCGCCCCGATATTCTCGTTTGTAGCGTAGAGCGCGGAGAAGAAGCGTATATCCCGAACGGCGATTTCGTCTTTCAGGGCAAAGACGTGGTGTCTATTATCGCCACGCCCAAAAACGCAAACGATTTCTTTATAAAAATTAAATATAAAGGACATTCCATTAAAGATGCTATCGTGGTGGGCGGGGGCGTAATTACCCATTATTTATGCGAGATTTTAGAGCGTTCGAATATTTCCTTAAAGGTGATTGAAAAGGACTTTAAAACTTGCGAAGAAATTTCAGCAAAATGGGGAAAAACGATCGTCATTAACGGAAACGCATCCGATCAAGAACTGTTGTTGGAAGAAGGGCTTTCGACTACGGACGCCTTCGTTGCGCTTGCGCACCACGACGAAGAAAACGTACTTTTGTCGTTGTTCGCAAAAGAAGCGGGCGTGAAAAAGCTCGTCACGAAAATTAACCGCACGGACTACGACAGAGTGATTAACCGTTTGGATTTAGACACGGTAGTTTGCCCGAAAAACGTCGTTTCAGGGGAGATTTTGCGGTACGTTCGCGCCACGAAAAATTCGCAGGGTAGCAATATGGAAACCCTGTATACGATTATTGAAAATAAAGTCGAAGCGGCGGAGTTTATCGTCAAGGACGGTTCGCCGATTATCGGCACGCCGTTAAGTCAGTTAAAATTTAAAAAGAACGTGTTAGTGGCGAGTATTGTGCGAAACGGGAAAGTCATGATCCCGCGCGGACAAGATTTTATTCAAGCAGGGGATGCGGTAATCGTAATCACCAAAGGTCTGCCTCTTGAAAATATTGCCGACGTGTTGGAGCGGTAAGGAGCGGGCTATGAACTTTTCGATTGTAAAACGAACGCTCGGCTGGTTGCTCTTATTCGAAGGGATTTTCTTTTTAGTACCGCTTTTAACCGCCGTTATCTATTGGGAAGAGGAATTTTTCTCTTTTTTAATAACCATTTTGCTCTGTGGGGGGCTGGGTGGTCTGTGTTTGATTAAAAAACCGAAAAATAGCAATATCTACGCAAAGGAAGGGTTCGTTATCGTTGCGCTCAGTTGGATTGTGTTGAGTTTATTCGGCGCGTTGCCCTTCTTTTTCTCGGGCGCAATTTCGTCGTATACCAACGCTTTGTTCGAAACCGTTTCGGGCTTTACCACAACGGGCGCGAGTATTTTATCGGGTAATCAAATCGAGAGTATGGCAAAATCCTTGCTGATATGGCGTAGCTTTACCCATTGGGTAGGGGGTATGGGCGTACTCGTGCTGATTATGGCGTTTTTACCGCTTAGCGGGGGACGGAATATGCATATTATGAAAGCGGAAAGTCCCGGACCGTCGGTGGGGAAACTCGTGCCGAAAGTGCGCCAAACGGCGTTGATTTTGTATACTATTTATTTCGGTTTGACCGTTGCAGAGTTTATTTTGCTTCTTTGCGGGGGAATGTCGGCGTTTGACGCCTTGAACACCGCGTTCGCTACGGCGGGGACGGGCGGTTTTGGGATAAAAGGGGACAGCATAGCAAGCTATAACAACTATTTGCAAATCGTGATCACGGTGTTTATGTTGCTCTTTTCGCTGAATTTCAACTCTTATTATTTAATAGGAAAAGGACGGCTTAAAGAAGCGTTTAACGCAGAAATTCGCGTGTTTTTAGTGATTGTGGTATCCGCAATTTCTTTGATTACGTTGAATTTGTGTCTTGCCGATTACGGATATAGTGTGGGCGGAGCGATTAAACACGCCTCGTTTGCCGTGTCGTCGATAATTTCCACGACGGGTTTTGCCACCGAAGATTTCGCGCTTTGGCCTGCTTTTTCGCAAACGATTTTGGTTGCGTTGATTTTTATCGGGGCGTGCGCGGGTAGTACGGGTGGCGGTATGAAAGTTTCCCGCCACATGATTTTGGTGAAAGGGGGAATGCACGAAGTCGGAAGACTTATTCACCCTAAGCAAGTCAAGAAGATTACCATTGATAAACGAGTGGTGGAACACGAAGTCGTTCGGTCGGTGAACGCGTACCTGGTAGCCTTTGTTGTGGTTTTCGTGCTTTCGTTTTTGCTCATTTCCATTGACGGAAAAGACTTTACAACGAGCTTTACTTCGGTCGCAACGACATTGAATAACGTAGGACCTGGACTTGGCGGAGTAGGGCCTTCGGGGAATTTTGCGATTTATTCGGATTTTTCGAAATTCGTCTTTATGTTCGATATGCTTGCAGGGCGGTTAGAAATTTTCCCTATGCTGGTATTGTTTGCCCCGTCGACGTGGCGAAGATAAGCGCATTTAAAAAGTTTTTTAAGAAAATTTAAAAAACGCAGGTAAAATCGCTTGCCTTTTTAGAAAAAATAAAGTAATATAATATGGCTTGAATTTGAGCCGTATTATGCAGAGATGGCTGAGTGGCTTAAGGCGCACGATTGGAAATCGTGTGATGCAGGAATGTATCCGGAGGTTCAAATCCTCTTCTCTGCGCCAAGCAAAAAGGACACCCGTTTCGGGTGTCCTTTTTGCTTGGCTGAGAAAGAGCTTGAAGAAAAACCGAATTGTCGGAGGTTCACGCGAGCGACGCCGAACGGCTCGGCTGAGTTATGTTTTTAGTTTTCGGCGGAGCGACGCTTTGGCGAAGCCAATCTCCTCTTCTCTGCGCCAACAAACAAAAGGAATGGAGTTTTCCATTCCTTTTGTTTGTATTTATTCTTAAATTTTCTTATAACAATCGCAGGCAACGCCACTTTTTAAAAAGCCTGTGTCAGAACATTTCACACATTCGTATTGCGGGGAAAGGGATTGTTCGCTGATGCCCAGCCCTTCTAAAATAGACTTTCGTTCTAATAAAAACGCCGATTTTTTTTGCTTTAATTCGGGTAAGGATTTCGGTTCGAAAACTTCCGCTTTCGCAAGCGCAATTTCCATTTTCGAAAGCTCGGCGCTAAGCTCTTTAAAACGCTTGTTTGCGTTGGCTTTTGCCAAAAACTTATCGGCAACCGTTTGCGCCTGTTCGCGTTTTAACGCATAGTACCGCTCGCGGTCGGATTTTGCGTTCGCCGCTTCCACCGCCGCAACCGCATAGGATGCCGCGCTCGTGGCTTTTGCTCCGCCGTAAGTAGATTTTTTGTCTTGCTCGCTGTCGGGGATAGCGGAAAGGGAATAGATTTCCGCGCGTTTCCAGTCGGATAAAATTTTATTCATATACGGAATAGGGCTTGCGCTCGTCGACGCGCGTTTTGCCGCTTCTAAAATCATTTCGTCGCTAAATTTCCAGTCCCGCCAAGTTTGGATAAGCGCAAGGTTTGCTACGCTCTTTCGAATACCTCCACAAACGCCTTGTATGTTCGTAAACAGTTTAAGCTCGTCGTTTTTAGCTTTAAGAAGTCCTTTTACGATTTCTTTTGCCACAATCCCGTCTGCGAAGAGTTTTTCTATCACGCCGTGCATTGCGCCGAAATCCCCGCGATCGGTTTTTAAACAATATAGCGCGATATCGAGCAAAGAGCTTTCTTCAAAGCCGTAGTTAAACCATTTTTCCACGTATTCGTCGATATAGGGCGCAGGGTTTGCAACTTTCGTGCCGAGTTTTCTTCCGATACGGAAGGTAAGGTTCGCAAGGAAATCTCGTTCGGTAAGATAGGTTTCTATCTCGGTTGCCGAAAGTTTGTTTTTCTCTTTCAAATCGCTAAGAGTAAGGTCGAGCGCGTTCATACTCCCGCGCTTGATTTTTTTGCCTGCCGTAAGTACTGCGTTTAAGGTAAACCCGCCGTCCAACCATTTTTTATAAAGCGCGTAGTCGCTCTCGTCGGGCGCGCGGAATACGCCGATACAGGCAAAGATAGCCGAAAGGTCTTTTTCGTGTGCGTTGTAGCCCGAAAGCTCTTTTTCGACCAAATCGTAGCTCGTCCAACCGTTGCGGATAAACTTCTTGGCTTTATTGAAAATATAAGACGGGGAAACGCTTTCGCCTTGCTTGTTTACGCAGTATTCCGCAATCAACAAAAAGGCTTGCGGGTGAATATCGTTTTCTTCCAAAAACCGCATATATTTCACGTAGTCGGAAGCGGTCACGAACTTGCCCACCTTTTGGAGCATACGCTGTAATTCCTTGTTAAAATCGGCGTATTGCTCGTAGCGGATTTTCTTAGGTCTGCCGATAGCCGTTTTAACGGGCAGATAGGAAACGGCAAAGGGGTCTTTGGATAAAATTTCAACTAAATCACATTCTTCCCAGAACAAAAACGCGTTTTTGACGTCCGTTTCCGTTGCGGAAAGGGCTTTTGCCATCGCCGTTATTCCAAATTCCGTTTCCGTATGCCGACAAAGGTATAACCCGTAAAGATACACCTTAACGCAAAACCCGTCCGCTTGCGGAAGGTATTTGGCTATGAACTTATTTTCGACGAGCGTATACGCGTTATCGTCGCATTCTTTTGAAAAAGAACAAAATGACATAAGTATTTCTCCTTTCCCATAGGGAAAAATTGGTTTTTTTACGGGATATTCCGTGAAAAATAGGAAAAAATTTTACTCTTTATCGCAACTTTCCTTGCTTTCTAAAAAGAAATGTTGTATAATAAAATAGTATCGCTATCTACCCTTTTGGTCGGGTACTCTTTATTATAGCCTGTTTCGAAAGGAAAAGCAAGGTATTTTACCGCGCTATTTAAAAATTTTTTTCAAGGAGACTCTGCGAATGAAAATTCTTCATACGTCCGATTGGCATATCGGGAAACGCCTGATGGGCAGAGAACGCCTTGACGAACAGGAAGCCGTACTTGACGAGCTTGCCGAGCTTTGCGAGCGCGAAGGGGTGGAGCTGATTATCGTTGCGGGGGATATTTTCGATACGTATACGCCCAGCGCAGAAGCGGAAAATTTATTCTTCCAAAAAATACGCAAGATAGCGGGCGAAAACCGCGCTGCATTACTTATCAGCGGAAATCACGACGACGGCGTTCGCCTTTCCGCGTCTACTCCCTTTTCGGAAGAATTAGGGGTGTATATCGTAGGAAACGACCGTAAGCCGTTGCGTTTGACGAGCGCGCGGGCGGTAAAGCCGATTGCTTCGGGCAAAGGCTACGCGGTGTTTGAAAACGGAGCGGGGGAACGGGCGTTCGTTTCGGCGTTGCCTTATCCCAACGAAGCGCGTTTCAAAGAAGAAAAATCCGAACTTCCCTACGTAGAGCGAATAAAAGAATGGATTTTTGAAGGGGAGAAAGCAAACGTAGACGGGTTGCCGTCGGTATTCGTTTCGCACCTATTCGTGTTAGGCGGGGAAATTTCCGAAAGCGAACGGGAAATCGGGCTTGGCGGTGCGCGGGCGTTGCCTGTGGAAGCGTTGCCAAGTAGCAACTATATCGCGCTTGGGCATTTGCACAAAAAACAGAAAATGGGGAAAGGGCATTGCTATTATTCCGGCTCTCCTTTGCAATATTCTTTCGACGAATCGACGAGCGAAAAAACGGTCAAGATTTTCGACCTTACGTCAAACGGCGTGGAGAATTTACGGGAAGTACCGCTCAAATCGGGCAGAAAACTCGTTCGTTTGCAAGCGGGCGGAGCGGAAGAAGGTGCAACGCTGTTGTCGCTGTATCCCGATTGTCTTGTAGAACTTACGTTGCATTTAACCGAACCGCTGACTTCTTCCGATTCGGCGATGCTGGGGGCGCATACGAATCTCGTTTCGCTGTTGACGGAAGTGCAAACGCAAAACGAAATGTCTTTTGAATCGCGAAAAGGCTTGTCCGACGAAAAACTCTTTACGGAATTTTACCGTTCGCAATACGGCGAAGAGCCGAAAGCAGAGCTCACGCAACTGTTCTTGTCCGTCTTGCAAAAGAGCGTAGAAGAATAAAAATACTTAGAAAAGCCAAAAAACAATAGGAAGTCAATCTTGCATGAAACCCGTGTATCTTGAATTTAGTGGAATTAACAGTTTTTCCGAAAAAGCCGTCGTAGACTTTAAACGGCTGCTTTCGGGCGGGCTGTTCGGGATTTTCGGAGATACGGGTAGCGGAAAAAGCACCATTTTAGATGCGATACATCTTGCGCTTTACGGCAAAATCGAACGGGCGGCGGGGGCGATTTCCGATTGTATCAACTATAATTCCGACCGCGCTTACGTCGTATACGATTTTGAAATCGTAGAGAACGGTGAGCGCAACGCTTATCGCGTACAACGGGAACGCCGTCGTAAAAATTTAGGCGTAAAGGCGTATTTATACCGCTACGACGAGGCAGGGAAACTGATTTCGATAGCCGAAGGAGCGGACGAAGTAGACGAAAAACTTCACGAAATTATCGGCTTGGATTTTGCGGATTTTAAAAAATGTATTGCACTACCGCAAGGGGAGTTTGCCGCGCTCGTTGAGTCGAGCAACGCCGAACGCTTGAAATTGATGTCCCGACTTTTCGACTTGGAACGCTACGGCGATAAGCTGGGCGCGAACATTCGCGCCGGCGCGGATAGACTGTTCGGGGAATGTAGAACGCTGGAAGCGCGTATGGAAGAAAACGGGGGCGGGCAGGCGAATTTAGAAGAACTCGAAAAAGAAATCGCCGAAAACAGCCAACGGCTTAGCGGGATAGAAATCAAGCTTAAAGCGGTGAGAAAAGAACGGGAAACTCTTTCTGCGCTCGCTACGGCGAAAAAAGACTACGACGAATTATCCTTAAAGCTTCAAAAAGCGGAAGGGGAATATCCTGCGTTCGAGCGTATGCGCGCGGACTTGGAACGCGCGGAAAAAGCGGAACGGGTAAAGGAAGCGGAAGAAACGTTATTTTCTACAAAGCAGGAAGGATTGCGCGCGGAAAAACAGGCGTTGGAAGCGGAAAAGCGTTTTAGCGAAAAAAGCCGAACAGCGGAAGAGTATCAGCGTAAGCTTTCCGAATCGGACTTTGACATTCGCATTGAAAAAGCAACGGTGGATTTGAGCAAGGCGGAAAGCGCGAAACAAGACGTTGCGGTTTTGAACGAACTGCAACGCAATTTAGAAAACTGTACGACGGCGTATAAGAAAATCAAGGAACAATGCGTTGAAGAAGAGTTCGATAAACTACTCCAAGAGCTTGACGGAAAGATTGCATCAATCGGCGGGGATTTGTCTTTTGCAGAATACGTAAAAAACGGGTTAAAGCCGGTGTTGGTTGCGGAAACTTACGAAGAAGTTCGAACGGATTTAAAAAGCTTGGGCGAGAAATACCCGCAAACGCAAACGGACGTGGACTTGCTTTTGCAAAAATACGCTTTGCCGAATACGGGTGGCTTTGAGCTTGCGAGCGCGCGAAGAAGCTTTGACGAATTAAAAACGCAGTCTGAACGCTTGAAAAACGAAAAACGAAAAGTGGAAGAACGCAAAACGGCATATGAGAAAAATCAAGCGGAAATGGCGCGCATTATCGACGACGGAAAGCATTACCGTAAACTGTATGAAGAGCAAAAGCAAAAGCTTTCAGCTATCGTGGAGTTAGGAAGCGAAAAGCAATTAAGAGAAACCTTAGAAAGCTTAAAAACGGAAAAACGCCGTTTAGAAACTTTTTATAAAACGGCGCAAGAAGAAGCGACGGCGGAACGCTTGGAAGCGGAAAAGCACCGCGCCGTGCAGTCGAGCTTGGCAGAGCGGGCGAAAACGGAAACGCAAAAGCTGAATAAGGCGGTAGAGAACGGCGGGTTTAAAAACGCAAAGGAAGGGACGGACTTTTTACTTTCGTTCGGAGAATACGAAAGCGCAAAAGCAAAGTCGGAAAAATTCTTTAACGAATACCGCGCTTTAAAAACGAGAATTTCCGAATACGACGCGGAAAAGTTTAAAGATTTTTCCGAACAAGCATTGCAGGCGGTAAAGGACGAAGAAATCGTTTTAGACGAAACGCGTGTTTCGTTAAACGGCGAACTTGCCGTAAAAAAAGAACAACTTGAACGGCTGAAAGCGTTGAAAGAAAAATATTTAGAGCTTCAAAAACAGCTCGAAGAAAAACGCAAACAGCAGGCGCTTTGGGAACAACTCCGTTCTTTGACGGCGAAAAATAAATTTATGGAGTTTATCGCTTCGGAGTATTTGCAAGAAGTGTGCCTGTCGGCGTCGAAAACGCTGTTGTCCTTAACGGGCGGAAGATATTTCCTTCGCTACGAAAAAGAATTTAAAGTGGGGGATAACCGAAAAGGCGGGCTACTCCGTGCGGTGAAAACTCTTTCAGGCGGAGAAACCTTTTTAGTTTCTCTCTCGCTCGCGCTCTCGTTAAGCGGCGCAATCTTTTCTAAGTCCTTGCGCCCGATAGAATTTTTCTTCTTGGACGAAGGGTTCGGCACGCTCGACGATAAACTCGTAGACACGGTTATGGACGTACTTTCCAAACTCAGCCAAAACTTTGCGGTAGGACTTATTTCTCACGTGGAAGAATTAAAACGCAGAATTGATAATAAAATTTTAGTGATAGCGGCAAGCGAAACGCACGGTTCGCAAATCAATATAGAAACCTTTTAAAGTAGGGTAGAAACGGGTATGATTTTAAGCGCAGTATCTTTATGGAAAAAATTTAATACGCAAACCCCTTTAAACGCAAGCGAATGGGGGGAGAAACGGGTGGAAAACCTTTCGTTTAGCCATATCTCGTATTCAGGACACGCCGCGCTCGACGGGAGCGTTCGTATCTACGCCGAGTTTGCAAAGCCGACAGGGGACGGAAAATATCCTGCCGTACTTTTATTAAACGACGCGGGAAAACCGCTTGATGAAGAACTTTTATCCTATTTTGTGGAAAAAGGCTACGCCGTGTTAATGCCCGACTATACGGGGAAATCGGTTAAGGATACGGAAAACACGCCCCGTACTATTTATCCCCCGTCGTTGTCGTATGCAAACTACGATATGGCGCGCGGGCTTGACGAGCTTGGCGAGCTTTCGCCCGAAGAAACCTGTTGGTTTGAATGGACGTATATTGCGCTTTATTCTATCGAATATTTAAAAAGCCGTAAAGATATTTCGTCTATCGGCGTGGTAGGGATTAGAACGGGCGGTGAAATCGCTTGGAAGACTATGCTTTCACCCGACGTAAAATGCGGTGTAGCGATCAACTCGGCGGGCTGGCGGTCTTCCCGTAATTTTGCAAAATT
>JAEIGA010018574.1_pt1 | contig 10596 bp, 8 predicted proteins | sample 9270691 | NCBI WGS metagenome assembly JAEIGA01 (sample SAMN17057246, study PRJNA624740) | gut metagenome | biome: biome; isolation source: fecal sample | host: Bos grunniens | place: China: Xizang | collected 2019 | reverse complement strand
CGCTGGAGGAAGACTACCTCGTATTCCGAGCCGCCCAGGCTGCCCCTGTGACTGTTCATCCGGAGGCTCAGCCCGGCGAATTCACCGAGGAACTGTGGATGTTTGATACAGCCGAATTCTTTGTGGCAGATGCCGAAGGAACGCAGTACCTTGAATTCAACCTCTGCCCGAATGGCGCCTGGTGGGCATGTGCCTTTTCTGCGCCCCGCGTACGCGACGCTGCCGCCGGGCTTCCGGTGGGAGTGCGGACCCGGGGAGAAGTCACCCCGGAAGGCTGGAGTTGCAGCGTGCACCTACCGCTTTCCTATTTCCGGATTCTGGGCATTGATATCTTCAATTGCCGCCTGGCTGCAACCTGCATCCTGAACAGCCCGGATTACCTCTTCCTGACCACTTCTGACGACCAGAGCGGAGACCCTGATTTCCACCGCCCCTGGAGCTGGGCCATTGCCCGGGTCATGGGAGAATGACAGGTGAATCACTGAAGGAGGGCTCATCCCCCCCCTAAAACTCACTCACCGCACACAGGCAGGAACCGCCTTGCCTGCGGAACGCATGGGTATGGAACTGGCCGAGCCTGCGGAAACAGCCGCACATAGCGTACTCGAGAAGCAGGTGTAGAGAAAAATCGCTGTGTTTTTTTTGTGAAATAACGCCCGATATAAGGTGAATTTGGAACAAAAGATGACATTTTTGAAGAAAAGGCTTGCTAAGTGAATCAATTAGCTGTATTCTCTGGCCCGCGCGGGTTTATTAAAAATCCGGTCGTTGGTCCTCCCTTTCCCATAGGAAGCAGAGCCCGCAAGGAGGGAAACCCGGCCACACAAATACACAAATATGTCTGACGAAATCATTCAGGAGCAGGGGCCCATCAAGCTGGCCCATTTCGAGATTCCCAACACGCTCAAGCGCATTGCTGACCCGGAGGATCCCAACCACGTGACCTTTGTTGCCGAGCCTATCGAGACCGGTTTTGGTCATACCCTTGGTAACTCGCTTCGCCGCGTGCTGCTCAGCTCCCTGGAGGGTGCTGCCATCACCAGCGTACGTATCGCCGGTGCCCAGCACGAGTTCACTTCTCTGCCCGGCGTGGTGGAGGACGTGACTGAAATTATCCTCAACCTCAAGAAGGTGAAGTTCAAGCACCATGGCAAGGAACCCCGCACCCTTTCCCTTCGCGTGACGAAGCAGGGCGTGGTGACCGCTGGTGACATTCAGGAAGATCACATCTACTCCGTGGTGAACAAGGATCAGGTCATCTGCCACCTGGACCAGAGCACCATCTTCGACTGCGACTTCGAAGTGAACGTGGGCCGTGGTTTCCACACCGCAGAGGATAACAACGATAAGGACCGCCCCATCGGCGTGATTCCGATTGACTCCATTTTCTCCCCGGTGACCCGCGTGAAGTACGCTGTGGATAATGCCCGTGTAGGCCAGATGACCGAATTCGACAAGCTCGTGCTCGATATCTGGACCGATGGCCGCGTGAGCCCCGCCGATGCCATGCTGCAGGCCGCCAGCATCATGCGCCACCACCTCGACGTATTCGTGGACGCTGACAGCCGCCGCGTAGAGTTCGACAAGGCCAATGGTGCCGAGCAGGATGCCAACACCGCCCAGCTCCGCAAGCTGCTTAACATGAGCGTGAACGAAATCGAACTTTCCGTGCGTGCCGCTAACTGCCTGAACAACGCCAACATCACCACCGTTGGTCAGCTGGCCATGAAGACGGAGAGCGAAATGCTCAAGTACCGTAACTTCGGTAAGAAATCCCTCAACGAGATTAAGGACAAGCTCGTGCAGCATGGCCTGTCCCTCGGCATGCAGTTCGATGCCAAGCTCCTCGCTTCCCCCGCACCGGCTTCCCGCCTGCGCGACAACAACGATGAGATCCGCGCCACGGACCTGCAGGCTCTTATTTCCCGCAACATCGAGGATTCCTTCGGTGACGACGAGGATGATGAGTAAAGATTCCAACAGAACAATACTAACACACTAACACATTAAAAGACTATGAGACACGGCGTCAAGAAAGCCAAGCTTCAGCGCAATGCTTCCCACCGCAAGGCCCTGCTTGCCAACCAGGCATGCAGCCTTATCAGCCACGGCCGCATCACCACCACTCTGGCCAAGGCCAAGGCTCTTCGTCCCTACGTGGAGAAGCTGATCACCCTCGGTAAGAATGGTTCCCTGCACGCTCGCCGTCAGGCCCTCGCAACGCTGCCCCAGCCCAAGGTTGTGGCCAAGCTGTTCAGCGTGGTGGCCGAGGCTACCAAGGACCGCCAGGGTGGTTACACCCGCATCGTGAAGCTCGGCCAGCGTATGACCGACAGCGCCCCCATGGCTCTGATTGAAATCATCGACCTGCCCCAGCTTACTGCTCCTGTGGCTCCCGCCACCACAACGGCTACTGGTTCCACCTCTGAGGAGGCCTGAGCCGACGGCCGGAGCAATTGAAGCTTCGAATCAGGACCACCGCAGTTGCCACAGGCAGCTGCGGTGGTTACTTTTTGCATAGGGCAGGGGTGATTTTGCTTGCATGTGAGGCGGGGTGTGGCAAACTAGAGAAGAATCAGCATTTAACACGGCCATGACTCTATTGACACATCGTACATCCGTAGCAGGTATTCTTCTTCTGGCGGCGGCTGCTGCGGCATCAACTGCAGCAGAGCTTCCCCGGAATGGAGTCATGGTGGAACAATGGGTGGAAGTGAAGACCGGCAGGATTCCTGCCCTGGTTGAAGCTGCAGAGAAACGCAGGCCTGACAAGGTATTCACGAGGAGCAGAATAGATGAGCATGCCTCGGGCATGGACAACTTCGGGCTGCGTATAACCACATTGCTCACCCCGCCGGAGACCGGGGATTATACACTGTACCTGGCGGCAGATGATACGGCAGAATTATGGTTGAGTACAGATGCCGACCGGGCGCATCTGAAAAAGGTGTGCGAGGTGGGGGCGTATATGCCGCGGCATCATTTTGTGGATGGACGGCCTTCCTGCAAGGTGCATCTTGTCAAAGGGAAGAAATATTATCTGCAGATCCTTTATAAGGAAGCTATCAATGATGACCATGTATCCCTTGCCTGGTCAGGGCCGGGAATGAAGAAGAAAATCATTGCCCGGAAGTATCTGGAACCCAGCCCCGATGAGGGCTTGCTGAAACAATGGCAGCAGACAATGGCGAAAGAGGAGCGGAGCAGGGAGCTGCGGGATACCATGCGAAACCAGGCACCGAAGGCCCTGGCAGGCTGGCTGGATTCCTTGTCGCCGGCAGACCGGGGTATGCTGATGGACGCGCTTACCCAGGTGCAGCGGGAGCTTGAGCGCAAAAGCCCTGCTGCATTTGAGAAGGGAATGCGAGTGTATGCGAAGGTGGCTGCCGGCATCAAGGCAACACCGGAAACACCGGTTCGCAATCCCCTTGCCAAGCAGTTGCTGCTCATGGAGGAAGCCTGGCTGAAATCACTCTCCCAAGAACAGTTGCTCAAGCATGGCCCGCACCGCCTTGCGGCATCCCTGGGTCAGATTCCACCCAAGGCCAAGAGTGTCAAATTAACGCAGAAACTGGATTCGCGGGGGGATAAGTGGGGAAATGAATATGTCTCTACCGGTCTATACGCCATGCCGGGGAAGGCTGTGACGGTGACGCTGCCGCCGGAGCTGGCAGGAAAAGGGCTCGAGATGCAGGTGGGACACCATTTCCACTACCGCAATATGCCGCTTGTCTGTATGCCGGGCACCACGCGTCATTTCGGGCTGGAAAAGGAAAGCACCACCTTTGTGACCCCGCATGGAGGACTGATGCTGTTGAAAGTACCCAGGAATGTTGAGCTGAAGCGCACCCCGGTGACCATAGAAGGCGCAATGAAGGCCCCCCGCTTCATTCTGGGAAGGCATACAGATGAAGAGTGGAAGAAAATAAAGCAGGCTCCGGCTCCCTGGGGTGAACTGGTGAGCGAACATATGGTCATGGTGCTGCCGCGGGATATACTGCAGAATCTGAGTAACCCGACCGAGGTGATGACCTGGTGGAACCAGAATAACAAGGACCTGGAAGATTTCTATTCCTACTATCCGAAACACCCGTTCCGCATGCATTGCGGACATTATGCAGTACAGGGCGTGGCCATGTGGCCGCTGCAATGGCATCCGCAGAGCATCCCGCACCTGCTGAACATGGAGGCCATGAGAGAGAAGAATGCAGCCCTGTTCCTCCATGAGCACGGGCATCATTGCGATTTCGGAGAAATGGAACTCTCGTTCTGGTCTGAAGCTACGCCCAATTGGGGCGGGTATTATATGAAGTCCCGCAAGGGGAAGGAATTTGCCTGGAAGGATTCGCATGACCGCCACCTGCGCCGCCTGTTTGACCCGAATGACAAGGGTATGCAGGAAATCATGCAGGAAAAATGGTACAAGATCAATAGCAGAGGCGTTCACCACTGGTCGTATCCGGTGACCTCTATGATGATTGCCTACGCAGAGGATTTCGGTTGGGAGAGCATCAAGAAGGTCATCAAGCGTTTCCGCGATAAGACTGATGCCATGTATCACTGGGATTTCCTGAAAGGGGCAGAGATAGACCAGGCAAAGATAGACCGCTATCTCGTTGCCTTATCGGAAGCGGCCGGGCGCGATGTCCGACCTTATTTTGCCCACTTCAAGATGTTCCCCTCAGAAGGAGCCGCCAGCCTGCTTGATAAACTGAAACTTCCGCGCTGGGATATCACCTACCTGGTGCAGCCGGAATCAACAACCATCTCCCGCAATACCTCGCTGACCATTCCCTGTGGGACTGAGCAATTGCTGAGCTTTGCCGGGAAATCCAGCATCAAGTGGCATGCTGCAACTGCCAAGGGCGGCAGGGTTGACTATAAGGGTGGTGCTAAGGCTGTTTATACACCAAAGGCAGATTTCACAGGCGTGGATACCCTTCGCTACGAGTTGTTGAATGAGTATGGCAGGATGGTGGAGAAGGAAATGGAGATAAAGGTGGAATGACACCTGCTTTGCGTTGTCGATAGCCAGCTGCCCTGTTGTTTCTAAGTGACAGATGCTGAAGAAAACTGGCGGGAGGAATATGGCTCGTCTGTCGTAAATTCCTTCTGCTGACACCTCCAGCCATACCCTGCTGTTTCCGGGAGGCTGGAGGCAGTTTCCGGAACGTTTAGTAAGGAAAACTTAAATAAGTCTTGACTAAACACCAGGAATCGTGTATTTAGTCGGCATGCGAATCGTCATGATGGCAACGGGGGATATAGCAATTCCCTCATTTCAGGCACTTGCCGCCACCGGGGAGGTGGTAGCGCTCATTACCCAGCCGGACCGGCCGGTAGGGCGTCATCTGGTGCTGACCCCACCCCGCGTGAAAGTAGTGGCCGAACAGCTTGGAATCCCCGTATTCCAGCCGGAAAAGATGCGCGAAGCCGCTGCCGTGGAGCAGCTGCGGGCGTATGAGCCGGACATCGTGGTCGTGATGGCCTATGGGCAGATTCTCTCGCAGGAAGTGATAGATGTGCCGAAGGTAGCCTGTATCAATGCCCATGCCTCGCTGTTGCCGCGCCATCGCGGAGCGGCGTGCATACAGGCCGCCATAGAAGCCGGTGATGACGAAACGGGTATCACCATTATGCACGTGGTCAAAAAGCTGGATGCCGGGGATATCATCTGCCGGAAAGTCATTCCCTTGCGAGGAACGGAAACCGGCGAGAGTCTGCATGATGACCTGGCGCTGCTTGCCCCTGAACCCTTGATGGAAGCCATCGGGATTCTTTCTGCCGGGAATACCCTGAGCGAGGAACAGGATGAGAACCTCATGACCTACGCCCCCAAGCTGCTCCGGGCACATGGCGAAATAGACTGGAGCCAGCCAGCCCTGCAGGTGGCGCGCAAGATACGCGCCTATCATTCATGGCCGGGCACCTTCACCATCTATCCCTCCGTGCACAGCGGGCAGGACAAGACCTTGAAGATATTTCCGCCGGTGGATATGTTCCTCAATGTCCGCAAACCTGAGGATGCCGTGCCGGGCATGGTGCTGGAATCCGGGCCGGAGGGTATGCTTATCTCTTGTGGCGGTCGCCGTGGCGGCGCCATCCGCATCACCACCATGCAGCCCTCGGGCGCACGCAAAATGAATGCCGAAAGTTTCTTTGCCGGGCACAAGATTATGCCTGGCACCATTCTGGGCCTGCCCTCCACCCCTGACGCATAAATAACCATGGCACCAAGACAACGAGCCGAGAACAAGAAGATGCTGGGCCTGTATGTAGACAGCGCTTTAGTAGAGAAATTCCAGAAAGCCTGTGCCTATTACGGGCAGACCATGACCTCTGCCGTCACTCTCTTCATCGAGGAAACCGTGCAGGAGTACGAGGAAATCATCAAGGAAGAGCAGGAAAAGTAAAGCTCTGCATCAGGGTGCCTGGGTGGGTTGAGCCGCGGGCTCTGACGCAGGGGCCGGCTGGGCAGGTTCAGCGTCCGGCAGCCAGGCGCATACTGCAATGGTAATGTAGACCGGCGTAAGGATGGCACTGGCAATGTTGACCATCGTGCCGATGATGCGCCAGCGGGTGACGAGAGAGACCGCCAGCACCGCGAGGCTGATGAGTACAGCCGCGAGTACAATGAGGACGATGAGGGAGATATCGGGTTCTCCTTTATCCGCCTTGGTGAATACGTAGTACATGATGGCGGGCATGATGCCCAGCATGAGGGTGGCTCCGAAAGAGTCCCAGCTGTTGAATGCGTTGTAATCTTCCTGTTGTTCGCTCATGCAGGGGAAGTATAGCGTGAGAGAGAAGCCATGGCAATTCCTTTTTTGCCGCGCAGACGGATAAAGTAATCTGAGTTTGTGCATGCTGGAGATTTTTCTTTACAAATGATATGCTTTCAGGCATTCTCTGCGCCGTCTATGACTTTTTCTGAACTTGGTATCTGCCCGGAGATTCTGGAGGCCATTGAGGTGCTCGGATTTGAAACCCCTTCTCCCATACAGGAACAGGCCATTCCCCCGGCATTGAGCGGGGCAGACATTCTGGGCCTTTCCCATACCGGTTCGGGCAAGACTCTTGCATTCTCCATTCCTGCGCTTGAAAGCATTGACCCCTCGGTGCGGTCGGTTCAGGTACTTTGCCTGGCTCCTACGCGTGAACTTGCCGTGCAGATCTGCCGGGAGGTCGATAAGCTTGCATTGTTCCTGGATGGTGTTTCTGCCGTGCCGATTTATGGAGGCTCCTCGTTCGGGCCTCAGCTGGCCGCCTTGAAGCGCGGGGTTCAGTTTGTCGTCGGTACTCCCGGGCGAGTCATTGACCTCATGGAGCAGGGTGAGTTGAAGACGGACTCCATATCCATGCTTATTCTGGATGAAGCAGATGAAATGCTGGATATGGGATTCCAGGAGGATATTGACCGCATTGTGGCCATGCTGCCGGAAGACCGCCAGACTCTCCTCTTCTCGGCCACAATGTCCCCGGCCATCCGCAATCTGGTGGAATCTGTGGCCGGAGCGCCGCAGGAAATCTCGATTGAACGCCCTCAGCTGACAGTACCCACCTGCGAACAGATTGTTTATGAAGTGGTGTTTTCATCGCGCATTGAGGTGCTCAGTCGTCTGATTGAAATGGGCCGCATGAAGCGCGGACTGGTATTTGCCAATACCAAGCGTGTGGTGGATGATATTGTAGATGGCCTGCTGGCCCGTGGCTATGCCGTGGACCGTTTGCATGGTGATATGCCGCAGACCTTGCGTGAACGCGTGATGGACTCCTTCCGTAAGGGAAATCTCACCGTGCTGGTGGCCACAGATATTGCAGCCCGTGGGCTGGATATTGATGATGTTGACACCGTGGTGAACTTTGAACTGCCGCGTGACCCGGAGGATTACGTGCATCGCATTGGTCGCACCGCCCGCGCCGGACGCAAGGGCAGGGCCGTTTCCTTCATCGGTCGCAGAGACTTCTCGCTCCTGGCTCGTCTGGAGCGTTTTGTAGGGGTGCGTATGCAGCGTGAGAAAGTCATGACGGGTACCCAGGTGGAGGAAGTGCGCCGCGAATCCCTGGTGGATGAAATTCTGGAAAAGGCAGCCAGCGTCACCGAATTGCCGGAAGAGCTGAATGATATTGATATGCCGGTCGAACAGCTGCTCGCGGCCATGTTCAATCTGCTGGTAGCCAAGACCAGCAGAGAGCTGCAGCCCATTCCGGAAGACAGACCCAGCAAATTCTCCCGTCCGTCCCGCGCGACGGACGATGCCGGTACACCCGTGGAAAAGGGGAACGACTGGAGCAGTCTGCAGCAGAGCGTCACTTTGTTCATGAACGGCGGCAAACTGCTGGGCCTGCGTCCCAAGGATATTGCCGGGTTGTTCTACAACGAAGGCGGTGCTCCCAAGGGAATGGTGGGTGATATTCGCCTTTTCCTCAAGCACACGCTCATCGAGGTGTCTCCTGAGATTGCCCCCCAGCTGATCGAACGCCTGGGAACCTGCCATATCTGCGGGTATGAGGTAAATGTGCGTGAAGATAAGGGCCGCCCGACTTCTGTGGGTAATGAGCCTCATGAACGCGAATTCCGTCCCCGTGAGCGTGAACGCCGCGGGGCTTCATACTCCGGCCGTAATAATTCCGGCATCCGCCGCGAGCGTGATGCCCGTGGAAACTCCGGTTTCCTGGGCCGCCGTGAAGCTTATGGTCGCCAGGAGAGAAGTGAACGCGTGTTTTATGATAAATTCAGCAAGCGTCCCCGCCGCCGCGATTGAAATAACGCACGTAGCTGATTCTTTTCTTTTTCTGCTCCTCCCATTTCCGCTGAGCCGGGAATGGGAGTTTTTTTGTGTAAGACTTTGTGTGTGAATGTATTTGTGTCGTTGCCTGTCTGCCGAAAAGAGGAGGCGAGCGTGAACAAATACAAAATACTGCTAAAATTATAGAGAAAAAGCTTGCAATTTGCGGAGTGAATCAGTATACTGCCGCCAGAAGAAAGTTAGAAAGGACTAACAACAGATGAATACAAGCATAACAAAGATACATGCCCGGGAAGTACTGGATTCCCGTGGGAACCCGACAGTCGAAGCCGAAGTAACCCTTGCGGGCGGTGCATTCGGCCATGCATCGGTACCCAGCGGTGCCTCCACAGGAGAACACGAAGCCTGCGAATTGCGCGATGGTGACCCGAAGCGCTACCGCGGGAAAGGCGTGCTTCAGGCTGTCAACTACGCCAATACCGAACTGGCCGCCGCATTGGTGGGAATGGATGCTACCAATCAGATAGCCGTAGATGCCCGCATGAGAGAAGTAGACGGAACCCCCAATAAGAGCCGGGTAGGGGCCAATGCCGTACTGGCAGTATCCCTTGCCACTGCACGGGCCGCAGCCTGGGCCACCGGGCAGCCCCTGTACCGGTATCTGGGCGGGCCGAATGCCCATGTTCTGCCGGTTCCGATGATGAACGTCCTGAATGCCGGAGCACACTCTGATGCCCCGATAGATTTTCAGGAATTCATGATCATCCCCCGTGGGCTGCCCACCTTCCGGGAAGCGCTGCGCTGCGGTGCTGAGGTTTTCCATTCGCTGGCAGCCGTACTGCGTAAGAAAGGGCTGAGTACTGCCGTGGGTGATGAAGGAGGCTATGCCCCCAACCTTCACAGTGCAGATGAAGCCCTGGATACCATTGTAGAAGCCATCACCAATGCCGGCTATGAACCTGGCAGGGAAGTGGCCCTGGCGCTGGATGTGGCGAGCTCGGAATTCTACGATGCCGAAAGTGGCCTCTATGTATTCCGCAAGAGCACCGGAGACAAACTCACCGCAGCTGAGCTGACCTCCTACTACGAAGAGCTCATCCGCCGCTACCCCATCATCTCCATTGAGGACGGCTGTGCAGAGAACGACTGGGAAGGCTGGAAGTACCTCACCAACACCCTGGGCGACCGCTGCCAGCTGGTGGGTGATGACCTGTTTGTAACCAACGTGGACTTCCTGCGCCGGGGCATAGAGCGGGGTGTGGCCAACTCCATCCTGGTGAAGCTCAACCAGATTGGCTCGCTGAGCGAAACATTCGAAGCTGTGCGGCTGGCTACCACCAACGCCTACACCGCCGTGATTTCCCACCGCAGCGGAGAAACAGAAGACAGCTTCATTGCTGATCTTTCGGTAGCCACCAACGCCGGGCAGATTAAGACGGGCTCGCTCTCCCGGGCAGACCGTCTGGCAAAGTACAACCGCTTGCTTCGCATTGAAGAACAACTGGGTGAAACAGCCCGCTATGGCCTGAAAGGCTGAATTGGCAGCCCGGTTGGTCCCTCATACCCTGGCAATCCACCCCGGAAGGGGTGGGTTGCCAGGTGTTTTTGTGTGATACAAGCGTTTTTATGCTCGCCAATTCTGGAAAAACCGCTATAATAGCGGCAGCAAGGTATCACCAGCGCGTGCGCGCGGTGCCGAGCATTTTTCCAACATAACATAATCACACATTATGCAGTACACACACGAAGTCGAACAGATGTGTTGCGTCAAGAAGGGCTGCAATCACGGCCCCGCCCCCATTCCCCAGGAGGGTGCCTGGACGCAATCCACCAAGATTGAGGACAT
>JAEIGA010018573.1_pt1 | contig 10596 bp, 6 predicted proteins | sample 9270691 | NCBI WGS metagenome assembly JAEIGA01 (sample SAMN17057246, study PRJNA624740) | gut metagenome | biome: biome; isolation source: fecal sample | host: Bos grunniens | place: China: Xizang | collected 2019 | reverse complement strand
TTTTGCCAAAATGATTTTTTGCTATCATGATCCTTTACACGCTCGCGAAAATTCTCGGTCTCGCCAATATATGCCTGTGGCTTGGTTGCCTCATCTTCGCCTAGCAATATATAGAAAGCAGGTTTCTGCAATTTTTCCTGTGTGTTCAAATATGATAGGTTCGACCGTGGAACAACAAACATCTGGCAAATCTTATTGCTGATGAATGCGTATTGAGTCCCTTTCGGATCTCCATCCATTAAGTATGTAGTTACTGTTTTGCCCATAGTATGAGTATTTATTGAAAATCAATTTTCCATATACTTTTAGCACATTTAGCCATTTGCTGTTGTCGTTTATTAATTGAGTCTGCATTCCAATTCGTATAATCATCTGGAATTAATTTCGTTGTTTCAAATGAAGACTTTCTATAATTAACAATCTTGTCATTATAGCTTTTATTTTCATTTTCGTTGTTGTAGTTTTTTTCTAGTAAACACAAATTACCCAATCTATATATTAGATTATCAAAGTTATAATTATCTTCACCCCATTCTTCACCTGGATTTTGAGGCAAAATATGTTCTATTGTATCTGTTTCGCTATAATAATTTACTTCCCTGTTTCCACCTTTAAAACGCTCATATTTGCCCAATACATATTTTACGATCTTATTATTTCTTGAATTTTCAATAAATATTTTATTAACAAAACTAGTTGAAAACTCATTGTCTGTCACATATATTTCCTTTAAAGCATTTTTGTTGTAATTCTTGTTATTAGAAATTTCCGTAGCAATACTATTGTAGACCTTTTCAATGTCATTTGGATTTTTACTACAGATTACACTATAACGAAATCCAATGACAATGATATCGATCAATATACGATTAAAAGATTCTATTCCAAGATGTATATATGTAGCCATTAGTAATGAATATGGTTGTTTCAATTTAAATATATTCAATAAATCTATATTTTTACTAATTTCACTTTCACCTATCCATATTTCATCATTCGGATTAGATAATGCCATATATATATCACTATAAGATAACATATCATCTACCAATCGAAACACTTCTTTATCAGTCTTAATTTTTTCTCGTATAGCCTTAAACAATTCATTCGATCGAACTGTCTTATTTTTTGAATTCCAATAATATCGAATAAAATCCGGCAATTTTTCGGCTTGAATATTCTTCACCAGCTCAGACCACTTTTCTTCCAATATTGCTATACGGTCAATACTATCTACGGTATTGTCTACCAAAGAGAATAAATAATTTTTCAATAAATCAGCCGATGACAATTGTACTCCACGTGCATTTAATGTTTCAAAAACCTTAAATGCATTTGCCTCATCGCTAACTCTTATGATTGTAAAATACAATTTGTCCGCAATATTAGTTATAAATTCGGCATATTCTCTACCTGTTTTATATTTGCCTGTAAGTTGTTTTTCATACCATTCAAAACATTTCTTCATTAGTTTCTCGGTATATAAAGTATTTCTCAACTTTAATTCACCTAACTTGACAATATAATTCTTATAATAATTATTATTATTTCTATTAAGAATCAAAATATTATCATATTCTAATGTAATAGGATCGACATTGCCGATATATGTATTCTTTAAGGTTTTTAATCGTTTCTCATTTTCTTCCACCTCAATACCATTATCCACTAATTTTTGAATAGCTTTAATTGCCGCAAGAATAATGATTGTAATAGTAGTAAAACGTTGTTGTCCATCAATAATCAAACTATCTTTGTTTTTTGTTTGTAAAACCAAATATCCCATATAATGCTCACCTCCTTCAGTAAGCATATTTTCAATATCTTGCCACAAATCATCCCATTGCTCTATATCCCAAGAATAGTCTCTTTGAAATTTGGGAATGATATACTTTCCCCCACTTCTTATAAGGGATGCAAAATGATTCGTTGTTGAATCCTGTATACCTATCATATATCTTTAATATTTCATTAATACTTTCAATAAACAATTTCTAATATCCTTGTTTTACACCATGTGTATATAACTATCATCTTTCTATTTTATTGTTCCACAATTCTAATCGATCTTCTATCATCCTTTTGAATCTCCATCAATTAAATAAGTAGTTACTGCCTTGGCTACAATTTTATAATTGAAAAATATCTATAAGTTTATCTAATATAGCTTTATATCCATCAAACAAATCTTCAGTAAAAGTAGAATAATTATCTTGTATATATGTTTTTATAGCTTCAGTTGTTTTTTGTTTAATACATCTGAAATCTTTATGAGAATGCTTTTGATGTATATATTTAACTATTCCTTCGTAGTATGCTTTTGACGAAAATAAATCTTCGACCATAAAAGAATCTTCTGTAGTTACATCTTTTCTACTAGTGTCTTTTACTTCAGAATAATCTGATTGATAAAATATAGCTTTCGTTTTAGGATTACCAATATTAGTTATACTATTCCACCCTTTCAATCCTTCGGTATCATAATCAAACAAATATACAATCTGGTCATATTTATTTATTTGAGGTTTTATTATTTGTTCATAGAAAGTACTTGCATTACTAGCACTATTGCTTGGGATAATAGCAATTTGATATAAAGACTTATATTTTTCCTCTTTTTTACTGAATATATCAATTGCTTTCTCTAAATATCTCTTATCATACGGACCTTCTGTTATAAGCAATCTTTTAGAACTCAACACAATTGTTCCATTAATATAATCAATTTCTCCTGCAGACAACTGTGTTAATGCATTAATATATTGAGATGATTTGATATCGCCATTTTCTATATGAAATAAACAATCTTTATGATGTTTATATATTTCATTAACAAATATAGGTGAATGTGTAGTCAATATAGTTTGTCCCTCAAATGTTTCTATTGCTTCAAGTAATTCCTTTTTTCTTGCAATATGAGAATGTGCATCTGGTTCGTCCAACAACACAAGAGAATTTTTGTCTCCAAGAATTTGAGTTATACACTCAATTAAAATCATTTTCTTTTCACCTTCGCTTAAACCTTCAAAATTGACTCCATTAATATTTATTGTTATATCATTGATAAGTTTATCTATAGTTTGTCTTTTGGGTTTATTTTTTTCCGGAATCGATAGAAGGTATAAAAATTGAAAAACATAATCAGGTGCGTATTGGTCTGGTGCACCAAATGCTATCATATCCCTAGTTGCAAAAATGTTAGCGTTAATTTCTCCATTTTCATCTGCATTTTGAACAAGAGAATCATACCATAAACAAGCCAAATGATCTTTAAATTTCTCTCTTTTTGCAGGATCTATTGTAAATTTAATAGATATATCATTTATGTCGTCATAATGGCAACAGTTTTTTAGAAAACTTTTAACCTTGTCTTTGTTTGAACACAATAATGCTATAAATGCAATTTTCCAACAGTATTTACTTATATACATTATCTTGGGAGAAAAAGTTCGGTTATTAATTGCTTTCTTAAAATATTGCATATAATAGTTTTCATATACTGTATGCCACAATCTCATATCTTCTCCACTGTAACATGAAATAACAGATGATGGTAATGTGGGATTTGCATCCAATTCAATGTCATTACCGTTTTCATCTATGTTGCCATATGAATACTCTGTGCCATCAATTTTATAACAGATTCTAAACTTGCCAATATCTTGAATATTAGAGATCTTGTATAGTTTGCCAAATATCAAACTTATAGCCTCTAATAAGTTACTTTTTCCAGAGCCATTCTCTCCAATAAGTGCAATATATCCATCTTGGCTATTGAAATCATAAGTTCCTGACAAATTTTTATAGTTTTCTATGCGTATAGATAAAAGCTTCATAGTTAGTAATATTTTAGTTTTACAATCCACCCCAAATTATAGGGTTCGTTAATATATTTGCGATAATATTTGAAGCAACATCGACTCCAAATTCTTTGAGTTTGGCAACGATGCTTGGTCGAGCCTTTTGGAAATCATTATCAGCTTCGGCAACAACTTCTTTTAATTCTTTTATTTGACGACCTGTTAAATCATTTTTTATTGCATCAAGAAATAATTCTACTGCTAATGATTGCTCTTGACTTTGAGACTGATTGTTTGTATTGTTTATATTAGTTACAATATTTATTGGTTCTTTGTCATTACTTTTATCAATATATTGACTATTATCAGAAATAATATCTGGTAAAATTTGTAATGCTTCTAAAACAGCGAGAAGTTTTTCTTGTTGAGATGGTGAAATGCCGATTTTACAAATACTTTCAAATGCTGAAACAGATATATCATTTGAATATTTTTGAGCTATGTATCTTTTTGTTAATTCTAACCATTTTGTATATTCTGCCATATTAGGATATTTGTAGCGAGAATACATTGCGCCTGTATCTATTAAGGTAGGCATACGCTTCTTATGTTCTTCAATCAATGATTCTAAAGTTATAATATTTGTCATATTATTCAAAAATTTGTTTTTCAAAATTAACTAATGCTTCCTGTTTTAATTTTTCAGATTCAGTTCTCATTTGTTTTATTTCTTCCATTTGTTTTTTAGCATTTCTCACAATATTGTTTTGAACAGATAAAGGAGGGTATGGAATTGATAAATTCTCCAAATATGTTTTAGGAACACGTTGTTGCCCTGCTGAACCTGTAAAATGTTTCATTGCATCTTTCAATACAATGGGCAATCTAAGCAATAGATGTACATAATCAATATTTAAATTCTCATTTTCATTTCGCAAAACATAAAACTCAGTAGAACCACATCCATAACCATTTGACAAACTTCTAACTACTGTAGATTTTCCATTTTGCATACAAGGAGTAATTTTGGCCCATATCAGATCACCATTTTTAAATTTCGTATATCCTTTTGACGAAGATTTCTTACATGTCTTATATTCTTTTAATTCTCCATATTTATCGGAAACAGATTCCATTGGAACAAAAGATATTTCATCATTATCATCAAGATCAGAAAATGATGTATTTGGATTTATATATAATAAAGTTTTTAAACTTCGATTTTCAAAATAATCTGACTTTAATATTTTTTGATTATTATCCACAATAGCATCATAACTCCACTTATCGATATTCTTATATCTAACAAATTTCAAAAAAAGAAAATCAGTTGCGTTTTCTGAATATTCATTAAATGGTTTATTTCCACTTATTCCCAATTCTTTAAGTATATATTTTTCTAGTTTTTCTTCGGTATTCGATGCTTCCTTTGCTAATTTATCAGATTGCTCCATTTTTTGATTATACTTCTCCACCATTTTTTCTTGCTCTTTCAATGATGGAACAGGAATAGAAAAAGATCCTATAAAATTATAACCAGATTCATTTTTTATACCTTGAGCTTTTTTTCCAGATACCAAAGTTAAAAAATATTTAGAGCGAAGAACCATAAGTAAATATGCAGGATTTACGATTTTCTCATTAATCGAATATGGCTGATAATGGGTTGAAGCCACAATATCACCTAATAAATTTAAAGCAGTTGCACCTTGATGAAAATTTATATTAGAAACTAGTAAATCATTATATTTCAATGCGTATAGATTCATTCCTGTCTTATATTCTTTTCGTAATATAATTTCACCTGTTTTAAATACAATCTTTTCCACTATTGGTAGAATTCCATCATAGTCTTCTTTCTTTATGAGACATTTTTTAGGAGATATCAGTTTATTTAGAAAAATCAAAGAATATTTTGAATACATATTAGAGCTATTCAAATAGTATTCAATATTCCATTGAGAAAGATTCTTAAATCTTACAAACTTTAAATATTTATACTCTTTCACACTCATAATTCAATATTATTTAATTCCATAAAATATCTCAGGTTCAGATGCAATATTATCGGCAATACGAATACGATAAATATTTCCATTGGTCAAAAATTTGTAAGATGTATCTTTCACAGGTGTATCCCATAATTTATTTTGTTGTCTATAAGAAAGAAATTCATTTTCCAATGGAATTAATTCATTTTCGATAGCAGCACCTACGGTATTAATTCCTGCTTTTTCTACTTTGGCTATAGCTATTTCATAGTCAAATTCTTCTTTTATTATTTGTCTTACTTCTATTGCTATTTGTTCTTCTAATTTCTTTTTCTTGGCTTTTAATTCTTTTTTCTCTTCTTTTGTAGGTGCATCTTTACCACGTAAAGACAACGATCTATCAATTTCAGACAATTCACTATTATATTTCATTTTGATAGTATCGTTTGCTTCTTTTTCAATGCTGTTATACGTAGCTTTTTCTTCTTCTGTGAACTTCTTGAAAAATAGTAGACTTGGTTTTACTGTTGCACCGGATGCCATGAAAACATCTTGAGGTATTGATACAGTAAGAAGTATCTTGGCTCTAGTTTCCACAAATTCTCTTACTTTTTGCATATTGGAGTTGTTTAATACCCCTTCCGGCAGTACTATTCCCATTCTTCCACCGGGTTTTAGCAGATTCAAACATCGTTCAATAAACAATACTTCTGTAAGTCCACTATCTATTTTGTAGAAACTCAATAGGGATTTTCCTATATTGTCATTTACTTGTCGCATAGCTTTTGTGTATTCAAATCCATAACGGTCTATGTATGATGCTATTTTGCTTTCGTCAGTAAACCTATCAGCTTCTGTAATTTTCAATTCTTTTTCTACTCTTGAACCAAATGGAGGATTTGTTAGAATAACATCGAAACGATTTTCGAATATACCATTTACATTCAAAAGTCCATCATGGTGATGTACACCACCATGACCATCGCCATGCATAATCATATTCATTTTGGCAGTACGAGCCATACGAGGATTAGCATCTGTGCCATATATACAATCAAACGACAAAGAGCGTAATCTTCCTTTTTCGTTGTTTATATTTAATTCTTCATTTATACATGCAAAAGCATTTGAAACATTTGTTTCTACTTCCTGTTTCTCTTTGTCCGACATTTGTTCGTATTCGTCGGTGTAGTACGTTTCTTTTATCAAATTTTTATGTCGTTCTACATCTTTTTCTATTTTTTCTCTTACATATTCAAATGCTTTAATAAGAAAACCACCACTACCACAACATGGGTCGCAAATATATTCACCTTCTTGAGGATCTAATACAGAAACCATAAAATCAACAATGGTACGAGGTGTGAAAAATTGTCCCAATTCACCTCTAAATGTTTTCCCTAGGAATTGTTCAAATGCTATTCCTTTCACATCATCCGACGTTGTAGATAGGTTATATATTTCAAGTTCCTTTACTATTTGTTCAAAACTATTTTCACGTATTTCTATTTTTGCGTTATCGTCAAACAAATGATCGTTAGCAAATTCTTCTTTGGTCAAATCAAAAAGATGTTGATAAAAAGGTTTGTCATCCTTAATATTCATCTCTTTGTTATAATCTTCTCTATTTTTCTTTAATGAAGCAAATCTTTCTGCTGAAAATATTTGTGCATCAGAGTTACTTCTCTCATATCTTATTTTGATGAATAGGATTTTACTAATTTCATCAAAAGCAGCTTCCGGAGAGAGTTTATCATTATTCCGAATAATATTGTGACATTTGAAAAGTAGTCGACTAAATTCATCACGAGTAAAAGATTTTGTCTGCTTTAACAACTTATCTATTTCTTTTTGATCATTAGCTTTAGTAGCAGTAGGAATATCTGCTATTTCGTCTAAACTATCAGGCATTTGTCCTTTTACAACTTTGAATATACGAGTTTCTTTCAAATTGGTAGTTACAAAGAAATCAGCATGAGCCCACGAAGCATAATTCATTCCTTGATAATAATCTTCTTTACGTATGGAAATAGATTCAGCTTTGCATTCGACAACAATTAATGGATATTTTTTTTCAACTTTATCTTTGGCATTTTTCCAAATAACAATATCTGCACGAGCAGCACCTTGGCCTCGTTGAGAATTTGTTACTTGCATTTCTTGCTCCATTTGATCATAAGAATAACCATAGCTCTCAACCAAACGAGCAATATATTTTTGTCTTACTTCTTCTTCTGGTTTTAATACTAACCATTTATCCTTAAGCGGAGCATATATTTTGTTGTCTTTGATTTTTATTTCCATGTTGATTTCCTTATATAGCTATAATAATCAGTTGAATACTAGAATGATTTGTTGTTATAATAATTTATTCACTTTGCAAAGATACTAATATTTCACGAACTAAACCATATCTTTCGCTAGTTTTTTTCACTACCTCAAAATCTTTTTTTGGGGAAAAGACATTATCAAACATTTTCTTTACATTCGTCGAAGTTAAACTTGGGTGATAATCTTTCTTTCAAATATGTTTGTGTCATAACTTAGTGTATGATATAATTCATACAACATTATGTACCCGATTTGATGTTTTTGGGTACATAAGTGTTCATATATGTACCCGATTTGATGTTTTTTGGTACATAAGTGTTCATATATGTACCCGATTTGCCGTTTTTATTCGCGAACTGATTCGATGTTTTCAGCAGTATTTTCAACACTTGTATTGTGTTTGATAAACAAATTCATTAGTTTAGTGTTGATGTAGTAATTACTATGTCCCATTTTTACTTTATCTAACAGCCCTATATCAACAATCATTTCTAAGTATTTCGATGCTGTTTTCCTTTGAACCATCATATCATTCTGCATAAATTCAATTTTGGTATAAGGATGAAAAAATAGGTTGTTTATTAATTCATGTTTATATTGTTGTCCGAATAAAGGTCTTAAAACACTTTTATATTCAGTCATGAGTTTTGATATTTGTTTAATTAGCTCAATTGTTTGAATTGCTGTTTCTTCTACTCCTTTAAGCATGAACAATATCCAATTTTCCCATTCTTTGGAATTATCATCATTTTTATCTCTTATCAATTGAATATACTTATAATAATCTGCTTTATTATGAGTAATGTAACGGCTTAAATACAATATTGGTAAGTCAAGTAAATCAGAAATAATCAAGTATAATATAATCAAAATTCTTCCAGTTCTTCCATTTCCATCATGAAATGGATGTATACTTTCGAACTGATGATGAATAATAGCTAATTTAATCAATGGATCAACATCATGCATATCAGTATCATTGATATACTTTTCCAAATTAGTCATTAGCCGAAGTATTTCATCATATTCTTGTGGCGGAGTATATACAATTTCGCCTTTCGATGATTTTAATACAGTGCCAGGCACTTTTCTGAACCCGGCATTGTTATGCTCTAAAATTTGTTGAATAGCTATAATATCATTAAGCGAAATGATTTTCTTATTTCGAGCCAAAGAAAATCCTACCGACATAGCTTCTCTATACAGTAGTACCTCCTTTGCAGCTGCATTCTTAATTTGCCCCTCAATATTTAAATCAGCTTTATACAAGTCGTCTGATGTTGTCACAATATTCTCAACCGCAGAACTATCCATAGCTTCTTGTAAAACCAATGTGCTGATAAGTATATTTTCGTTTGGAATAGTTTGTGCAACACCTTTCAGTTCTGCCAACTTTTTATTAGCGGCATTAACTTGCTTTAATATTGCTTTTGTTTCCAAATCATATGGAAGCGGAAGTATAGGTATATTATATCTTTTGTTCATATTGTTCATTAACGTTTGGTTTCTAAGCCAAGTATAATCTCTTGTAGCCAACAACTAAGACTTTATTCCTTGTATCATTATTTAACTTGCAAAGGTACTAATATTTCACGAAGTAAACAAAAGCTTTAGTTAGTTTTTTTTGAACACTTTTTTTCAATGCCTCACGCAATATACCAAAGCTCTCAAATTCCGACTATTCCACCGGCCTATAGGGATATTATTTACCTCTATTATTGCCCGCACCAAATGTTAAAGAAAAATCTGATAAATCTTAAAAAACAAACAGTACGTCTATGGCATAAAATAATACCTTCTGTAAGTCTTCAAAAAAATAGGGCGGGGTAAAATGAAAAATACCCCGGGGTAAAATAGGTTTAGAGGCGGGGTATTTTTTCGGCAGTTGCTACATAGGTCTTTCAGAAAACACATCTACAATATCCAATACACTATATATTAAGACTATAACATACATAAACTACTCATTAATATAACCATAGCAAGCATAAAGTTTGTTTACCTCTAATTTTAGGTACAAAAAGAGGCTTACAATGTTAAAACATTCATTATTAAAAGATGTTATAATTCTTAATAAGCGAGCACGCCAAATCAGATATTTTTCTTGACACCTGAAGCCTGCCAAACCATAAGTTTTGTTTTAGGCAACTTCTAAAAATTGCTTTGCAGGTGATTTACGAATTTTTACTAGAAAGAATTTCGGCAGAAAACGTAAACGTTGCGATTAAGCGAGTAAAGAGTAATGCATTAGCTCTTTCGAGCGATAGCAACATCGACGAAGTCAAACCATGCAAAAGTTTCAAAGAACGTCCTTCAATCATTTCGAAACGTGGAATTTTTAGAAGTTGCCTATACTTTCCACACCCTTTAAACTGCGAAGCGTAAGCGAAGCCATCACTCGTTGACTTGAGGTTTAAAAAGAAGAATCGGCGGCGCCGTTGTAAGCCCTACGACCCAACCACCCCTAAGTATAC
>JAEIGA010018572.1_pt1 | contig 10596 bp, 6 predicted proteins | sample 9270691 | NCBI WGS metagenome assembly JAEIGA01 (sample SAMN17057246, study PRJNA624740) | gut metagenome | biome: biome; isolation source: fecal sample | host: Bos grunniens | place: China: Xizang | collected 2019 | reverse complement strand
TCACAGACCAGCGGATCAGTCGGAGTGGGTATGTATGTGGCTTCAGGCGTGAAGGCAGTTATGGAGAATACTACTCTCAGCAACAATGCCGGCGGGTCTTGCGGAGGAGCCGTGTACACTCATGGTACTCTGGAACTTCATCATTGTCTCCTGGAAAATAATAAGTCAACTCATAGTGGTGCACTGCACGTTGGTGGACGAGCTACGATTACCGGCTGTGTATTCAGAAACAACAAGGCAACCGGTGGCTTCGCTGGAGCATTGAGATTGCAGGGAAGTCAGACAATTATATCGAAAACTTCGTTTGTCGGCAATCATGCGACCAACTATGGTGGTGCCATACAGAATAATCGTGCATCTATGACCTTTACCGACTGTCATTTTGAAAACAACTCTTCTGATGCAGACGGTGGAGCAATCGCAAACTGGGGTGGTGGCAAGATGACATTGACTACCTGTACATTTACCGCCAATACTGCGGATAATGGTGGCGCGATTACAAACATGGTCAATGCCTCTACTGACACACAGTCTGAACTTACAGTGAATAAATGTGTCTTCAAGGGCAATCTTCAAAGTGAAGACAATGATGCTGAGCATGGAGGAGCCATAATCAATAACGGCTCGGTAGCGACTGTTTCAGGATGTTCTTTTGAGGGGCTGCAGGCTGTGACAGGTGGTGCTGTCGCAAATCAGATATACAAGGAACTGGCACCTCAGATGATTATTGATAAGGGAAGTTCTTTTACGTCAAATAAAGCGGAACGTGGAGGCGCTTTTGCAAATATCGATGCTTCTGCAGAGATCTCTAACTCAGATTTTATTGAGAATGCTGCTTCCGGATATGGTGGTGCAGTATATAATGCCTTTGAGGCAGCGCCAGCTGTTTTGAATATCAATGGTACTTCATTCGAGAGGAATACATCAGTGGGCAATGGTGGAGCCATCATGAACTGGTATGCTGATGAATCATCAACCAATGCCGCTCCTAAGATCACTGTTCAGAACTCATCATTTGTTGAGAATAAGGTCGTTTCCAAGAATGCCTATGCCAGCCAGGGTGGAGCTATAGCAAATCAATGTGCTATTCTGTCGGTTGCCGGCACTGAGTTCAAAGGCAATTTCGCGGCTCACGCCGGTGCGATATATTCGTATGATTGCGAATTGAATACGTCGACTGCGATAAGCAACAAGGTAGCATATACCTACGTTTATAACTCCGTATTTGATGGTAATCTTCTCGATCTTGGCGCGAATTCAAGTGCACAGGGTGGAGATATCAGGTCTCATGGCAAGAGTAAGAATGTGGTCGTCAATTCCACTTTCACCAATGGAAATGCTCCGACCGGATCAGTAAGACTTCGTACCGGAGCGACATGTTATATTGTCAGCAGTACCTTTACAGGCAATCCATCCGGTCCGTACAACCAGTCTTCTGTGATGAAATTGTACAATACGATTTCATATGGTAATACTAAGTCAAAGTATAACTATTATGCAAATCAAAAGGATGGTACAGATTATATCCAGTCATCTTTCCTTGGTTCGATGAGTATTTCAGGTGGCCGCAGCACAACATCGAATTCCCTTTACAATGCTTCAGGAGCGGCAGCAGATTATTCATCTTCTCCTGATCTTTTCGGTACGTATAAGGATGGCGTTTATCCTGTAGTTGCAGAGCCTGCCCTTTCGTCAGGAATGACGACAACGGAACTGTCGGCTTTAGCACTTGCCATAAAGACAGAGATGCCTGACCTGGAGGAGAAGTATTTCGTGAGAGACCAGAAGGAAAGCCCTAGAACAGAAAACGAAAAAGTGATGGGTGCCTATATCGGAGATGTGTACCTTGATCCGAACCGTTACGGCTATCTGAATAATACAGAGCTTATCGAGGCAAACAATCTCAGAGGTCTTATTACTGATGAGAACGGAACTCCTGTTGCAGGTGTGGCCGTTTCTGACGGATATGATGTTGTGACAACAGATGCCAACGGTGTATATCAGTTTGTCGCCCATCAGGATGCAAGACTTTTGAATATTTCGGTACCAGCAGAGTATGAGATTCCGATGAAGGATAACAGACCTGCATTCTGGGTGAGTATTGACCCTACAGATTATGAGATCAGAAATGATTTCAAACTGACCAAAAGAACATCGTCTTCAGACGAATTCACGATTTTCTCGTTGGCTGATACCCATGTGAAGACTGCAAAGCATTATGAGCGTTTCTCAACTGAGACAATGCCGGATCTTGCAAACCAGGTCGCAGTAGGAAATTACAGTAAGAACTCTTTTGCTGTAATTCTGGGTGATATCATGTTTGACAACTATGAGCAGGTGGAAAATGTGAAGACAAGTCTTAAGAATTCTTCAGTACCAGTATTCCACTGCTTCGGTAATCATGACTGCTCTTCTTCTGTCGGTTCATCTGAAGTGGATCTGATCAGCAAATTCCAGCAGCATTTTGGTCCGGTGGATTATTCATTCAATATCGGAAAGGCTCATGTGGTCTTCATGAAGAATATGATTTACGAAGGCTATGATGCATACGGAATAGAAGGAAATAAATATGCCCAGGGTATATTGGATCATCAGCTGGAGTGGCTTAAAAAGGACCTCGCGGCCGTTGAGGATAAAGATGAGAAGCTCATAATTATGTGTGTGCATATTCCTCTGAGAGGAACCAGCAACAATTCAAAGAATTACAAAGCCGTGGTTCAGGAAATGCTGAAGTTCAAGGAGGCTCATGTGCTTTCCGGACATCATCACGGAGTGTATAACCACGTACCGTCCAAGGATGTTACTGCCGGTGGCAAGAGGTTCTACGACCACAATCAGATTGCAGCAGCCGGAGCATGGTGGGTAAGTCACCTTAATCCGGACGGATCTCCTAACGGATATATGATATACAATATCAAGGGCAATACCGTAGCTGACTACGCTCTTAAGGGTACAGCAAAGGATGCCGGCCATCAGATGCGAGTTTATAATGGTGGTGTCACATACTCTGTACCATCTCCGTTCTATAACTATGATAACTGGACTAAGAGATTTGCATGGAGTGATTTGGGAATGAGTCTTAACGGTAAGTTCGTTGTCCACGTGTTCAATGCGGATGTTCTCAATTGGGAGGTAAATTTCGTTCAGAATGGAGTTTCTACTCCAATGACCAGAACCACCGATAACTGGTATGATATGGCATCTTATGCATTTGCTGCATATTATACTAACTGGGCATCAGGTGGGGCAGAAAGGTATAGTACAAAGGTGGAGAATACTAATTTCTGGTATATTGATGCGCCTTCAGGCAATCCTGCTTCAGAGAAGGACTGGTATATTGAAGCCGTTCATACGGTGAATGGTAAGAAGATCAGATACACAGCGTCTGAGCTTCATAATAAGTTTGATGGATTTGCCTACTAAAACAGATGAATGCTATGAAGAAGGAATATATACATCCTGGCATTGAAATGCTAGTTTTCCAGTTGGATACTCCCATCCTTGTGTTCAGCTCTGAAGATCCGGTTATTGAGGATTTTGAAGTAAGTGATGGTGAGTGGTAGAGAGTCATGACAATAATATTAGGTTTTATGAAGAAGTATATACCGGTCGTCTTTTTGATCAGCCTGTTTGCTCAATCAGCAATTGCTCAGGAGTATAAGGTCGGAACATATAATCTGTTCACATCTGACTCCCGCAGGAAGGCTGTTGAGACCAATCCTGATGTTTCAGAACAGAGATACTGGTGCAATAGTGCCACTGCTGTAGCATCCATGATCTCTGATCTGGATTGCGACATCCTTGGTGTGCAGGAAGTGTGTGACAGTATCTGGGGTATAAAGGGTGATAAGGATATAAGAAAGTTGATTGCTGCACGTGGTAAGGTCGATTATGAGTGGGTTCTTTTTCCGGATCCGATCTCCGGCAATATCAATCACGATCTTGCGATAGCATATAAGAAATCCAGGTTCAACCTTCTGGAAAGTGGAATTTTCTACTTGGGAGGAGTGAAAGACACAGCTGTTGTTGCCAGCAATGCTCCGGATGGTGCTTTGAAGCCATGCGTATGGGCTCATTTGGAGGATGTGACTTCAAAGAAGGATTTCTATTTCTTGAATACCCACTTGGCAGAACTCGTAAAGAAAGATGACGGACAGTATAACTATGCTGCCAATAAGTACAACATGCAGCGTCTGCGTGACATTACTTTTGAGATGCTCCCCAAGGATATACCGTCTATTCTCGTGGGCGATCTGAATTCGGATCACAAGGCAAAGCATTGGGGCTCTTTTTCCAATGCCCGTTGGTATGACATATTCCAGCATTTCATCGAGGCTGGATGCATTTCTGAAGATCTGAAGGATTGGGGAACTCAGAACCATAAGGATGAATCCGGTTTTTCTAAATGGAAACCTGACCATATAGCATTGCAGGGATTCAGACCTTTGGGACTGGATATTGACAAACGTAAGTTCCCTACAGCAGACGGAAGTTTGCACTATCCGTCTGATCATCTGCCAGTGGTGGCGAGGGTCGCTTTCTATCCGGAGGTGGATCCTTCCATATATAATACTCCGGCACCGGCGAACAAAAAGACTACGCGCATCATCTCTGCCAATATCCGCTACATGAATAATGCCGGAGATCTGGAAAATGGCTGGGACAGGCGCAAGAGTGCCATCATTTATATGATGAAGGATCTGAAGCCTGCAGTGATCGGATTCCAGGAGTGCAGTATGCGTCAGCGTCAATACATCCTGGACCATTGCCCGGAATATGATTATGTTGAGTATTTCATCCGTAGGAATGACAAGAATCTCAGGTCATATGCAGCATTCACCGATCCTGTAATGTGGAATAGGGAAGAGCTGGAACTGAAGGAGTGGGATGCGTTCTATCTTTCTGAAACGCCGGATACATGCTCAATGTCGTGGGGCTCAGCCGAGCCTCGTACCGCTCTTTGGTGCCGCTTTCTTCACAAACCGACAAAGAAGGAGTTCATCTTCATCAATACGCACCTTGACCATGTAAGTGAAGTGGCCAGACAGAAAGGTCTTGATGTGATTCTGGATGCTATGAAGGAGGTCAATCCGGAGAATCTTCCTATGGTAATGCTTGGAGACTTTAACGCTCAGTATAAGAGTCCGGCTCTTGACAGAATCAAGAAGGAATGGAAGGATGCGCGTCTGGAGGCGAAGGACTCAGATGACAAGTATACCTTCAATGGCTTCGGCAAGTCCTGGAACGGTACCGTAGACTACATATGGTATACAGGATTCAAGAAGTGTCATGACTTCAAGGTGATAGTCAGAAAGTACAACCATGTGCCGTTTATTTCTGACCATTATCCTATTCGTGCAGACCTGGAATTTTAATAGGAACCTATATGAAGAAGCTGATATATTTCATTCTGCTGCTGGCGTCGATGACTTCAGTTGCAGCTCCAAAGCAAAAGGGCCCGAAATCTACTGTCAAGGCCGCGGTATATTATCTTGGAGTTTCACATACAAGGGCTAAGGATGTTGCCGAAGGTAAGGCTCCTGCATCAAGACTCTGGTGCAACAGTGTATCTGCAGTAGCTGAACAGATTGTGGCGATGGATTGTGACATTATCGGTTTGACAGGTGTGTGTGATTCCATTGCCGGAAGGGTCGGTAATGTCGGCCTGATGCCTGCGCTTAAGGCAAAGGGAGCAGATTATTCGATGTTGATACTGTCGAACACGCGTCCTAGTCTGCCTTATGAAGGTGTCTCTAATAGGAATCAGGCAATTATCTGGAAAACAGATAAGTATGACTGCATTGATTACAGCATCAATTGGCTAGGTGGATATTTTGACAAGAACAAGCTTCCAAAAGGCGTCAAGGGAGATGCCACGAAGTCGGTGACCTGGGCTAAAATGAGGGAGAAGTCCACAGGTAAGGAGTTTTACTTTATGGTGGCCTCGACAAATGGAGCATCGAATAAGGATGTCAACCTGAGTAACTGCCAGAATCTGCTTAAGATAGCAGATGAGATAGTTGTGCTGGATGACAAGCCATCCATCATTGTAGGAAGTTTCAATATGCAGGACAATGTTCCTGGTTATACAGAATGCCTTTCCGTATCTCAATGGGTCGATGTCTATAGCCAGCTTAAAATGGACGGAATGCTTATGGACAGTGAGGTCAAGACCAAGGATACACGCAACAATACTCGTGGTGACAAAGCTGTAGGTGGACGTCCTGATTATATTTTTGCGAATGGTTTTTCAATTGATTTCTATATGGTGGGAAGGACCAGATTCCGCGCAGCAGACGGAACTATGGTATATCCTTCATATGGTTTCCCGGTAATGTCAACGTTAATTTTTTAGAATATGAGAAAACTATCAATATTTGCGGCTTTATGCCTTTGCGTGCAGACTGTTTCTGCGCAGGAGTACAGATATACCGACGCACAGCAACTTACAGTGGTAGGTAAGCTTCTTGAAACACAGAATCCGTATCATAGAATTGACTATAAGGGATACGAAGGGTTTACCAGCTCGGAAGCGACCCAGTGCCGTCAGAGTGCTGGAATTGCCATTGCATTCACCACTAATTCCAGCCATATCGGTGTGGATGTCAAATACAACAAGCTGGGCAGGTTGGATACTGGCGTGGCCGGTTTCGACCTATATATCCGCGATAATGGAACATGGGTATATGCTGGTAATGCCGTACCATCAAAGGCTACTACCGGTGATTTCATTACACTGACCCTGCTGCCTGCAAGCGTAGACGGCTGGAAGGACTGTCTTCTGTATCTTCCTCTGCAGAGCGAGTTGAATACTGTGCAGATTGTAACTGATCCAGACCGCATTGTCAAGCCGCTGGAAAATCCATTCAAGGGAAGGATTGCTGTTTTTGGCTCGTCATATACTCAGGGTGCATGTTCTGAACGTCCTGGTCTGACATATTCTGCCCAGCTTGCCAGAATGACAGGATATAACTTCATCAACATGGGCTTCTGCGGCAATTCTAAGCTTCAGCCATACTTTGCTGATGCACTCTTGGATGCGGAGGATGTCGATGCCTATGTATTCGATGCATTTTCCAATCCGACTCCAAAGGAAGTCAAGGAAAGGCTGTTCCCTTTTATCGAGAAGTTCCAGGCTCGTAAACCTGGGGTGCCGTTGATTTTCATCAAGACCATCTATCGCGAAAAGAGAAATTTCAATCCTGCATATGAGTCAAAGGAGCAGGCAAAGATGGATATGGCCGAGGAACTGATGAAAATAGCAGTAGAGAAATATCCGAATGTGTATTGGATCGAGACAACAAATACTCTTGACGGAACACATGAGTGGACAGTTGACGGATCGCATCCAAGCGGATATGGTTATCACCTTATGGCCAAGTCGCTTCTTGAACCATTGACAGAGATTCTTGATAAAATATTCGTGAAATAATGAAAAGGATAGTAAGCATATTTTTGCTCTCATCATTGGCGAGTCTTACTTTGCCGGCTCAGCCATTTGAGTCTGTAACCTACAAGGTCTTTAACCAGAATTATCCTCCTTTGGAGTGTATCGGTACAGTCCAGACCTATCCTTCGGGGAAGGTGGATGCTGAGCGTTGGTCTGTGGGCTATGAATGTGTTGACAGAGGTTATGCGAAATATTCGGAAAGCGGTGCGTATATTTCTCAGCTGGGTGTAAGTCATGCGCGCATACAGAGCGGATGGGCACGCACCGAAACAAAGAAAGGCAAATATGATTACGCTTGGCTCGATGAAATCGTAGATGGCATTGTAAGCCAGAATGTAAAACCATGGATGTGCCTTGGATACGGCAATCCGATATATTCTTCTGAGATCACGCTTGGTGCCAAGATATTTACAGATGAGCCGACAATGGAGGCATGGGAGAAATATGTAGAGACTACTGTTGCCCGCTATAAAGGAAAGGTCGTGCTTTGGGAGGTGTGGAATGAGCCAAACCAGAAAATCAACAAGGAAAACCCTTCTACATATACCAACCTTCTGGTGAGGACATGCGAAGCCATAAAAAGGGCTGATCCGGATGCCAGGATTGCAGCTTTCGCATTGGCTAGTGTGGATGCGGCTTATCTTAGCCATGTGCTGAACGACTTGAAGGAAATGGGAAAGACAGATCTGTTTACTCATGTCAGCTTGCACAAGTACTATGAGAATCCTGATGACTGCGATTACGATTTCCTTACTTTGAGAAAGATCATTCATGATTTCAATCCGGAAATCGTCGTCTTCCAGGGGGAGAGCGGCTGCCCGTCAAAACTTGAATGGACACATGCCCTCAAGCATATTCAATTTGATGAGTATATTCAGGCAAAGGCTGTGCTTCGTCGCATGTGCTGTGACTTCGTGATTGGTCAGGCATGCTCGATCTTTACTCTTACAGACCTCGTCTATCCTGATATGCAGCAGTCGTTCGGTCTTTTGCGCACCGGACTTGATTTCAAGGTGAAATATAAGAAACCGTCTTTCTATGCCGTACGCAATCTTGTGAACCTCCTTCCGGACAATATCAAGCCGTTTGAGGTTGAGTTTACAGCAAATACAGCTCGTGAAATAAAGGTTTCCGGACTGAAGGACGGAGATAAGGTGGTAGGGGTGATGTATTATTACTCTGACAACGCTCCTTCAAGTTCCTTGAACTGGGATTCGGTAACACTTACTCTCAAGGACCTGAAGATAAAGAACCCTGTATTTGTGGAGCCTGTTACAGGTAAGGTGTTCAACCTGAACCTTTATCATTATTCTCCTAATTCTCCTGACACGAAATATACAAATATCCCGATCTGGGACAGTCCTGTCATGATAATGGATAAGGCATCCCTCAATATCCTTTCACCTGAGATTGGCCGAAAGGAACTTGAAAAAGACTTTAACACTGAAATGTAGTATATGAAGAAAATTTTTGTATTGACTCTGGCTTTGGCTTATGCTTTATGTGCAGGTGCTCAGCAGAAAGTTACCGTGAATCCTGACGTACGCTATCAGACGATGGAGTTTTTTGGAGCTGCAGACGCCTGGAGCGGCAATTTTGTGGGAAAATACTGGGCTGATAATGTTAAGAGACAGATAGCTGACTACCTTTTCTCCACTGAAGACGATGCTTCGGGAAATCCAGTCGGCATAGGTCTTACGATATGGCGTGTCAACCTTGGTGCCGGCACTCTGGAGCAGCCTGGAGCGGATATATATCCGTATCAACGTCGTGCTGAGTCATATAAGACTGTAGACGGCAAGGCCTATGACTGGGGCAAGTGTGCCGGTCACGAGTACTTCATGCAGGCGGCCAAGGATCGCGGATGCAATCAGTTCATCCTCTTCTCCAACTCGCCTCTGGTGCAATATACAAAGAATGGAAAGGGCTATGCTCCTACCGATAATGAGGCGAATCTCCGTGAGGATTGCTATGATGACTATGCAAATTATCTCGTTGATGTGACCGAGCATCTGATGGACAAGGGCTTCAATATTCCTTATATAAGCCCGATCAACGAGCCTCAGGGAGACTGGAATACTCCACGACAGGAAGGCTCTCCATGGCGTAACAGCGAGATCGCACGTATGACACGTGCTCTGGACGCATCTTTGGGACGTTCTTCCAAGTTTGACGATGTGCGTATCTTCATCGCCGAGGCCAACAGACTCAAGATGATATATACTCAGCGTCCGAAGATGTTTGCCCGTTTCCAGAGTGATTCCCTGGAATGTCCGGGAAGGCAGCTTTTCATGTTCTTCGACAAAAATTCCCCTCACTATGTAGGTGATCTGAAGCATATGGAGTATGAGTTCACCGCCCATCCTTATCATGATCATTTCACCAGCGCAGATCTGCGTGAAGTACACAGACTTGCGTCAGATGAATTCAAGAAATATGGTGTGACCTATCATTCTTCGGAGTGGTGCCTGCTACCTGTTTCAAAACAGTATGGAGGCATTACAGCTGATTGGAGCAAAGGTAATCATGCGGATATTCAGGCTGCGCTTATGATGGCCCGCCTTATCCATAGTGATTTTGTGGATGTAGATGCCGTGTCATGGTGTTATTGGAAAGGAATGGAAATGAGGGGAGACCATGCACTTGTGTCATTACATGCTACAGATGGCGATATACACAAGGGAGGCTATGCGTCTGCCAACAAGATGCTTTGGGTGCTCGGCAATTACAGCCGTTTCGTGCGTCCGGGATATGTCAGAGTGGCTCTTGACGGTGCTGATGATCTGGACACTCTTGCCGCAACGGCCTTCGTTTCTCCTGAAGGAGACCGTCTGGTGGCAGTCTTCGTCAATTCTTCATTCGAGGAGAAACCAGTTGAACTTTCTATCCCTAAGGCATGGAAGAAAAAGATGAAATCTGTAACCAGCTATCGTACGGATGCCCGTCACGATCTGGCCAGAACTGTGACAGGGGAGGGCGTGAACCATGTTATAGGCGCCCGTGGAGTTACGACCATTGTCATTGATCTTTAAAACGAAAGTAAAAAATATTATATAAATGATGAGAAGAATTCTTTCTGTTATTCTGCTTGGTGCAGTAGCTGCTACGTTGAATGCAGCAGAGTATGATGTCGTTTCGCCTGATGG
>JAEIGA010018571.1_pt1 | contig 10596 bp, 5 predicted proteins | sample 9270691 | NCBI WGS metagenome assembly JAEIGA01 (sample SAMN17057246, study PRJNA624740) | gut metagenome | biome: biome; isolation source: fecal sample | host: Bos grunniens | place: China: Xizang | collected 2019 | reverse complement strand
CAAGTTGCAAGTAGGTAATAATGTAAACTTCGGCGGTTCCATTAACCGTTCAGGTCATACTGTTACTAATACCGATGCTTGGTTAGATGATGTTCCTTTCTTTAATACCTTTACGACTCCATCCGCTGCTCTTAGCGCTGTTGGTACTTCAACTGTAAAGAATGACTTAGTATCTATTGCCGTTGGTGAAGGAGACATTCCCGCCGGTTTATATCGTAGAAATACAGTCGATAATACCGCAGGTAATAAGACCTTTACCGAAATCTTTACGCTTTATACAATTGGTACTGATAAGAAAGACGGAGCCCCGGTTCTTCTTAACAAAAATGATAAAGCCATTGTTCGCGTTTGGACTAATCAGCAACTTACTCTTCTTGATGGCAATAATAACTCTAACGCCAACTCTGAAGGTCAGGCTGCCCGTATCATCGTTAATAATGCACCGGTTGAGCAATTCATTGCTGTCCCCGACGTTTGTCGTTCTGGTTACCCTTCTAACGGTTATAGCATCAAAGTTTATAACGATGGCACGCCGATGACAATGGACTTCGGTACTGTCACGAATACATTCTTTGATGTTCCTTTCGCCGGTGTAATTATGTTCGGCGGTGGTACAGACGGTTCCGTTTATACTATTGACTGCTTCGAATATATTGGCGATAAGCTTGCTGCTGTTAATACGAAGATTGCCGACATCCAAGAGGCTATCGAAAATCTTACAGTCGAGGCTGGCGAGGGTATTAAGCAAATTAAAACTGTAGAAGGCTCCGGTATTACAGTTGCTACTGGAGGTATCGAAGGAGCTACTGCTCTTACTCCAGTTATTGATATTGATACCAATGTTATTGCAACTAAGGCTTCTGTTGATGCTGTTGCTGAAGATGTTAGCAAGATTCAAGAAACTATTGAGTCTGGTGTCGTTTCTTCTGTAACTGCTTCTTCCACCGCTCAAACAGCTGGTATTACAGTTGGTGGTACTGATACGGAACCCGTGATCCAAGTTACTGTTGGTGAAGTTTCTGATACATCCGACGCCGTTGTAACTGGTAAAGCAGTTGCCGCTGCTATTGAGAGTGCAAAACAAGCTGCTATCGATAATGCCAAAGTAACTCTTACCCAAGGTACAGGTATCACAGTAACTCCTAATGGTACCGCTTCTAACTCATTCAGTGTTGCTGTTGATAATACAGTTGCTACCACTCAATCTGTAACAGATCTTGCTGGCCGAGTAACAACTGCTGAAGGTGAAATTGATACTCTTCAAGGAACAGTAGCTGGTCTTACTAGTGGTGAAAATTCCGTCGATTCCAAGATTACTGCAGCTACGACAGCAATTACTGGAACAGAAATCGCTGAGCAAACTGTAAGTGGTGCGGGTATTACTGTAACTCTTGATGGAACAGTCGGTGTTCCTACCCTTACTGGAAGTGTAACGACTGCAACTTATAATAAGGCTACCGAAGATGCCGCCGGCTCTTGGTCTGATGAAACTCAAGTTGTAACCGCTGGTGCTGTTAAGTCCGCTCTTGCTGATGTTGATACTAAGCATACAGCAGATATTGAAAAAGTTGAGGCCGCTATTGAATCTCTTAGCACCTCTGGCTTCTCTCGTGAAATTGTTACCGACCTTCCAACGACTGATATTAAGCTTAATGCTATCTATCTTGTTGCAAATAAAGAGTCGGATGCTAATGAATATATTGAATACATTTATGTTGGTGGTACTGTAACCAATGGTCAAGTAAGCGGTGGTCGTTTTGAACAAATCGGTACTACTAAGACTGATCTTAGTGAGTATGCTAAGACAGCCGATGTAAATGCTTCCTTTGAAGCCACTAATGCTGAGGTTGCCAAGAAAGCTAATAGCGATAACGTTTATACAAAGACGGAAATCGATACCAAAGTAACTACTATTAATAGCGCCGTAGATGCCGCCGCTGCTAAGGGTCAACAGGGTATTACGGATGCTGCCGCTGCTAAAACTGCTGCAGATGCTGCCCAGACTGATGCTTCTCAAGCTCTTATTGATGCCGCTGCTGCTAAAACTGCCGCTGATAATGCACAAGAGGAAGTAGATGAACTCGAAGGTGTTGTTTCTACGCTTTCTCAAGTCGTTACAAATAATAAGACAGCGACTGATGCCGCCATTGCAACTAAAGCCGATCAAACAGCTCTTGATGCAACTAATACAACTGTTGCTGGACATACAATTGCTATTGAAACTCTTAATGACACAACAATTCCTGCTATTACAGGTCGTTTAGATGCTATTGAAGATATCCCGATAGTTGAAGTTGTCGCTGCTGAGAGTACTGAAGGAACTCCTAATTACGTAACAGTTTCTTCTTCAACCGCTGATGGTAAGACCACCTTCACTGTTGCTTCTACAGGAGCTCTTGAGACTCGCTTAGATACACTTGAATCCTTTGTCGGTAATACGGGCACCCCAGGTGAAGGTCTTTCTGAACTTCTTGCTAAGAAAGTTGATAATGTAACTGGTGGTTCTAATGGTATTACAATCACTACCGCTGATGCTACAGGCAGTCGTGTCGCCACTCTTTCCGTCACTCCCGATGCCACAGTAACTAAAGACAGCGTAAATGTTGTAACTTCTGGAGCTGTTGAGACCGCTATTTCAGCTTCTGCTTCTACTACTCTTGATAACGCTAAGGCGTATGCAGAAGAGCAGGTTGAGACTCTTGCAACTGAACTTAATGCAGGTACCATTAGCGCTGATAATACTGCGGTTTCTGTAACTCAGACAAATGGTAAGATTACTTCCGTAACGGTCACAAAAGGCGAGATCGCTGATAAGAATACTAATCTTGTTGATGGTGGTACAGTTTATGCTGAAACTTCCGCTCTTCAAACCGCAGTAGGCAAGAAGGTCGATTCTTCTACCTATACCGCTGATAAGGAAGCAATCGAAGGTCGCTTGGATAGTGCTGAAGGCGAGATTGATGCTCTTCAAGAATTCGTTAATGGCGCTAATAACGCTTATGCCACTAAGAGCACTGAGACTGCCGCTGCTAATGCTCAAACTTCTGCCGATAAGAAACTTGCTTCTATCACAACGTCTGATGAACGTATATATCTTGGTACACCCACTGCTGATGGTGATACGAAATCTATTTCTATTAATCTTGCTGGTAATGTTGCAATTACAGATATTTTCGGTTCTGAAACCGTGACACAAATTGGTACAGTTTATACGAAAGGTCAGACTGATTCTGCTATTGCTGCTGCGGTTGGTACTGCCGTTCAGTCTGTTGCTCTTGCTGATAGTAATACACAAACTGCCATCTCTATCGCTACTTCCGATGCCAATGCTGTAACTGTTGCGGTTGCCGACAATATCGCTACTGTTGATAAGGTTACTGTTGCTGAGGATGGTACAATCACTGTTGATACTGAAGGTGATGTATATAGCAAGGCCACTATCGATAAGATGGTTGCTGATGCTAAGCCCGAAGCTTATATCGCTACTGTTAAAGATGGTAAAGGTACCGCAACAGAGGGTCAGGTTGCCGCTCTTACAATTAAGGATGGTCGTGAGACTGTTTATGATAACGACCTCTGGGGTACTTCTGTAACACTTAATGACAATGTTCTTACCGTTTCTCATGATAAGTTATCCAATCCTAATGTTTCTAGTCGAGTTGCCTGGATTGAAGGACTCACTAAGGTTGTGGACAATAAGGCATATAACGGTGATACTGTCGTGGCGAACATTCAGACTGAAATGGTTAAGGACGGTACTCATATGTTCAAGGCTTGTTCTAATCTCACATCATTCAACGGTGACTTGTCTAGTTTAACAGATGGTGGTGCTATGTTCCAGGGTTGTACTAATCTCACCTCATTCGACGACAACCCTGGCGATTTACCTGTGAACTTGTCTAGTTTGAGATGGGGTACTAATATGTTCGCTGATTGTTCTCAACTTTCCTCATTCAACGGTAACTTGTCTAGCTTGACGATTGGTGCTTCCATGTTCACCGGTTGTTCTCAACTTTCTTCATTCAACGGTAACTTGTCTAGCTTGACGAATGGTACTTCTATGTTTACTGCTTGTTCTAATCTCACCTCATTCAATGATGATTTGTCTAGTTTGACGGAGGGTTATTTGATGTTCACTAATTCTGGATTAGAGTCATTCTCCTCTGATTTGTCTAGTTTGACGAGTGGTGAGATGATGTTCTTGGAAAGTACAAATCTCGCCTCATTCAACGGTGACTTGTCTAGCTTGACGAATGGTACTTTTATGTTCTTTGCTTGTTCTAATCTCACCTCATTCTGTGGTGACTTGTCTAGTTTGACGAGAGGTTCTAGCATGTTCAGTGGATGTCAACTTGATACTGAATCAGTAGAATGTATTGCTGATGTTATTAAGACTTGGGGTGTATATGGTGAAGATGGTTCATTAACAGGAACTTCTGACGGAAAAACTCACCAAATCACGATTGATGTTGCTGATACAGCTTCAACGGAGATTGCTAAGTATATCGAAGAAATTGCTCAGAAGGGTTGGACGGTTGCTACTAACCATACAGCATTTGCTGCTACTAGCGCGATTGACGGTGATAAGCCCGCCGCTACCTTCATGATTGCACATCCTGCAACAGAAGCTACTGCAACATATGTAGATGCTGCTGGTAATTTCTTCACAATTGAGACTGCTGTTTCCGTAATTGGTATCGGTCAGTCTGAATGGACAATCTTCGCAAGCATCGAAGATGCCATCGCTGAATGGGAACTTACTCCCGTTACTAAGTAATTTTCTCACTTAGTTTATAACAAAAAATCTCAGAGATTTAGGTCTCTGAGATTTTTTTTTTGTTTTGTAAAAATATTTTTTAAAGACGGGTAAAATCCTTATAATATAAGCGGTCATCTTCGGTCATGTCCCAATCGTCCATGAAAGTCCAATGTGTACTTCTAACTAGACCATTTGCAAAACGGATAGTCATAACACCTCTATCAATACGAATGTCAATCTGTTCATCATCCTCATAATCATCAGCGTATATTCTGCGATTATTAATAACAAGCATTGTTGCTTTAAATGTATCTACAGCTTTGGAACTTTCATAACTGTAATCGGTAATTGTAAAATAATCCATATCTTTAATTATATCACAAATTTTAAAAATGACTATTTTTTAGCTCATTCGTAATAGATAAACTGTTTTATTTGCAATATTATCAAAATCATCGATTAATGATTCTAAAGCCGATGTATTCGCATATTTTCTAATTGATGAAATGAAAGAGTCATAGTATGATTCAAAAAGATACGGTATTTCATCTTCGGGCATTTCAAATGCAATAGAAATTGGTTTAAAAGAAGACGGATTATTCATACCGAGTGTGCTTTCTACAAATTCATCTATTTTATCTGAAAAATCTTCATATGCATCATCAAGAATTTTGTGATGAGCATGAGATTTAGTTAACCAATGTAAAGTCTTTAATTGATTTAAGAATAAAAAGAAAGGCGCAAAAGTCATTGCATTTATTTAATATTAAATAATTAAGTGTCGTACATAATAAAAAGTTTCACTCAACCTAATAAGCATGAAATCAAATCAGATTTCAATTTTTCCGAGAAAGATTTTGAAGTAAAAACTACAGCATCTGACTCGCCAGTATTTGAGTTTAAAGAAGAAATTATTATTATTAATAATGAAAGCATATCATTCAATTTTAATAGTTTAACACAACTAATTGGTGATTATACTATTATTAATGAAGAAAAAATTAATGAGGATGATGATATGTTATTTATTAGCGAAAATGACGACTCAGAGGAATTTGTTTTAGAAAGTTATATGTCCAAAGATCTGACGGACGATAACGATGACAATATAAAGAAAATATTAATTGTTGCAAAATTTGGCAATTTAGATACTAAATTTTATTCTCGTCCCATAACACTTATAAAATCTAAAGACGAATCAGCATGGGATATATTCACATATTCATTTAACTTAAATAAAGAACAATTATCGGCTTTTGAATTATCTGTTTCTGATAATGAGCCATATTATGATTATATAAAATTTAATATATATAATAAAAAAGGAGATACGATTAGCTATCAAATAAAATATCGTGTCATAGATAGAAGCGAAATTTCTTCATACGAAATTATAACAGATGATTATAACGAAGTAATTGAAGAAAAGAATAAAGTTAAATTTAGGTTATTAAGCGCTAATTTGGATAATAACGGTAAAATCTCATTTATGTTCGACAATATAGCAAATAAAAAATCTCAAATTGTTTTGGCTGAAATTAAAAAGTCATGATATAATAAATTCATGCAAAATCGTAATGTTTTAGAAAAAACGGGTAATATAGAAAATGCTATTAAAAATGGTGAATATCCATTTATTATTTTATTTGATGGCATTTTTAATCCAACAGAAAAAATTTTAAATTCTTTTATTGAAAATATCGAAAAAGAAAATAATGAATCTTTTAAAAGGGTTCTCTTTAAGACTAAATCAGCATTTAGAATCGGTGTAATTAGGGTAGAATGTTTTTATTTTAAAGATATTATAGTTAAAGATAAAAAATATATTTTTAATAAAGAAAAATTTACAAATATTATTAAAGATTTTTGCAAAAATCATAAGCAAACAATGTTTTTATTACCGATGTCATCTATTTCTAATAATTTTAAAAAGGAGATATATGAAATATTAGAAACTCATGTGCATGATACTAAGATTACTATTTTAAATTAAATAATTTATATGGCAAAAATTAATAATCCACAAGACCAGAATGGAATTGGTCTTATTAACCAAACAGTTTTTGATGAAGAGCATGCTCTCCGAGTTGCCGAAGAGACACGCATCGAAGGTAAATTAGATGCTGAAGTTGAACGTTCTACTAATAAGGATAATAGTTTAGATGATAAAATTAATGCAGAAATATCTCGCGCTACGATCAATGAAAGTGTTATTTCAGTTATTTTAAATGATGAAATCGCAAGAGCTTCTGCGGAAGAGTCCCGTATCGAAGGTAAATTAGATGCTGAAGTCAATCGTTCTTCCGAAAAAGATGCACAACTAGACGATGCAATTAAAGCAGAAACGTCTCGTGCCATGAACATTGAAGATACTATAACAACTAATTTAAATACTGAAATTACACGTTCTACCGGGGAAGATGCGCAATTAGACGGTGCAATTAAGGCAGAAACGACTCGCGCGACTGGTGTAGAAAATAATATTATTGAAACCATTTCATCATTTGCAAGTGAAAATATCGTAACTGAAACTGAAACTCTTAATTCATCTGAACGTAAATTGATTGTCGGACAAATTGAACAAAAGTTCGAATCTTCTAACACTTTTCCTGTCAATGTTCGTGGATTTGGTGAAATTATTCAAAAGACGGGCCAGTTGAAGTCAATTAAAATATATTGTCCCTCTAACTCTAATACTACTCAATCAGTTTGGCTGAAAGTTTTTGAAAAAACAAATAATGGAAATATTTTTATCGGTATTTCTGATAATATTAATACTCATGGACAAAATGAAACATTATTATATACTTTTGAGCAGTCGCAGGTCATTCTTTATGCAAATAAAGAGTACTACTTTGTTTTCTGTACAGAAGCTCAGAAAGACCTAACTGTTTATTATGATGGAAGCCATTCTGTAGATTGTTGCTTAAAGTGCAGTAATAATAATGGAACGGGCGGTCTTTTGGGTAGTAACGGCTATTCGGTCACTGCATCAAAGTCAATTTATAATATATTCTTATACAAACCGGTCATCTCTAGCGTAGAACTTGATACTCATATTTGTGATAAAGATATTCACATTTCTGAGAAAGAACGAACTTCATGGAACGAAGTTAAGATGGCTTGGGATGAAACAAAAACTAATTTTACAAATAATCTGCCTGAAATTGCACAAGATAAATTATCTAGTTATGGTTTCATGATTAAGTCGCCTAAATCAGGTTCTCTTAAAACAGTAACATCTTTTTGTAGAGAAGCAGGTACGGCAGTCGGTGGAGAGACGTATTTAAAAGTTTGGAACGAAGCGAATGAATGTATTGGGTGCTCTGTTAATAAATTTGTTCATTCTCTCAATGCGGTTCATGAATATATTTTTGAAAATATTACATTAGAAAAAGACAGCTATTATAAGTTCTCGTATATAACTGATGAAGAACAAAAGACAACTTCTGAAACTAATGGTAATGTTGAAGTTTGTCTTAAATCCACGACAGTTTTCCCTAGGGCAGAGGTCGACCAGATTTTTAGCGGTTACTCTTTAAATCAATCTTTGGATAGACAGGTTCTTAATAATACTTCTTCCGTTCAAATTATTATTGATATTAATTTCTTCAGCGAAATTGAGAATCTTGAAAAGAAAATTTCTAATAATGAAAAAAATATTTCAGCAATTGGAGTTGATATTGATTCAATAAATACAACAATTGATTTAATAAAAGAGCCCGTTATTCGCGCATTTAATAGTGAAGGAACTACATTAAATGAAATTGTTGTTAATGTAAATGAACAAATTTCAGATATTTATATTTCTTATGAATCTTCGGCTGGAGCAATTTTTGCAAGTAGCGTGATAGCCAATTCTCCTTATTTTACAGTTAATAAGGAAGCATCACAAATTTCACCTATGGTACATGAAGGTTTTGATATCACATTCAATGATTTATCTACGATTACCGATGTAATCAGAGAATATATAATTGTTGATGCAATCGTTGCAAATCCTGATTGTACTAATTGTAAACATATCAGTTATATCTTACCGATCACGTTTAAGAGCATTTCTGCTGAATAAATTTAAAAAATAAAATATTTTTTAATTTAAGAACTCAAGGTATAAGTCCTTGAGTTCTTTCTACTTTTTTAATTTTTAGAACTTTTTGATAATAAAAATCAATAATTTTTTAAAAATATTGATGCTTTAAATAAACATACATTATGAAAAAAGGAACATTTGTAAATTGTTCAGAGGCTGTTAATGAATATGTGAATCGTGAAGACTGGAGAATTAAAAGTAATGCAAATACTGGATTTTCTGCCGCGGGGCTTGTGAACAACCTTGCCGGTAAAGTAATTGCGAACTGGTGGTTGGATGAAATTTATTCTAAGGAGGAAGGTAATGCCCATCGCAATGGTGATTATCATATTCACGACCTAGATATCTGTGGTTCCTACTGCTGTGGACATGATCTTCAGAAACTTCTCCAGGAGGGTTTCAATGGAGTTGTGTCTCGAGTAGGTGCGAAACCTCCTAAGCATTTCCGTGAAGCACTTTATCAGATGGCTAACTATCTTGGAATTTTGCAAGCAGAATGGGCAGGTGCGCAGGCGTTTTCTTCATTTGATACTCTTCTTGCACCTTATGTATTTTATGATATGATGATCGAGGGTATCGACGAGAAGTCTATTCGTAAAGCTATTGTAAATTTTGTTTATAATCTTAACGTGCCTTCTCGTTGGGGTCAGTCGCCATTCACAAATATTACGATTGATTGGACGATGCCGACGAGCTTGAAGGACCTTGTTCCAATGCGAGGTGACAAGCCTTATTTTGTTGGCATTTATGAACGTTCTCTAAAGGAAAAGATTGAAGCGGATAAGCAGAATAGCATTGGTGAATCTAAGTATCTTAAGTTTGTAGATGAAATTCGTCGACGTCTCAATGACTATGAATCTGATGAAGAGATGTTAATGTATTCTATTTCTTATAAGATCTTCCAGCCCGAAATGGATATTATTAATCGTTGTTTTTATCAGGTTCTTAATGAGGGCGATAAAGATGGTCAGCCGTTTACATTCCCTATTCCGACTGTAAACATTACTGAAGACTTTGACTGGGATAATCCCAACTGTTATTATCTCTTTGAGAATGCGGCTAAGTATGGTTCTTCTTATTTCCAGAACTTTATTGGTTCTCAATATCTTCGAGATGAAAATGGTAAGTTGTCGATTAAGGATCCAAATGCTTATAGTCCCAACGACTTGCGCAGTATGTGCTGTCGTCTTCAGCTTGATAAGAAAGCTCTTCGTAAACGCGGTGGTGGTCTCTTCGGTTCTGACTCCCAGACTGGTTCGATCGGTGTGGTAACCATTAATATGGCTCGTCTCGGTTACCTCTTTAAGGGCAATATTGAAGGTCTTAAGACACGTTTGAAGGAGCTTTGTGATATGGCTTCCTCTACACTCGAAAAGAAGCGTAAGAAAGTAGTAGAGCTTAATGAGCAGGGTCTTTACCCATATACTCGTCGTTATATTAACACTCTCGATACATTCTTCTCTACTATTGGTGTGAATGGTATGAATGAGATGATTCGTAACTTTACAAATGATGAGTATGATATTACGGATTCTCGTGGGCAGGAGATGTGTAAAGATTTGCTTGATTTCATTAATGAGCAACTTTTGCGATATCAGGAAGAGACTGGAACTCTTTATAATCTTGAGGCAACACCCGCCGAAGGAACAACATATCGTTTTGCCCGAGAAGATGCCAAGCGTTATAATGATATTATTCAGGCAGGTTTTCCTGATGCACCTTATTATACTAACTCTTCTCAGCT
>JAEIGA010018570.1_pt1 | contig 10596 bp, 6 predicted proteins | sample 9270691 | NCBI WGS metagenome assembly JAEIGA01 (sample SAMN17057246, study PRJNA624740) | gut metagenome | biome: biome; isolation source: fecal sample | host: Bos grunniens | place: China: Xizang | collected 2019 | reverse complement strand
GGGAATATGGGCGGCGGAATATGATATTGAAAACTTCCGCCTGATCTCGGAACCTGCAGCACTGTGGGGCGGCGCCATGGCAGGCGCCGCATCGCCGGAAGCGCCGCACATCTATCACATCGGCGGATGGTACTATCTGCTGATCGCGGAAGGCGGTACGGAAATGTACCACAGCGCAACAGTTGCGCGAAGCCGCTCACCTCTGGGACCGTATGAGGGAAATCCTTCCAATCCGGTACTTACAATGCGGCACATGGGCAAAAAAGCGCTGATCCAGAATGCCGGGCACGCCGATCTGGTAGAAACGGGAACCGGAGAATGGTACGCTGTTTTTCTTGCTTCGCGTCTGATCGGTGGTGTCAGCAAAAATCTGGGCAGAGAGACTTTTATAGTCCCGGTGGAGTGGGAAGACGAATGGCCGCTCTTTTCACCTCAGACAGGCAAAGTGGAGTGGGAGTATCCGCTTCCGGAGAGCTTGACGTGGTCACCGTTGGGAAAGAAACAGGTGCGGGATGAATTTGACAGTTCGCAGCTGAGCATGGACTGGTGTTTCTGGGGAAGTCACGGAGAACAATTCCCGGTCCACTCAGAACAAGGGCTGAAACTTCCGTGCCTGCCTCAGGCCCTTGCGGATCCGCTTCGTCCCATGTCCATGGATGCGGAGCGTCCGGAAAACAATTCTCTGGCTTTTATCTGCCGCAGGCGCCGACAGCCCCACTGCCGTTTCTCCTGTAAGATGCAGTTTGTGCCGATGAAAGAGGAGAGCGCAGGAATCGCAGTAGTACAGGCGATGAACCATCAGTTCCATCTGGAACTTGCCGTTGCAGGCGGGCAGACTGTCGTGCAGCTGGTGCAGTATACAGCTGATTATGAGCTGCCGCCTTATATACCGGGATTTAAGGCAACTACTAACAAGACGGTCCTGGCTTCCGCTCTCTGGAACCGGGAGGAGATCGTTCTGGAAATGGAACTCGATGAGAACCGCTATATCTTCCGTTACGGCGCAGATGAAAAAGATCTTGCAGAACTTGCCTGCGCGGACGGCGCTGTCATCAATCCGGAAAAGGTCGGCTGCATGGTAGGAGAAGTGCTGGGACTGTACGCAAGCGGAAACGGGAAAAAATCAGAGAACAGAGCTCTGTTTTGCCGGTCTGAGTACGAAGATCTTTAACGTAGTGCAATAAATGGAAATATTCATTGCAAAGAAGTGAAAGAAAACCTTCTGTTTCTTTCGCACAGAAACAAATGGTTTGCGGTTTTTGCAAAGAACAAAGAGTATTGTGTCAGCTAAAACATATCGGAAAACGGCTTTAAAAACGATAATGAATAAAAATGCAGAGTGTCCTGTGTTGTTTCCAAGACAGGGTCGATGACCCGCACAGAGGTATCTGCATTGCGCATAGAACGAGTCGACATAACGTTTATGTATCGGCGGCGCGTTCGAAGCGCCGTTAAAAGGAGGAATGTAATAATGGAAGAAAATAAGACAGCTGCAGTTCAGCATGAGAAAGCCTCTCCGAAGCTGCTGGTAGGCTATGGTCTCGGTGAGATCGGATGCCAGATGAGCTGGTACATGATCAATAACTATCTGAACATCTTCTACACGGATGTTGTAGGATTGACAGGCGCAGCAATCTCCACGATCGTTCTGATCGCCAGAGTCTGGGACGCTATCAACGACCCTATGATGGGACAGATCGCAGACCGCACGAACACCCGCTGGGGCAAGTTCCGCCCTTACCTGATGTTTGCTCCGCCTGTACTGGCGATCTTCAATATCCTGACCTTTACGGTATTCCCTGTCCAAGGTCTTGCAAAAGTTATTCTCTGCGGTATTTGCTATATCGGCGCCGGCATGGCTTACACTGCGTGCTCCATTGCCTATCAGGCTCTGCTCAACGTTATCGCAGTGGATTCCAGAGTCCGTCAGCTCCTGGCGACTGCGAGAAGTACCGGCGCTTCCATCATCGGTATCATCCTCTCGATGGTCGCTATGCCCACGATCCTTCGCTTCAGTTCTGCTGTTAATGAAAACGGAGATAAGATGGCTGATGGTCACGGCTATTTCATCGCGACGGTTATCTTCTCCCTGATCCTGATCCCTGTATTCTGGCTCTGCGCATATATCTGCAAAGAGACTTATACGGACCAGCTTCACGGAAGCGCTCCCGCTGAGAAAGCTAGCTTTATCGACAACATGAAGGGCCTGTTCCAGAACGACCAGCTGCTGATGGTCGTCATCGCAACTGTCATCGGCACCATCTGCGTAACCGGCCGTTACGGAATCCTTGTCTACCATGTCATCTACGTCGTTGGCGGCCCTCAGTATATTGCTACTATGTTTACAGCCATGACTGTAGGTCAGCTTTGCGGCACACTTACCGTTCCGTGGGGCACCAAGGTTTTCGGAAAGCGCAACTACATGCTCATCATGAACGCGATCATGGCAGCCGGCTTTGTGGCTCTGTTCCTCAATCCGACCAACAACCCGGTGTATCTGATCGGCGCATCCTTCATCGGATCTCTCGGATTCGGTGCACCCGCCATCTGCTACGGCATGGTCGGTGACTCCCTTGAGTACGGCGACTGGAAGCTTGGAAAGCGCCAGGAAGGTCTTGCGGCTTCCATGCTGAGTTTCGGTGTCAAGCTTGCAACAGCGATCTGCGCACCTGTTGTCCTGCTTCTTGAGGCAGTAGGTTATGTTCCCAATGTTGAGCAGGCCGCTTCCACCAAGATGGGCATCAACTTCATGGTCAACATGCTGCCCGCTATCCTTGCAATCGTTTCCTGCATCCCGCTGATCTGGTACAAGCTCTCTGATAAGCGCGTCTCTGAGATCCGCGCGGACCTCGAGGCAGGCAAGCACGCTTGGGACAAGTAATATAACTAATAATTCAGCACTCCCGAATGCGAAGCATTTGGGACATGGGGTGCTGAATACTAACATCAAGAGCGGAGTGACCCTCCGCTCTTACTGTATTTAAGGGGTGTGTTATGAACGAAAATTATATTTTTCCCTTCCTATGGATGCGCGGTGAACCGGAAGAAGTGATCCGCGAAGAGATCGCGAAAATCGCCGAATGCGGGATCCGCGCCGTGTGCGTGGAAGCGAGGCCGCACAAGGATTTCTGTGGACCGGGCTGGTGGCACGATATGGACATCGTCCTGGACGAGGCAAAAAAGAGAGACATGAAGATCTGGATCCTCGACGACAAGCATTTCCCTACCGGCTACGCGAATGGCCTCATCGAGCAGCATCCGGAGCGGAAGAAGCAGTATATTGCCTGCACGACTGCAGACATCTACGGGGCGAGCCGCCCTTTGACGCTCAATATTCAGCGGATGCTCAAACCGACGATCGGTTTCTGGGAGATCGGAAATCCGGTCGATTACGCGGAGCGGGCAGGAAATACGCTCGTTTCTGTTGTGGCTCTCCGCTATGAGGAGGGACACGTATTCCACGAGGACTCTGTGGATCTGACAGATCTGTGTAAGGACGGAAGCGTTTCTTTTACACTTCCCGAGGGACAGTGGCGTGTCCACGTGATCTACCGCACAAGAACGGACGGCGGCGATCCGACCTATATCAACATGATCGATAAGGTCTCTGCCCACACGCAGATCGAAGGTGTCTATGAGGCCCATTATGCCAAATATGCCGATGAATTCGGAAAGACCATTGCCGGATTCTTCTCCGATGAACCACAGTTTGGAAATATCAGCGAGCAGAGTTTCGACACCAGGCTCGGCAAGAAGAAAATGCCCCTTCCCTGGAGCGAAGAACTTGAAGAGATGCTGAATGCGCGATACGGGGCAAAATATCGCACGCTTCTTCCTTTCCTCTTTGCGCAGAGCGCGGAGAAAAAGCTGCAGCCGCAGATCCGCTATGACTATATGGACTGCATCTCCAAGCTGTACGCACAGAATTTTGCGCGTCCTATCGGAGCGTGGTGCAGGGAACATGGCGTGGAATATATCGGGCATGTTGTCGAGGACAACAGCGTCCACAGCCGTCTGGGACTCGGCGCCGCGCACTGGTTCAGGGCGATGGAAGGCCAGGATATGGCCGGCATCGATATGATCGGCGGTCAGTACTATTTTGGCGCGCCTGTCCAGGAGCGAAAGATGATGGCGGAAGGGGATGGAGAATTCTTCCACTATGCGCTGGGCAAAATGGGCGCATCCGGAGGACATCTCGACCCGAAGAAAAAGGGACGCACGATGTGTGAGCTCTTCGGAGCCTACGGCTGGGGATTCGGCGTGCGCGATATGAAACATCTGCTGGACCATCTGCTCGTAAGAGGAATAAACCATTTAGTACCCCACGCATTTTCCATGGCAGAATATCCGGATCACGATTGCCCGCCGCACTTCTACGCGCGGGGGAATAACCCGCAGTTCCCTTACTTCGCGGAGCTGATGAAATACGCGAACAGAATGTGCGATAAGTTAAACGGCGGAGACCATGTTGCATCTGTTGCAGTCTTATATGACGGGGAACTGGATTGGACGGGAGATCGCCTTCCCATGCAGAAGGTCTGCCGTGTGCTCACCGAGAATCAGATCGAGTTCGATATCGTCTGCCTGGATATGCTCAGAAATCTCTCTGCATATAATGGAAGTCTTGCGGATGGCAAGCTGATCATCAATGGTGTTGTTTTTGACGCCCTGTTGGTGCCGGGCGCGGATTATGTGCCGGAGGGGCTCCTGACATTTGCGAAGGCAGCCGGTGGGTTCCCGGTCGTATTTGCGGACCGAAGACCTTCCGGCATACTCAGCGATGAGAGCGGGACCGCGGAAGGAACAGAAGCTCTCTCACGGATCCCGGTCGTTAAGTGCGATTCCATGGTCCTCGATTTGGAAGAGATCTGCGGGCGAAAGCTCAGACTCTCACCTGCCGCACCTTTTGTCACTGTTTACCATTATCGCAGAGGCGGGCAGATCCTGATGCTGATGAACGAGTCCGCGGAAACTCCGTTTGAGGGGGCTATCGAGCTGTCATCGGAAAATGGTTTTGTATATTACAACGCCTTTGAGGACAAGTATGAGGAAGCGCAGTGCAGTATTTGTGAAGGGGCTGCTAAGATACAAATCCGTCTTCAGCCCGGAGAGAGCTGCCTGCTCGTGGAAAAGATCGGAGATATTGAGGCTGAGTGTCCTCATGTTGATGTCAGCGAGCGGATCAAAGGGTGCAGTAAGTATATTGACATTGCTGCAGACTGGGAAGTGCAGACCACGAAAGCCGGGAAGGAAGCGCCGGCCGGAGAATGGAGATTTATGAAAGATCTGGCTCCGATCAGTGAAGAGGATCCCTCATTCTCCGGAACTATTCGTTACAAGAAGAAAGTGCGGATCGGAGAAAAGCCGGAGGAAGCTTATCTGGCGGCGGAACAGGTATATGAAGTCATGCGGGTTGCCGTCAATGGTTCAGAAGCCGGCACGGTGCTTGCTCCGCCTTATCAGATTTCGATCGGACAATTGCTTCAGGCGGGTGACAATGCGATAGAGATCGAAGTGGCCACGACACCTGCCCGCGACGCGGCTTCTTATCCGCAGCCGCCCTTTGATTTCTTCCATGAGGCGCTGGAGCCGACAGGGATGTTCGGCAGTGTCGGAATATTTGTCATGTAACAAATTGTGAAAAGACTCATAGGGGCACGTCCTGCAACTTAGAACATCTATTTGTTGCAGGGCGTGCTTTTTTATTGCTGTAAATTGCATGGATTTGCAATGATTGATATCTCATCTAAAACAGCTGAAAAGAATAAATACTCCCGAATCCATAGAATAGTACTTGGAAACAACACAGACACTAATGTTATTCGATTCCCGGCGCCGGAAGGGCGTCCCACGAAAGGAGAGATTGTTATGTACAAATATGACAAAAAAGGACCCAAGCGCGGCGTAGCGCTGTACAGCTACTCTGCAGAATTCGGTCTGACGAAGACACTTGAGGATTGCTTCGAAGATGTCCATGATATGGGCGCCCATGGAATTGAGATCCTGGCTAACACACATATCGAGAATTATCCTTATCCGACAGATGAGTGGGTAGAGAACTGGTTCAGACTCTGTGACAAATATGAGATCGTTCCCGTAGAGTACGGCAACTGGATCGACTCCCATGTCCTCGGCGACAGAGACCTCACCACAGAAGAATCTGTTGAAATGCTCAAGAGAGACATCCGCCTGGCTCACCGCCTCGGATTCACTGTTATGAGAACCAAGATGCCTGTTATCAACGATCTGCTCGAGCCCGTCCTGAACTGGAGAGAGATCATTAAAGGCGCTCTGCCGCTGGCTGAGGAACTCGGCATCCAGATGTGCCCCGAGATCCACACTCCTTCCAATCTGCAGGGCAAACTGGTCACGGAGTTCGTCGACTTCATCAAGGAGACCGGCACGAAGAACTTCGGCCTCAACATCGACTTCTCCGTATTCCGCACGGAGTTCAAGGAAGGCGAGTGGGTAGATCCCAACTACACACCCAACAAGCCCGAAGACATCATCCCGCTTCTTCCTTACATCTACTGCTGCCACGCCAAGTTCATCAACATGAGCGATGACTTCCAGGAGACTACGATCCCTTATCCTCAGATCATCAAGGTCATGCAGGAGAACGGCTATGAGGGATATCTGCTCAGCGAATATGAAGGCGCGGACAAGTATGATGACGGCTACGAAGTAGGCCAGACACTGAGAAAACAGCACATCATGCTCAAGAATCTGCTCGGTGACTAAAAATTGAAAAATATGTTATGACATATTTTTCAATTACAAGGTTTGCAATGCAAACCTTGTGGGATTGAATATAACTTCAACTTGGAGGTAAGAATTATGGAAAAACAGGTTATCCAGTCTGTAGGATTCAGAAATATCAAAGATGAGAACGGAAATGTCACCGGCTTTCAGTTCAAGGTGAGACTGCCTTATTACAGAGGAATTTTCCTCTCTCAGATCCGCCCCGGAACTCTTTTCATCGACGGTGAGAAGATTGAGAAGGACGACATCGTATGGAACATCAAGGGTGAAGACTTTACAAATGAAGAGATGAGAACCGACTTCCAGACACATTGGGCAGTCACATGCCCCGCTGTCCTGAAGGTGAAAAAGCCCGGCGGACTCGCACAGGGTTATCATGACCTGAAGTATGGTTTCTGCTTCACATCCTCTTACATGCCGCCCATCATCCAGGCGCATCTTGATCCCGACCAGGAGAGCATGGTATTCATGCCTGAGTTCGGTCATCACGTAAATGAAAGAAGACTGCTGATCGTCTGATCAGTTCATTAGTACACGGCAGGAAGCCTGCGATCCCCTTCGATCGCAGGCTTTTTGTATACGCAGCAGAGCAGCCCGCTCTGCGATCCTTGGACTTACAATTCCGTCACCAATTCTGATGTTTTTATCGTCGGATCAAACTCTGAATCATTGCCTGAGTTAGAGCGCAGGTTCAAAACATAGCTGTCCGGCAATTCTCTGGGAGCAAATCCGGTGATCTGTTTGAAGACTCTGTTGAAATTCCGGATGGTCTCAAAACCGCAGTTAATTGCTATTTCTGTCATGCTCATTTCAGTATTTTGAATCAGGTCGATCGCCTTATTCACCCGGATATGATTCAGATACATCGAAAAAGTCATCCCCGATATTCGTTTAAAAAAACGTGAGAAATAGGCTTCCGACATATTCATATATTCGACTGCTTTCGAAAAGCTGTAGGCTTCCGCATTTTCGTCTATGTCATACAGCAGCTTTTTGTAGCGCTCGGTCGCCGCGGATGTTGTGACGGCGGCTTCCTGAATATCCAAAGCGGAGAAAATTCCGGCGATCAGCTGCTGCATCAGGGCATTGCCGATCTCGTCATAAAATCTCTCCTTCTTAAAACCGGATACCCGGATCTTCTCAAGCGTTTCCAGAACACGGAAGCAATCCGAGAAGATCGGTTCCGTAAGACAATAATTGTCGGTGATGCGGCGGATGAGGTCATCCGAAAAAAGAGACACGTATAGAGTCGTGCCGGGGGCGGAGAGAATCGAATGAACGGATTGTCCCCTCAGGTAAATACACTGTCCTTTCCGCAGTGTAAATGTCTCCTGATCCAGGGAAATAAGAGCTTCTCCGCTCTCACATACAGCGATCTCGTGATCAAAATGCCAATGCGATATGTTTTTCAGGTTTCGATATTTTCCTACCCATACAAGTGAGTGGTCCGGATAGATCCGGTGCTCATGATTCGCTAACATAGTTCAAGTTTAGTTGAAGAGTCAATAAATGTCTATAATGGGAGATTAGATTTCTTTAATGTCAACAGGCGTTTACTTATAATTCTGCTTAGGAAACAACACAGGTCACTTAAAGGAATGAGCGCAAAGCGCTTCGATTTGGATTTGGAGGTAATTTATGAAACAGTTCTGGTTTGTGGTAGGATCCCAGGATCTCTACGGAGAAGAAGTACTTAAAACAGTAGCAGCAAGAGCAGGGGAAATGGCCGCATGGCTGAGCGAAAAGCTTCCCTATCCTCTGGTCTATAAAGTGACGGCAATGTCCTCCGGACAGATCACAAAGGTGATCAAGGAGGCCAATTATGATGACGAGTGTCTTGGCGTAGTGACATGGTGCCATACTTTTTCACCCTCCAAGATGTGGCTGACGGGTCTTGCTATGCTGCAGAAGCCTTGGTGCCATCTGGCTACCCAGTACAACCGGGAGATCCCCAACGAAGAGATCGATATGGACTTCATGAATCTCAATCAGGCAGCCCACGGAGACAGAGAGCACGGCTTTATCGGAGCAAGGCTCAGAAAGTCCAGAAAAGTGATCGCCGGTTACTGGAAAGAAGAGAGTGTGATCGCAAGACTGGCGGAGTTTGAGAAAGTCTGCGTCGGCATCGATTTCTCTAAGAACCTCAAGGTCATGCGCTTTGGCGACAATATGAGAGACGTCGCTGTCACCGAAGGCGACAAAGTCGAGGCGCAGAACAAGCTCGGCTGGGAAGTCAATTTCTGGGCGGTCGGCGATCTGGTAAAAGAGATGAATGCCGTTACCGAGGAAGAGGTGGACTCGCTCTGTAAGGAATATTTTGACCGGTACGATGTGGCTACGGACAATATGGCCGCGATCAGGTATCAGGCAAGAGAAGAGATCGCCATGAAGAAGATGATGGACAGGAACGGATGCAAGGCGTTCAGCAATACTTTCCAGGATCTGTACGGTATGGAGCAGCTCCCCGGTCTGGCGTCCCAGCACCTGATGGCACAGGGCTACGGTTACGGCGGAGAAGGCGACTGGAAAGTCAGCGCCATGACAGCCATCCTCAAGAAGATGGGAGAAGGTGAGAACGGAGCATCCGCTTTCATGGAAGACTACACCTATCATCTGGTCGACGGGGCAAAATATTCCCTGGGCGCTCATATGCTGGAAGTCTGCCCTTCTCTTGCAGCCGGAAGACCCCGCATCGAGACCCATCATTTGGGTATCGGCATGAATGAGAAGGATCCTGCCCGTCTGGTCTTTGACGGAAAAGAGGGCAAGGGAATTGTCGTCTCCCTGATCGATATGGGCGGCAGGATGAGACTGATCGTTCAGGACATCGAGTGCGTTAAGCCCATTATGGACATGCCCAATCTCCCCGTTGCCAAAGCTATGTGGAAAGCGATGCCTTCCCTTGAGACGGGTGTGGAGTGCTGGATCACAGCCGGCGGCGCCCATCACACAGTGCTCAGCCTGGATGTCACTGCGGAGATGATGCGCGATTTTGCCAAATTTATGGACATTGAATTTGTACATATTACTAAGGACACAACAGTGGAAGCGCTTGAAGAAAAGCTGCTCATTAACGACCTGATCTGGAAGCTTCGCTGATTCTGACTCAGATAGCGCAGTGAGCTTCACAATAGGAGGATGCCATACATGAATTTAAAAGAAACAGCGATCGGAATAGAACTGGGCTCCACAAGAATTAAGGCCGTCATGATCGGCAGGAACCATGAAGTGCTGGCCCAGGGAGATCACGCTTGGGAGAACTCTTTCAGAGACGGCGTGTGGACCTATTCCCTTGAAGAGGTAAAAGATGGCCTGCAGGACTGCTTTGCGGAGCTGAAAAAAGATGTGAAAGAAAAATACGACACAGACCTGACGACGACCGGGGCCATCGGCGTTTCGGCTATGATGCACGGATATCTGCCTTTTGACAAAGATGACTGGCAGCTGTGTGAATTCCGCACATGGAGAAACACCATTACGCAGGAGGCGGCAGAAAAGCTGAGTGAACTGTTCGACTTCAACATTCCGCAGAGATGGTCTATTGCCCACCTGTACCAGGCAATTCTCAATAAAGAAGAGCATGTGAAAGACATCGCCTATATCACTACTTTGGCCGGATATGTCCACTTTGTCCTGACCGGAGAGAGATTTATGGGAATCGGCGAAGCGAGCGGCATGTTCCCGATCGATTCCGAGAAGCTCTGCTACGACGAAGAGATGGTCAGAAAGTTCAACGAGTGCACAGGCCTTGACCTTCTCTCCATGCTGCCGCAGATCAAGATAGCAGGTGAGCCTGCCGGCGTCCTCACCGAGAAGGGCGCACTGTATCTTGAT
>JAEIGA010018569.1_pt1 | contig 10597 bp, 9 predicted proteins | sample 9270691 | NCBI WGS metagenome assembly JAEIGA01 (sample SAMN17057246, study PRJNA624740) | gut metagenome | biome: biome; isolation source: fecal sample | host: Bos grunniens | place: China: Xizang | collected 2019 | reverse complement strand
TCCTTCAATACAAGCTATTTGAGAGACATAAGAAGTACCTTTAGTATTTTCTAGTGTGATATTGCCAGTTGAATAGATTAAAGGTGAGCCTCTGCCGCTTGTTTTGCTTACTCCTGTGTTGATGTCAGAGTTTTTGACATGGACTTGGCCTTCTCCACGGTCTGTTGCAAGGGCAGCACAGCTTTGGCCGTCTGTGTTGATGACGACATTTTCAGCGTTGATGATTCCGTTGTATGTTGCATCAAGTCCTCTTGACTTGTCTGAATGGGTTGTGATTTCCACGTTTTTAATTGTGGCCTGTGTGGTTCCTTCAACTGTGGTTTTGCCAGGTTCTTCACTTCCTCCAGGGCCTTGGCCGTCAACGGTTTCAATATTCTGTCCGCCGTCAGGCATTTCTGGAGGTTGGCCTCCTCCATTCCCTCCATTTGCTTCAGGTGGCTGTCCGCCGGCACCGCCTTGTGCTGAACCTTCACTTGAAGCTTCAGCATTTGTTACAAAAATACCGTTGGATCCTTTGGAATTGGTGTTTATTTCAACATCTGAAATGTCCAAGGTTCCATTTGTGTTAACTAAAATGGCGGAGTTAACTCCATAAAAATCAGCATCATCACCGCTTGTGGCGGTGTCTCCGGTTTTGTTGATTATGGATTGAGTAATTTTTAATATTCCTCCATTTTTAACTAAAATAGTGTTAATGTCAGCATTTTCAGTATGATATAATCCATTAGTTTCATCTAAGGTTTTTGAATCAACAATAAGATTTCTTTTGTCTTCAAGCGCATTTGTGTCAACACTAACAGAATCCGTGCCGGTTGCAGTATGTGAATTCACAAAAGCACATGCACAAATTATTAATAAGATTGCAATAACGCCAAGTATTAATTTTGGTTTCATAAAAATAATAACTCACAGGTTATATTTAATTATTTTTGTTTAACTTCTGCCTAAGTTTTTTTTTTTAATGAGATAATGGTATTTTACTAAGTTCAATAATTTCCAAAATCAAGTAAATCAGGGCCAATATTATATCTTTTTTCTTTTGGAGGTAAATTCATATAATCTCCATAGATGGTTGTTAATATTTTATCATATTCCTTTTGTATATTAATTTCAATATCTTCAAATTTAACTTTTTTAGAGGGTTCAAAATCTCTTTTATCAAGAAATCCATATTTTCCATATTTTAAATAATCAACTTGTGAATAGAAAGCAGTAACATAATCAGTTTTTTCTTTATTATATTTTGTTAAACAATTTAAATAGCTATTTTTTAGAGATTTATATCCTGGGAATATTTTTAAAGTGTGATGCAGTAAAGAATGAATAACTGAAATAATTTTATTTGGAGTTTCAATGTCATATAATGAATTTATTAGCAAATGACGAATAATTTGCACCATATTATGTTGAATTTTTTGTTTATTTTTTGATTTGGAAATATTGTCAAGGGGAAAAATATCAATACAAATTCCTTTGATATATGAAGTAGGTAACTCAAAACTGTTTTCAAATCTTGTTCCTTTTAAACATACTTGACTAATTGGCATATAATATTCTTTTTGTTTGCATAAAGATAAAACATAATATTCCTCACTTAATTCAGTGTCCATTATTTTCAATAATTTCTCATAATCCTCTCTAAACATTGCAATATCTATATCATCATCCCAAGGTATAAATCCTCCATGGCGAATAGCACCTATTGCTGTTCCGCCATATGCATAATATTTTAACCCATGGGCTTCGCAAATTGAGATTACTTCTTTTAAAATCTTCAGTTCTAATTTTTGCACATGTTTTAATTCATCAGGATCGTATTCTTTAAATTTTTGCATTTTTGTTTCCCTCTTGCAGAAAGTATATCTATTAAATAGTTTTATCTTGTGTTTCTTTTAAATTTTATTAAATTAAAAATTAAAATCAAGATATTATTTATTTTTAATATATCCAAATAATATTATTTAAGACATATCCTATATTTGTAATGAATTTATGTAAAATTAATTTAATGTTTAAAGGCAAATCATAATGTAAAATATATTGTTTAACTGACTCTGAATTAATGTTGATGATGGGTAAAACGAATTTGATATTAAATTATAATTCATTAGACAGTAAAAAATGGAATGGTAGTAAATTAGCACTTATCACAGAATCCTATAACTACAATGAAATATTGTAATGTTACATTAAAAAATTCATAATAACTGACAATACACTTAATATTCCCTAATATTTAAAAAGAAAAATAATTAGATTTATTTTGAAAATCTTTTATGAATTTAGGTCTATCTAGAGTTATATTTTCTTTTTTAATATTTCCCAAAATCAATTTCTTCGGGTGCTGGATTAAATCTAGATTCTTTTGGTGGCAACTCCATATAATTACCATAATCCATTTTTAATATTTTATCATAATTATTTGGAATATTAACTTCAATGCCCTCAAATTTTGCTTTTTTGATAGGGAACCAATCAGTTTTAAAAGATACTGGCATCACACCTGATGATGGAAAATCACATACTTCTTCACAGTCTTCATATTGATATTTGGTAAATGTTTGTACACATTTTTTCTTAAGAGTGTATGATGAGACAGGAAGTATTTTTAATATATAATATATTGATTGTTGAATTATTTTTTTTATTTTAGAAGTGTTTTCATGTTTTATAATAGCATGGGTGGATAATATATTTAAAGTAAAGCATGTCCATCTATGTATGAACCTTTTAAATTTGTTATTCGGGATATTATCTAAAATAAATATATCAATAAAAATATGAGGAGTATAATCAACTTGGTCCCCCCACCATTCTTTGAAGAGAGTATTTTTTAATAGTAATCTTCCCCAATTATAATGGTATGTTTCTTCATTCAAAACATTAAAAAATATATATTCCTCATTAACATCTTTTTCTAAAATTTTATTTAATTTTTCAAAGTCTTCTCTAAACATAACTACATCAATATCATCGTCCCAAGGGATAAATCCCTGATGTCTTATGGTTCCAATTAAACTTCCAAAATACATAAAATAAGTTAAATTGTTATTCTCACAAATTTGAATGAAATCTTTTAAGATTTTTATATCGACTTGTTGTAAATGTTTTAATGTTTTATCATCATATCTTTTTGATTTAAACATATTTTCCCTTTCAAAATATTTTATTAGTTTTTTAAAAATAATATTTAAAAATTATATTAATTAAAATTATGTGTTGGAAATTTTTAAATATTTCTTTTGTTATAAATAATATAATATTAATAAGATTAATAGGTAATGAATATGAAATCTGATAAACCCATTGTGTATACTTGTTTTTGTACAGATGTGATTCATGATGGACACTTAAATTTGATTAATGAGGCTAAAAAGTATGGTGATGTTGTTGTAGGTGTTCTTTGTGATTCTGAAATGGTTAAATATAACAAATTTCCTTTAAAATCAACACAAGAACGTGTTGAATTAGTTAAATCAATTCCGGATATTAAAGAAGTCATCATACAAAATGAAGTCATGTATGATAATGTCGTAAAAGAGTTGCGTCCAGATTATATTATTCATGGAGACAATTGGGCTGAAGACTCTATGAAGGTCATTAGGAAAAATATTCTAAAAGTTCTTGATGAATATGGTGGGGAGTTAATTGAAGTCCCATATACATTTAATCCAAAAGTTCAAAAAGTGGATAGGCAAATGAGGGAAAAACTAGCAATGCCCGAACTTAGAAGAAAAAGATTAAGACAATTATTGGATATGGTGCCTATTGTTAAAACTATTGAAGTTCATAGTGGTTTAACAGGTTTAATAGCTGAAAAAACAGTCATTGCTGATGATGAACATATAGACCAGTTTGAGGCTATGTGGATATCCAGTTTATGTGACAGTACTGAAAAGGGAAAACCAGATATTGAATTAGTGGATATGACCTCAAGATTCAGGACAATCAATGACATAATGGAAGTCACAACAAAACCAATCATCTTTGATGGCGATACTGGGGGTATTGCAGAGCATTTTGTCTACACCGTAAGATCTCTTGAAAGAATGGGTGTTTCAGCCGTCATCATTGAAGATAAAATAGGTTTAAAGAAAAATTCATTGTTTGGAACTGAAGTCGAGCAGACACAGGATGAAATTGAACACTTCTGTGAAAAGATTGCTGCAGGCAAAGACGCCCAGTTATCTGATGATTTCATGATTATAGCAAGAATTGAAAGCCTTATTCTGGAACAAGGAATGGATGATGCACTAAAAAGAGCATTTGCATTTAGGGATGCTGGTGCAGATGGAATAATGATACACAGCAGGAAAAAAGAGCCTGATGAAATACTTGAATTCTGCGACAAATTCAGAGCGGAGGATAAGGAAACTCCAATTATCGTAGTTCCGTCCTCATATAATACAATAACTGAAGATGAGCTTATTGAACATGGTGTTAATATTGTCATTTACGCTAATCAGTTATTGAGAGCGGCATTTCCGGCAATGCAAAATGCGGCAAAGAGCATTTTAAAATATCACAGAGCACATGAAATAGATGAAGAATTATTATCTATTAAAGATATTATTACCTTAATCGATGAATTATAAGTGATTAAATGTCAAGATATGCGATATTATCAGATATTCATGGAAACTTATTTGCTCTAGAAAAAGTTTGCAATGACTTGATAAATCAAAATATTGATTCCATAATCCTTTTAGGAGACTTGATAGATTATGGGATGCAGTCAAACGAAGTAATTGATTTCATCAAGGATAACTTCTCTTCAAAAATAATCTGCAACATTTGGGGCAATCATGAAAATGCCATTTTGACAAAAGATTTCAATCATTTTTCAAGCTCAAGAGGGGTAGAATCTGCAAAATTCACAGATTCCATTTTAACTGATGATTCTAAAGATTATTTAAATAATGAATTAATTCATGAAGGCATATTTGAATTTGAACTGGATGGTAAAAAGGTTTTAGCAATTCATGGTTCATTAAATGATTATTACTGGAAAGCAATATTTCCAGATAACCTAAATGGGAATTATATTGATTATGACATAGTTTTGTCAGGTCATTCCCATTATCCTCACGTTTTTCAAAAGTTTTATGACTTTGACAATCCTGATTTTAGGAATAAAAAATCAGTTTTATTCATTAATCCGGGATCTGTAGGTCAGCCTAGGAATCATAATCCGGATGCGCAATATGCAATTTTGGACATGGATTCTATGAGTGTTGAATTAAGATACATTGAATATCCAAAAGACAAGGCTATGGCATTGTATGATGGCAGCATAGATGAATTTTATAGAAAAAGATTGGAAAATGGAATTTAAGGAAAGATTATTATGAAAGTTTTGTATGTTATTAGTGGCGTTACTGGTATGACTGGTAATGAGTTGGTTCGCCAACTTTTAAATCAAAGTGAAAATGAAGTTAAAATAATTGGTTTTGATAATTTTTATGCATCTTCAATTGATACAGTTGCAGATTGCATTGATGATGAAAGATTTGATTTTTATGAATATGATTTAAATAACTCTGATGAGATGAATAAAATTGAATCAATGGTTGCGGATTTAAAGGATGATTTTGATGAAGTTATCTATATTAACTGTGCTGCTGTTGTTCACACAGAACATTTTTACAATGTTTATGAAACCTATGAAACTAATGTCATCAGCATGAACCTCTTTTTAGAGCAAGCTATTCGTGCAGGTGCTCAAAAATACATTAATTGCTCTACTTCCGAGATTTATTCAATGAATTCCTGGAACGAAGATGGTGGAGTTAAGGAATCAGATTATATTACTATGGCTGATGCAGAACACAGTCAAAGAACTAGTTATGCAACAGGTAAGCTATTGACCGAGTTTTTCATGAAAGATGCAGTGGATACAGGTAAAATCAAAGGATGTTCAATTCGTTTTGCAAATGTTTATAGTAGGGATGAGAAATATCCAAAACACATTATTCCACATATCATAGACAGTTTCAAAAATACTGGTGAAGTTACATTGCTTGAAAACTCTAAAAAGAATTGCAGAACATTTTTAAATAATTATGATAGTTGTAGCGCAGTATTGGAGCTTGCAAAAACAGATTCTGCTCTTGACGGTACAATATATAATGTAGCTACTGATGAAGAGATTTCAATAATCGACTTAACCAAATTGATTGCTAAAAAAATGGGTATTGATGAACCTGTTATCAAATTTGAAGGTTATCGTGAATCTGATCCGGAAAGAAGATTATTATCTACCGAAAAAATCAGAACCCGTACAAATTGGAAACCAATTGTTGATTTAGATAAAGGATTGGATGAATGTGTTAAAAATTACACAAAAAATTAGGTGAGAAAATTTGAAGATTTCAATAATTACGGTCGCTGGAATTTCCAGCAGATTCAATAAAGATGTTTCTGAAGAAGATAAGATATTGAAATGTTTATATTATGAAGAAAATCCCCAAAATACTTTGATTTATCAAATGCTTCAAAAATTAGAATATTGTGATAAAATAATTATTGTTGGGGGTTATAAATATTCTGATTTGGAAGAATATTTAAAAAGCAATATTTCACGCGATTTACAAGAAAAGATTTCTCTTGTTTATAATGACCATTTCAGTGATTTAAGTTCAGGTTATAGTTTATATCTTGGAGTTAAAGAAGCTTTAGATAATGATAATGGCATCGATGAGATATTGTTTGTCGAAGGGGATTTGGACATTGATTATGGATCATTTAATGAGGTAATCAAATCTAATAAAAATGTTTTGACTTTTAATTATGAGCCTATTTACTCAAATAAGGCTGTTGTGTTATATCAAAATGAAAATGATGAATATCATTACCTTTTTAATAGCAATCATGGTTTATTGTCTTTAGATGAACCTTTTAAAGCTATTTTCAATTCAGGTCAAACTTGGAAATTTAATGATATGGAATTGCTTAAGATAGCTAATGATAATTTTTATGAAAACATTATTGAAGATACTAATCTTGGTATAATTCAGAAATATCTTGATTTAATTGAAGATAACGAGGACATTGAGATTATTGGCTTAAAGCATTGGGTTAACTGCAATACCCGTGATGATTATCAATTTATAAAAGATCACTGGGAGGAAAATAAATGAAAACTTTGGATGAAAGGTTAAAAATTGTTGAAAAACATGTAAATGACGATGAAATCACAATAATGATTATAGGTTTGGGCAGTGTGGGTACTTATTTATTAGACTTTTTAGTAAGTAAAAACGACCCTGCGATAAAATTAGTCGTTGTTGGAAGAAATCAGGAAAAAATGCAATCAGATGTTAATATTGTAAGAGTTGCAGGTCTTATTCGTGAAGTTAATAAGTCACAAATATTAATTGAAAGTGGTGTTGATTTGAATGATATCGCTTCAATTGAAAATGCAATAAGCAAATACAATCCTGACTTTATTGTTAATTCAAGCAGGGCTTATCCTGGCCTTAAATATGGTAGTATTTCTTGGAATAATGTTCGTGCTTATGGTATTTGGACTCCATTATCAATCAGATTCACTAAAAATATCATGGATGCATGCGACAATGCAGATACTGATGCTATTGTTATTAATACTTCTTATTCCGATGCAGTTATTCCATGGCTTAAAAGTGCTGGAAGAGCATATCCTGACTTCGGAAGTGGAAATCTAAACCATTTAATCCCTAGGATGAAATTTGCTGTTGCAGATATTTTAGGGGTTGACGATTTCTGGAATGTTGACTTTAACTTTGCAGCAGCACATTTCCATGATGTTTGCATAAGTAAGGAAGGACAAACTGAAGGTGTGGAATTGCCTCTTAAAATCTACTACAAAGGTGAAGAAAAGGACATTCCTCATGATGAAATTTTTAGCAGATGTTCAATTAGCATGCCTGTTGACCAAAAAAGAAACATGATGAATGCATCAAGTAATTATCGTATTATTAGCGCAGTTATTGATGCAATTCGCACAGGTGAAAACCAAAAGGTATTTGCACCAGGAGTATTCGGTCACATTGGAGGATATCCAGTAATTATAGGATTTAAAGACGGCGATATTTCTGCTTGGATTGATGAGTCTGTGTTCAGCTTTGATGAAATGGATAAGGCAAACCGCGAATCATTGGCATTGGACGGTGTTGAAGATATTCGCGATGCAACATTAATTTATACTGATGATTTGATTCGTAAAGTCAAAGATGCCTTCGGAGAAGATTTGCCAAAAGAAGTTAAATATGACGATATTGAAAAAACTGCAGAGTTCCTTATTGATAAGATAATCACTCCACAATTAAATAAATAGGATTACCACAATGAATGTTGAAGATTTTGTAGATATTTTAGGCTGTGATTTTTATACTGGCGTTCCAGATTCACAGCTAAAAGCATTATGCAATTATTTAATGAATACTTATGGCATTGATGAAAAGCATCATTTAATTGCAGCTAATGAGGGTAATTGCACTGCTTTAGCTGCAGGCTATCATTTAGCAACTGGTAATGTTCCTGTTGTTTATATGCAGAACAGTGGTGAAGGAAATATTATTAATCCTGTCGCTTCCTTGTTAAATGATAAGGTTTATGCAATTCCTTGTATTTTTGTAATTGGCTGGCGTGGTGAGCCGGGGGTTCATGATGAGCCGCAGCATATCTACCAAGGCAAAATTACTTGTGATTTGCTTGATTTGATGGATATAAAAAATTTTGTAATTGGTGAAGATACAACTGCAGAAGAGCTTAAGTCAGTAATGGATGAATATAAGGGCATTTTGGATTCTGGTAAGAGTGTTGCTTTTGTAATTCGAAAAAATGCTTTATTATATGATGAAAAAGTAGTTTATGAAAATGATAATGATATGATTCGTGAAGAGATCATCGAACATATTGTTAATGTTACTGGTGAAGACCCTATTGTTTCAACTACAGGAAAGGCCAGTCGTGAGCTTTTTGAAATACGGGAGGCCAGAAGTCAAGGCCATCAATATGATTTTTTAACAGTAGGATCTATGGGCCATACTTCTTCCATTGCTTTAGGCGTAGCTATTAATAAACCTGATGAGAAAATTTGGTGTATAGATGGTGATGGTTCAGCATTAATGCATATGGGTTCTTTAGCTGTTGCGGGTAATGTAAATCCTGATAATCTGGTTCATATTGTTATAAATAATAGTTCTCATGAAACTGTTGGTGGAATGCCTACCGTAGCTTCAACAATGGACTTGGTCAATATTGCTAAATCATGCGGTTATTCTTATGCTGTGTCTGTTGATAACTTCGATGATTTGGATAAAGAATTAAAATTAGCAAAATCTAGAAATGAACTTTCATTTATTGAAATATTATCTTCAATAGGTTCTAGAAAGGATTTGGGAAGACCAACAACAACAGCAATTGAAAATAAAGAAAATTTCATGAAATTCCTCAAATAATTGTGATAACGTGAAACTGAAAGAATATGATGATGAAACTTTAAAGCACATTCATGATGTTGAATTGATGATTTTAAAGGATTTCATCAAGTTTTGTGATGAAAATAACATTGATTATTTCATGTATGCAGGTTCTTTACTTGGAACAATAAGGCATAATGGCTTTATTCCGTGGGATGATGATTTGGATGTTGGCATGCTGAGAGGGGAATTTGAAAAATTCAAAAGGTTGTATTCATCCAATGAAAAATATGAATTATTATCAATTGAATCCGAAGAGGATTATACTTACTTTTTTGCAAAATTATCACTTAAAAATACAAGATTTGAAGAGGAATGGGCATCACAGTTGGGTTTTGATATAGGATTCAATATAGATATTTTCGTTTTGGATGATTTGACAGACGATAAATATAAACGTTCTTACCAACTAAAAAAGGCATTTTTATACAATCGTTTAATGATTATGTCAAAAATAAAGTTGAATGATTTGCCTTTCGTTTCAAAGGTTATTTCACATTCAATGTATTATTTATTGAATATTCTCAAATTGAATCCGACTAAATTAAATAAAAGGTGTTTGAACTTTTTAAATAAATATTCGAATGCCAATGCAAAAAACGTATTTGATATTTCAGCAATGGCTCATGAATATCCATTAATATATGATAAAAATGATTTTAGGGATTTTGAAAAAGTAAAATTTGAAGACGTCTATGTTAGTGTTCCTAAAAACTATGATAAAATTTTAACTGAATTATATGGAGATTATATGCAGTTGCCTCCAGAAGATAAAAGATATAATCATCCAATTGATTTTATTGATTTTGGAAAATATTAATTATTATTATACAAATTTAAAGGAAAATGGAAATTATGGCAGATAAAAACGAATGGGGCAGCAACTTGTCATTTATATTGGCAATGATTGGTTCTGCAGTTGGACTTGGAAACATTTGGAGATATCCTTATGTGCTGTATTCAAATGGTGGTGGAGCTTTTTACATCCCATATATTGTAGCTATTCTTTTGATGGGAATTCCTTTTTTAATTTTAGAATATGGTGTAGGTTATAATTTTAAATCTTCTTTTCCAAAAGCAGTTAGGAAGATTAACTCTAAATGCGAGTATTTAGGCTGGTTTTTACCGGTTGC
>JAEIGA010018567.1_pt1 | contig 10598 bp, 10 predicted proteins | sample 9270691 | NCBI WGS metagenome assembly JAEIGA01 (sample SAMN17057246, study PRJNA624740) | gut metagenome | biome: biome; isolation source: fecal sample | host: Bos grunniens | place: China: Xizang | collected 2019 | reverse complement strand
AAGGTGCCCGATGACGAGCCCGAGTTGCCACACGCAATCATCGGTATGAAGCTCGCGGAGAAGTACAAGGAGAAGCCCGATGTATGCAACGCTATCGGTGCACACCACGACGAGGCAGAGATGACATCGCTCATTGCACCTATCATCCAGGTGTGTGACGCCATCTCGGGTGCTCGCCCCGGTGCACGCCGCGAGGTTGTGGAGTCGTACATCAAGCGCCTCAAGGAGATGGAGGGCATAGCACTCTCTTACCCAGGCGTTGTTAAGACCTACGCTATTCAGGCGGGTCGTGAGCTCCGCGTGATTGTTGGTGCTGATAAGCTCTCTGACCAGGAGTCTGAGGCATTGTCACACGACATCGCAAAGAAGATTCAGGACGAGATGACCTACCCAGGTCAGGTGAAGATTACCGTCATCCGCGAGACTCGTTCGGTATCATACGCAAAGTAGTGATAGGCTACCCTATCACAAAAAGCAAACCACCCAAGGAACATATCCCTGGGTGGTTTCTTTATTATGAATGTCGTGATTGCAACTATGGCAACAGCTGAAACTTTGCCTGTATGGTGTGGCTGATTGTGGTCTCGGCAAACTCTATAGGTTCTGACACCTCTTCGTAGGTCTCAGCAGCACTATCCATAGCATAACCGCGAGACTTCATGGCACGGTTAACGCTAAAGTAGACATCGCCATTGCTATTGTAATCGTGGATATAGGTGCATGTACCAATCTCCTGCTCGATAGCCCCCGCAAGCACCTCGGCATTACGCTTGGCATCTCGCATAGCCTCACGGCGCAGCTCCTCGCGTATGGCATCAATGTTGGTACATGTAGCACGACTCAATGACACGCTGTGCAAATTGAGCTCCTCGAGCGCAGCAAGTGCCACAGAGAGTCTCTCCGCACCATGCACGACAAACTCATAGTCGCGCGTTGCAAGAGCACCACGACGCATGTAGGAGCTGTAGTTGTTCTTAAGTCGCAGTGCCTCATCGGTATCAAAGTCCTCGGCACGCAAGCTCTTAATGATAGACCGCTCCTGCTCGTCGAGCGATATGCGACCCTTGGAGTCGGTCTCGCTTATGGTGATGGCGATAGTAAACTTGTCGGGCGTAACCTTACGCTCGGCATATCCGTTTACTACAACCTCGTCGCGCACACTCTCCTGTGCCGAAGCACCCCACGCCACTACAAACGCAAGGGCGCAAAGAATAAATCGTCTCATAGTATTGCATTTAGGGATTTACCTATCTAACGCAATACCATAAGACGATATTGTTTGCAATGCACCAATATAGCCGGTCTTCATTGCTAATTACTAATTGCTAATTGTTTACATCTCCTCCATGCGCCACTCCTCGCAATCGTTCACGAGTTCGCCGCGCTCCTCGGGGGTAGGCTCTATGGCATAGGTTACGAGGTAGTTATCCTCGGCATCGAAGTGGTTGACAAAGGTTTTCGCTACCCTATCAGCATCGCCTCCGCAATAATCTATAAGGTTGCTAATGAGGTCGTTCCACATGTTATCGTCATAGTCGCGCGACTCGCTATCGGGCTCTGCAGTAAATGTATAGTTATCTTTGCAAGGCACTCTCTCGACCAATTCGCCAAGCGTAACGCGCTTAACGACTAACTCTTGGGGCGCCGTATCGAAACACTTGACAATGCGTTCGAGCCATAGCCTATCCCTCTCGTCAAACGAGGCAAGCTCCGCGCTATCTATATCCAACACCGCCACAACCTTGCCATCGCGCCATACGGGAACGACAATCTCGCTGCGCGAGAGTGAGCTACATGCGATATGGCCAGGGAACTTCTCGACATCCTCAACCACGAGGGTCTCACCACGCTCCCATGCCGTGCCACACACGCCCTTGCCATATTTTATGCGACTACAAGCCAGCGGGCCCTGGAATGGGCCAAGCACCAGTTCATCGCCCTCAACGCGGTAGAAGCCCGTCCAAAGGGGCTCTATCGTGGCGTGTATCATAGCCGAGATATTTGCCATATTGGCAATATCATCTACCTCACCCTCAGTAAGAGCTACGACCTGCCTATACAGCAGGTCGTAACGCTCATCCTTGCCACCGTGGGCAATCTTTAACTCCTCAGCCATCGCGATTAGATATCGTTGTTAAGCTGTGGGATGTCGGTCGTTGTCTCGCGCTCACCCAAGAGGTGCTCTGAGAAGTAGTCCGCCATGCGCCAGAAGAAGTACTCGTTCATGTCGCCAAAGCCGTGACGCTGGCCAGGCAATAGGAGCATATCGAAGCGCTTGTTGTTGCGGATAAGGGCATCCACAACGCGGAGAGTACAACCGGGGTGTACATTCTCGTCGATGTCACCATGCACGAGCAAGAGGTTACCCTTCAAGCGATTAGCAATCTCGTGGTTAGCAGAGATGTGGTACTCGAATACTATCTCGCCATCCTGCTCCACCTCCTTGATGCCGTGGTGCTTCTCGCTCCACCAGCGGTTGTAGATGTTGTTATCGTGGTTACCCGCACACGATACTGCAACATCGAAGAAGTCGGGATACATCAAGATTGCCGCTGTTGACATGAAGCCACCACCCGAGTGACCGTGGATACCCACGCGCTCGATGTCGATGAAGCTGTGGCGTGCTGCGAGCTGCTGCGCTGCAACAACCTTATCCTTCAAGCCGTAGTCGCGCAAGTTACCATAGCCGTAGTTGTGATACCACTTAGAGCGGTCGGGGTGACCACCGCGGTTACCAACGGTGATTACGATGAAGCCCATCTGTGCAAGGCGGTCGGTACGCACCAAAGGCTGATACCATGACTGCTCCACAGCCTCGGTCTGAGGACCTGGGTATACATACTCAATAATTGGGTACTTCTTGTTGGGGTCGAAGTCGTAGGGCTTGAACATCACGCCGTGGAGGTCCGTAACGCCATCGGCAGCCTTAACAACGAAGGGCTCGGGATACTGATAACCCATAGCGAACAAAGGCTCGAGGTCTACCTCAGCGAGTGTCATAACCTTCTTACCCTCAACGGTGTAGAGCTCCGATACGGGAGCAGCATTTGCGCGCGAGTATGTGGTTACGAAGTAGCGGCGGTCATCCGAGAGCGAGAACTCGCCATTGAAATCCTTGGGGTCGAGCTGCTTAAGGCCTGAACCATCGTAGTTCACGCGGAAGAGGTGCAAGTAGTAGGGGTTCTCATCCTTGTTGTAGCCCGTAGCGGTGAAGTAGATAACGCGCTTAGCATCGTCAACACCGAGGACATTAGACACATGCCACTCGCCCTTTGTAATCTGGTTAACAAGCTCACCCTCAGCAGTGTAGCGGTAGAGGTGTGCCCAACCGGTGCGCTCTGACCACTGGATAACCTCCCTATCGCCACTAATGAGCGTAGGCATCTGCCACTCGATAGATGTGTTCATCTTCTCCTCGATGAGATCCTTAGCGGTTGCAGTGGCAACATCTACTTCGCAGAGGTCAGCGCGCTTGATATCGCGGCTCTGGCGGATAACATAGAACTTATCATTGTCGCCCTGCCATACCATGCGTGCGGGCTTCTGGTAGCGGTCAGCGTGCATAAAGGGGCGGTTGCAGATGAAGAGCATCTGCTCCTTATACTTTGCCATATCTACCTCTCGGCGCTCGAATGTCTCGGTGTCGAACAACTCCAACCAGAAGTCGGGACTCTGCTCGCCAGGCATCTGATACTTATACTCGAACAACTCGGGGCGCTCCTTCAAAACATTGATTACCCAGAAGTCCTTGAGCATAGAGGTGTTAGAACGCACTGTAGCAAAGTGCTTTGAGTCGGGCGACCACTGCAAATATACGCGGTAGCGCTCATCCTCCTTAATCTGCTCGATGCTATCCTCAAACCAGTGGTATGCCGTATCCTCAGTGGCATCGGTTGTAATCTGGTGCTCGACGATTGTAGAGTCCTTGGGGTCGCGCACGAACTTCTCGACATCCTCGGTAGTCATATACCAAAGGTTGCTATTCTTCTGGTAAACAGCGATACGGCCGTCGGGCGATACATTTGCCCACTCGGGGTATCTAACATCGCGCTCCTCGATGCGCTCGAGGCTCTTTGCTGCGATGTCCCACTTGAAGTGGAATACGAGGCGCTTACCCTCGTCATCCTTGGGTGCATAGTCGTTATTCTCAACCATTACATCCGCGGGTGCAATGTCGAAAAGAACATATTTATCCTCCTTAAGCTCCATGTTGCGGATGGGGAGGTGCTGCCAGTCGAATGGGTAGTTAGTGTCGAGCGTAACCTTCTCGGCAAGCTCGCCCATGTTCCACAACTCGGTGCGCTTGCCCGCTGCGGGGTCTACGATGTAGTAGGTTGTGCCATCGACATTAGACCATGAGTACCAGAACTTTGTAGAGTTCTCAAACCAATTTGGGCGTACGGCAGTCTGTGGCACAAGGCGACGCATCTTGGTGGGTGAGAAGCGCTCTGCCAACTCGTAGTTTGGCTTTACAGCTTCGGGCTCTGCGCCAAAAGCGGGCGTTGCAGCAGCCATTGTGGCAACAGCAACGAAAAGCATTGATAGTCTCTTAATCATATTATTAAAGTATTAATTTTTGTAGCAGTAGTTTGCAATATACAAAGATACAAAAAAAGTTGAACAACAAGCCCCGAAACACGAAAATATTTACCACAGCAAACACATTCATCCCCGATATACAAAAAAGGCCATAGAGTGCGTTAATTTAACAATAGATGCAAGCCGTAGATAACACACATTAGCGCCACGCAGATTTGCTTATTAGAAATAAAATATATAACTTTGCTTAAATATTATAAACCCCAAAAAGCGATGATTGATAACGAGGCTTTGCGAGCTAAATATAACCCTGAAGGTTCACTCCTGCGTAGGGATCAGATGGAGATGTTACGCATGTTGAAGGTCTTTGCAAAGATATGCAAGGAGCACGACATAACATGGTGGCTTAGCTCGGGTACGCTGCTCGGTGCAGCACGCCACGAGGGCTTCATACCCTGGGACGACGACCTCGACATCGTGATGCTCCGCAAGGATGCAAAGCGTCTGGAGAGGGTGATGCGCGAGATTAACGACGAGGAGTTCGTATATCACTCCATGAAGACCGACATCGAGTATGTCTACACCTTTACGAAGTTCCGCAGACGCGAGGGCGAGGTGGAGAGTGGCCATCGTCGTGGCAAGTATTTCAAGTGGCGCGGCCCCTTTATCGACATCTGGGCAATAGAGAAGACAAGTCGCTTTGCGGCACGCGCCTCGAGCATCATATGCAACAACATCCAGCACCTCACATCCTACATCCGTTGGGGCTGGCTGCGTAGGTCACTGAATTGGTGCATCAGGCTCGTTAACCACGGTATCATCATACCCATCCTTCGCCTCGTGGGTCTTATCAACCCCAAGGGTGAGTATCACTACACGCTGGGCTCGGGCTGGGGACGCCACACCTTCTTCATGAAGAACACCTTCCCGCTCACCACCGCGCGCTTCGAGGGTGAGGAGTTTCCCGTACCCAAGGACACCGATGCCTACCTAACGCTCGTCTATGGCGACTGGCGTAAGATGCCCTCCGAGGAGCAGATACGCAAGGCCATTCACAACCCCACATACATCAAGGAGATTTATGGCACAGAATAACACCAACCCCAACTATACATTTGATGCTCAGGCACTCAAGGAGCGTTTCAACCCCGAGGGCTCGAAGCTCCGCAAGACGCAGCTCGAGTTGCTCGAGATTTTGCTCGACCTGGCTGACATATGCAACAAGAACAACATCCAGTGGTGGCTGAGCTCGGGCACGCTGCTCGGTGCGGCACGCCACAAGGGCTTCATACCCTGGGATGACGACATCGACATCGTGATGATGCGTAAGGATGCCAAGCGCCTCGAAAAGATTCTTCATAAGATGGATAGCGAGAAGTATGTCTACCAGTCTATGAAGTCGGATGTGGAGTATGTCAACGCCTTTGGTAAGTTCCGCAAGCGCGAGGGCGAGGTGGAGATTACGCAAGGCCGCTATAAATACCTCAACTACAAGGGCTTATTCGTAGACATCTTCCGCATCGAAAAGACGAGCTACGCCATTGCACGCATCGCACGCGCCATATATTGGAACTTGCAGTACCCCACCATCAAGGTTAAGTGGGCATGGCTGCGCCATCTGCTTATTCGCAGCGTCGAGATCTTCTCGTTCTGCTTCATCATCCCCATTCTCCGCCTCATAGGCAAGATAAACCCCAAGGGCGAGTACCACTACAACCTCGGCATGGGATGGTATCGCAGCACCTACTTCGAGCGCGACATCTTCCCGCTCTCTACCATAGAGTTCGAGGGACACATCTTCCCCGCACCCAAGAATGTAGATAGCTACTTACAGGGCATCTATGGCGACTGGCGCAAGATTCCCAACATCGAGGAGATATGCAAGGCTGTACACTCCGAGGCTCTGGCCGAGCAGTTCAGCCAGATAGACAACAACACCAACACAACTGAGTAATGCAGAGGAGTATGAGACATGCGTTAGTTATTGGAGGTGCCAATGGCATAGGTCTCGCCGTTGCCACGCTGCTTGCCGAGGATGAGCGCTTCGGCAGGGTGAGCATTGTCGACAGGCAGGAGGTCGCTGCGGAGTTTTGCCATCCCAAGTTTAAGAGCCACATCCTTGACCTACGCTCGGAGGACTACTCGCTCTTCGACACCTTCACGGATGTAGACACCCTCCTTATCACTGCGGGCTTCGGCCGCTTGGCACACTTTGCTGATGTTGACGAAGAGCATATAATCGACAGTTTCGCCGTAAATAGCACCGCCGTGATACGCATCATACGCCACTTCTACGAGCGCATATGCAGCCCCGAGGATTTCTATTGCGGCGTTATGGGCAGCATCGCGGGATTTATCTCCTCGCCCCTCTTTGCCGTGTATGGAGCAACGAAGGCGGCGCTCAAGATATTCATCGAGAGTGTTAATGTGGAGCTCGAGATGGCGGGCACGACAAACCGCATACTAAACATCTCGCCAGGCTCAATAAAGGGCACGGCATTCTATAACGGCGCTAACGACCTTAACATCACGCGCCAATTAGCCACCGAGATACTCTCGCACCTTTGGGCCAAGGATGACCTCTTCATCCCGCAGTACGAGGAGGTGTTCAAGGAGGTATTGGAGCGCTACCACCGCGATTTCCGCGCCGAGGGTCGCCACTCCTACAACTACAAGATGCAGAGCGGAAGAATTAAAACCCAGAAATAGACTACTATGCCAAAGAACATAACCATATCTATCGTAGCACCTATATACGGTGTCGAGAACTACATTGAGCAGTTTGCCGAGTCGGTACTCTCGCAGTCTTACCCACACATAGAGTTTATCTTCGTGAATGACGGCACCAAGGACCGCTCGATAGAGATTCTCGAGGGCGTTATCGACAAGAGATACAGCCACTTGCGCAACCAGATAAAGATTGTACACAAGGCCAATGGCGGCCTCCCCGCAGCGCGCGTTACGGGTCTTGAGCATGTCACGGGCGACTATGTCTATCATGTTGACTCTGACGACTGGGTGGAGCGCGACTCCATTGCCAAGATTGCGGCAAAGATTGAGGAGACTGGGGCAGATGTCATCTACTTCAACCATGTCAAGGAGTACCCCACAAAGTCGAAGTATAAGCGCGAGCGCGTCTATAGGTCAGATGAGCAGGCTAAGTATGTGCGCAACATGTACAACCACTGCTCCTACTCGAGCGTCTGGAACAAGTGCTTCCGCCGTGGCCTCTACACCGAGCACACCATCTACTCGCCCAAGTATGGCTACGCTGAGGACTGCTATGTTACGACACAGCTCGTGGGCTACTCAAAGAGCATCGCCTACCTCGACGAGTATGTCTACCACTACCGCAAGGGCAACCCTAATGCACTGACGGGTCAGCAACGCCGCAAGCGTAAGCGCGAGTACTCGCTCAACTTCATAGACCTCTACCTTAAGTACCGCGATGTGCCCGCAGAGAAGAACCCCATCGCCGGCATCTTCGACGACATCCTGATTCAGCTCGGCTGGTACTCTATCTTCTATCGCCTCGACCTGTTCAAGGAGTACCCATGGTTAGCCAAGGCGGTGCGTGGCGCAAAGATTAGGGGTGGCGGCTCGGATGTGCCCATCGTAGCGCAGCTGTTTACAAAGTTTGTAGCGCTATTCAAGTAATAGTAAAGGAGTTACCCGCTTTCGGATAACTCCTTTTTTGTAATATCTCTATCTTAGATTTCGTACTTCGATTTATTCGGCAACAGCGTCTCGAAGGCATCGATTAGCACCCTGCGTAGCTCCTCAAAACGCTCCTGACTGAGCTGCACATCGTTTATACATGTAAACTTGCGTGTGGGGCATGTGATAAACTTACGGAGCTTCTTTACCGAGGTGACACCCAACGAGAAGTGACGCTTCGAGAGGCGCTTGTTCTGCAACTTACCCTTGAGGAACATGTAGTTAAGGAAGACATACTGGCTGATATTCTTCGATGTGCGCGTTATGGTTATCGAGGCGTGCAAATCATCCTTAACCCTCTCGTACATCTCCTCGCACTCGCTCTTAATCATCGGTGTGCAGACATGCTGTGGGCGCAAGAAGAACAACGAGGGCTTCATGCCCAGTGCGCGGCGCGCCATGACATCCGAGTTGCGACATATCTTCTTGAACATATCGAACGAGAAAAGATGGTATGCCATGCCGAGCTGACCCTTGCCATCAACAAAGAAGTCGGTGGGCTCGCACTTCATAAGCGGGAAGACATCGTCGTTGAAGTAGACATACTGCTCGTCGAGATCCTCAATGCGGTGCATGTGCAACTCTATGGGGTTGCAGTTGAATGTAGGTATAAACTGCTCGGGGATTATATCCTTGTGTAGCACTACATTAACCTCGTTGCGATTTACCCACTCGGGCACCTGACTGTCGCGTGCCACTACGAGGTGTACCTTGCGAATGAAGGGCATATTGACCGCAATACCGCGCATAAGATAGCGCAATGTACCCCAGTCACGGAAGCGCTTCTCCAAAATAGGAATATTTGTACACTCCTCGTAGTCCCTCTGCCACAGGGGGTCTAAACCATCTACATATGTAATTACTACATCCATTCTCCTGACTACTTATTCTCTATTGAAAACGCAAAGATAGTGAAAAATATTTTTTTAGTCTGAGTTTAACACCACTTTTTTATTCATAACAGCTCAATGAGGGATAGATAGAGCAAATGTTACAACTAAACCGCAGTAGACTACTTATTAGCCTTGCGGGCATACTCAAAGAGGTAGTACGGAAGATGGCAGTAGCCCGCAGGATTTTTGTCCAAGTAGTCCTGATGATACTCCTCGGCGGTGTAGAAGTTGCTAAGTGGCTCAAGCTCCACAACAATCTCACCACCCACTTTGCTCTCTACCATACGATAGACCTCCTCAATGGTTGCCCTATCGCTCTCATCCGTGTAGTAGATGCCCGTGCGATAGCGCGTGCCGATGTCGTTACCTTGCTTGTTTAGCGACTGCGGGTCAATAGAGTGGAAGTAGAGTTCCACAACCTTTTCAAGTGGCAGTATCTCTGGGTCGTACTCCACCTTAACGCACTCCACAAAGCCCGTGGTGTCGGTATATACCTCCTCATAGGTTGGGTTCTCGCCCCGACCATTGGCATAGCCAACCTCTGTGGCTACAACGCCGCGTATCTGCTTGAGGTAGTGCTCCGTGCCCCAGAAGCAACCGCCAGCCAAATATATCTCCTTCATAATCAATACTCTATATTATTGAAAACCTCTTGCAACCTATTAAGGAAGCCTGTAGAAATAGGGCCATCCATCTGCGTGTGGTGGAACTGGAACGATATGGGGAGCGTTGTACGGAACAGCCCCTTACGGTATTTGCCCCACACAACAAAGGGGTTGTTGTAGAAGCCCGCGTAGAGGTTGACGACCGAGTCCAACTCACACTTCGTAAGCGCCGAGGTGCCAATCACCATGTAGTCATCGCCCAAGTTAAACTCCTCGTCGGTTGCCGCTGCCTGCTCCGTGAGGCGCAAGTAGTCCGCCGCAAATGTGTGAATATCAGCCGAGAAGGGGATGTCGCAAGTGACAATATTACCAGTGCGCGACATCACTATGGTGTTGACGGCCAGATGGTCAAACTGCATAAGTTTATCGCCCACGGGCAGCAGATAGAACTCGCCGAAGTCACTTGCTGCGCGACCTATGGCGTAGCACATAAGCATGTTGAGTTTAAGCCCCTTGCGACGCGCCACACGCCTGAGGTGTGTGATATCGAAGGTCTTAGTCATCGTAACCATGGGCATGGGCGAGCGCATCCACAGCTCGAAGGCCTTAGCGCGGTTGGTATCTTTGGGGTTTACCTCTCTCATAATATCTATGTTGTTGAAATCACTATTGCAAATATACTAAAAAAAATAGAGGCCACCATTGTTGGCAGCCTCTAATCTTTGTCGTAAACCGCAAATTACAATGCGTTAACGTGCAAAGCGAGTGAGCTCTTAAGGTTTGCAGCCTTGTTCTTGTGGATAATGTTGTGCTTTGCGAGCTTATCCAACATAGAGCTTACCTT
>JAEIGA010018566.1_pt1 | contig 10598 bp, 6 predicted proteins | sample 9270691 | NCBI WGS metagenome assembly JAEIGA01 (sample SAMN17057246, study PRJNA624740) | gut metagenome | biome: biome; isolation source: fecal sample | host: Bos grunniens | place: China: Xizang | collected 2019 | reverse complement strand
GACGGAGAGGTTCGTCTCAAGTACACATACATCATCAAGTGCCAGGAGGTTGTCAAGGACGCTGAGGGCAACATCATTGAGATCAAGTGTACATACGATCCTACATCAAAGCCAGGAGCAGGCGAGTGGCGTTCAGTAAAGGGTACAATCCACTGGGTGTCTACAGAGCACGCTAAGGAAGTTGAGCTCAGACTTTACGACAAGCTCTTCACTGAGGCTCAGATGGGACAGATTCCAGAGGGTGAGGACTACAAGAACTATCTAAACCCAGAGTCTCTCGTAATCGGAAAGGGATACGCAGAGCCAGCCCTCCTCGAGGACAATTCAGGTATCGCTGTTCAGTTCGAGCGTGTCGGCTACTTCTTCAAGGATCCAGATACAACTCCTGACCACTTCGTATTCAATAAGACTACAGCACTTAAGGACAGCTTCAAGTTCTAAAGTGTTTACCATAGAATAAAAAGGGTGACTAAAAAGTCTATGGCTGATTAGTCACCCTTTATGCATAAATCCAGAACATCCGCTCCGGACGCAAGATTGAACCCATGCTCAAGCACGTTGTCAACTTCATGTGGCTGAGCGGTAAGCTTTAATACTATCGACATGCTCATATCATTTCAAACAGATATGATGCAGTTCTAAAGCAGAGATAGCTATATACGAAAAGAGGATGACTGACACTTATTAGTCATCCTCTTCTATTTTTATGATATTTTCTAATGTAAACACTTATGTCGTTCCCAATATTTTAAAGTCTATTTCTTATTACTCTAATGAAAAGTTAGGCTTTTTATTAATAATTTCCTTGTGAATATTCTAATTGTTCGGGAGCGTTTACACTGACAATGCTATAATTACACTAATTATTCCTAAAAATAATAGTAGTAACTGAAGACATCCATTAGCAAAATTGTGTTCTTTTATCTCCTGTTCTTTGACTAGAATATAAACACTGCGTTCACAGGTACTACCATCATTACCATAGAAAATTACTTTTATAGATTGTGAATAACTTGGGTTAAATTCGTACCATTGATTCATGCTACGTATAACTCCATTGATCATAACATATTTTGCATTATCGGCGTACCACTTGATTGTACAGGATTCCCCTTTGTTCACCTCATTATTACTGACTATAATTCTAGCATTCTGTAAATGAGGAATAATATTTACCTGCACGTATCTTCTTTTTATTGCACCATTTATTCCATTGAAAGTAAAACATATACGCTTGGGCTCTCTTATTACGATATCAATTGATCCCGATGAAGCCTTTTCGCCTATAATATCAGAAATTGTTACAGATTTAACATAATTACTATTCCAAGTCAAAGTAACAGTTTCTCCAGCTTTGATATAATTACGTGATGCTGAAACTTCCTCTATCTGGATTTCAGGTACAGCTCTAAAGTGTTCATCTTCTCCTGGTTCTGGTATAAGTTCCACATTTATATCTCTTTTTATTTCCCTTCCATCTTCTCCAACGAAGTGTACTTTAATGACTTCTGACATAACCTTGACATGGATGGAATTAACGTCACCACTTTGAGTTGATTTTCCTTCAATAAACCACTTGTCAACATAATTTCCCGACCAGGACAACCTACAGAAATCTCCAATCTTTACTTTCTCCTCAGACAAAACGATACTGTTTATTTCAGGGGCGTAGGCAGGGCGTATTTCAATTGTCTTCTCCAATGTTGTGTCATCCACTTTGGTAATAAGCAATGTTCTACTACAATCCTCTTTTTCGTAACACCATTCATATGAGTCGTTCGGAGAGTATGTCAATCCGCCAATTTTGACGCTTTTCACATTCTCCATTTGCCACATTATTTTAACAGTTGCGCCTGGGATTCCATATTTCGGTGTCTCTATATTGAGAATAGGTTCAGGGACAATTACGTAGATCCCGATACTCTTTTCAACAATATTGTCATCTGGACCCTTAAATCTAATAGTATATGGACGTGATTCTTTTGGTGTAAAAGTTAATGGCGAAATTACCCTATGTTTTTTACCATCTATAAATATGTATTTAACATTGGAACCTGTCCATTCCGCAAAGCATGGTGTTCCGTAGTTTAGTTCTGTCTTATTTACCTTAAATGATGTAATTTGAACCGGATGTAAAACATTTATTTTTATGGCACTCGTTACTACACCGAACTTATTCGAAACTTTTAATACATAATCGCATGAGGCCGGCCAGTCACCAGTTCCATTAGCTGATACTCGAGTGCCATTCAAAGAAACATATCTTGCATTCTCTGTTGTCCAACTTAAAGTGACTGATTGATCGTCATTTACCTCCTTTACATTTGAGTCAAATGAAAGGATTCTAGGGGGGAGTGCCTCTTTTACGTATATCTTTTTCTCATGAAGTACTCCCTCCATATCAACGAAGATCAAGGTCTTTTCCATAAATACTTCAGAGAAAGTCCACTCAAAAGTACCAGTTAATGGTTGTTCGATTCCATCTAACTTTACAGATGATATATATTTAGTGGTCCAATCAACATGAACTGTATCGCCCATTCTTGCAAAGGTAGGAGCATCAACATTTATTACTGGTGGTGGATAAATGATATGAAGAGCAAAAGATTTTTTGATAGTATTACCGTCAACACCTTCGAACAAAACTTCATAGTCAGAGGATATCGTAGGTTTGAAGATGAGTGGTCCTATTGCAGAGTATTCCTTACCTTGGAAGGAAACCTTTTTAATGTTTTGTCCGTTCCATCTGACTATGCAATTTCTACCCAATTGAATATTATCATTATTGACTGAAAACTTTGAAAGCACCATCGGATGTGAAACTTTGATCCTAATGGTCTTTTCAATGCGTCCGTTATTATTCGAAGCTTTTAAAGTTACAGTTTCTGTAGCTGGAATTTCCTTTTCCCCACTTGCGGAAACATGTACACCATTCAATGAAACATATTTTGCACACTCAGTTTTCCAAGAGATAGTGATGCTCTCATAATCTCTCGCCTGTTTCGCAGAAGTTTTGAACTCAGCGATTACAGGCTGTCTCATACCCATAGGAATATCATCCCCGCAAACTACGCAGGTAAGTTGCCTTAAAGGATGTAAAGTTTCGCAATTCTGGCAGAGCCAAAGTTTCGGTATAGACATATTATTTTGAGTATCTCTTGAAAAGAGTACCTGTCAGGTTGCTTGTTGGTACTGGTTCAGGTTCTTCAATCTTGAATCTAATGGTTTTATTAACGCTTTTTCCGGTTGAGTCCGTTGCAACAAGATGATATTCTTCAGTGGCTAGGAACGTTTGGTTGCCTGTTGCTGGTACATTTTTGCCATTAATGGTTACAGAATTCGCATTCTCAACTACCCACCTTAAATGAATATTCTCACCTCGCGTGGCTTTGCTCGCTAGAGTTTCAAAACGTATTATTCTAGGCTTTGATGTTACCTTTGGCTTGAGCATTGGAAGCCTACTTAAAACTTCTTCAATATTAGGTCTGTCACTAGGACTCTTGCTAAGTAGACTACGGACTAGTTTCTCCATTTCGGGTGTAAAATGGTCTGAAGACACAAAACTGATTTTCGCTCCATCTGCCACAGCACTATAGGTACCTGAATACTTTTCTGGAATAATAGGCTTTGAACCTGTAAGATACTCGGCAAAAAGGACTCCCAAGGCAAAAATATCTGATTTTGTAGTCAGAGTACTACCGGAAATCAATTCGTCTTCATCGGTTATGTAATTATACATCTCTGGGGAATAGTATTCTGGAGTACCTACGACGAGAGATCGATCTTCCGGTGGGTTGCCAGAGATATAACTATCATCAAAGTCTATTAATTTAGTTGTATATGTACCTAGGCTGGTTAATTTAAGCAAAACGTTCTCCGGTTTCAAGTCACCATGCACTATCTTAGCTTGATGCAATATCTTTAAACTATATGCAAGGCTACGCAATATTGTAAGCAAATTGCGCTGATCCAATTGAGAAATATCTGAGATAGACATGCTCTCTGTCTCGATTTTCTCATTTATTTTGTAGTAACAACTTCCTTCCCGAAAAAAGTCTACTGCATAAATAAGACTTCCCCCGAGGCCACAGCTGGAACTTATTCGTCTATTAATATCGTGATGATGCTTTTCAAAAACTTCGCATTTTTTGCGTTGCTTTTCCTTGATCTTCTCACTGCCAGGACTGTCTGGAAGAGGATATTTAGGTGATATGAATTTCTTTATAAACCAGTCCTTTCCATCTTTACGAGCAAATGCGACTTCGCTCATACCTCCGATGACTCTCCATTCAGAGGTTAATTCATAATCTCTAATTGTCATTGTGATAAGATAGATTAGTCAACATGAATTCCTCCTTATACTGTTGCCACGACTCAGTTATTCTATTATAAAGACTCTTCTCCAATATGACACACTCTTTTATCGCTTTTTCATATTTAGCCTTTATCTGATCCAAAGGCTGAATAACAGATTCTTTCAAAAGCTCATATCGTACATGAAGCGATTTTTGCCAATAGCCGAAATCTTCGTCAACAATTTGAAGACCTATTGTAAAATCGTCGCTGGAAATCGGGGACAATGTCTTGTAAATTGCTTCACTCCATTCCTTGCAATTTGAAGACTTCATCAGACAATCTAGAAGTATGTACTCAAAATGCATTGGAGTCAAAAGATAGCCGAAACAACCATCTGTTGCGGATAGTATAATTATAGGCTCATTGAAACTCATCTGCTGGACATTTATATGGAAAGGTTTGTCTTGGCAAATACAGTTCGACAAGGCGTCATCACTTCTTAAATTCTCTAATGGGTCCTTTGGCTGGCGCAAATCGTCAATGCTCAACTGTTTAAGACCTGATGCTGAAAGTACATAGTTTCTTGAATCACCTGCCCAATAACTTGAAACCTCGGTTTTACCTCCCTTTTTACTAGCTTCAATCACAGCCAAAGTGGTAGGTAGAACACGTACAAAACCACTGCGTAACCCAGATGATTTAACGTTCCAAATCGATAATATATAATTGAAATATCTGGAAATTTCTTCTTTGATAGCGGAACTATCAAACTTTCCATTATTCATTAACCAATTGTAGCATACAGCGCGTACAATACGAGAAGAAAGGTAAGCACCAGTCTTGTTGCCAATAGTAAGTGTTGGATATTCAGTGCTACCTGCTCCACCCATACCATCAAAAACACCGACACACATTGTGTTTTTATTACGATATATTAATGGAGTGGAATCTTCTCCAAGGCCCTCCTTCTTTTCTGTATACAAAGCTATATGGCAATCTTCAAGAGTGTCAGGGACAATCTCAGAACATTGTAGTACAATACGTTCGAACTCCATCATTTCCTGACGCTCTTTCTCTTGACGCTCTTTTTCTAGGCGTTCTCTCTCTAAACGTTCTTTTTCTCTGCGTTCTTTCTCTAAACGTGCTTGACGTTCTCTTTCTAAACGTTCTTTTTCTCTGCGTTCTTTCTCTAAACGTGCTTGACGTTCTCTTTCTAAACGTTCTTTTTCTCTGCGTTCTTTCTCTAAACGTTCTCTCTCTTTCGCCTGATGTTCTCGTTCTCTTTGCAGATAGTCTCTTTCTCTATCTGCACGCTCCACCTCAGGACGCTTCTCAGACTTTCTAACTTTTATTGTTTCTGAACTGCCTTCATACTTTTTGACAGGAGCTTCGTTATTCGACTTCTTAGGTACTTCCGGTCTTGATGATTCCTGTTCGTGTGGTATTATATGGTAGTAGAAATTACGAACATAGTTTACTGCTTTATTAAATGGATTAAACGGCATATAGTATAATTTTTTTATTTGTCCTGAATCATAGTTTTTAGCCAATTCAAAAACAACTGATTGCTTTGTGCTAGCACTCGTTTTTTCAACTACTGGATATTCTAAGTTAGTTGATTCATCGTTAGGATTAATTTCATCAAACAGTGTGGTATCCTGTGAGATAGAGCCCTTGCTTGCCATAAATATACTTCTGAAATCGAAACAGCAATAAAAGTTATATCATAGACTGCGCAATCATTTGCGCAGTCTAATGCGTATAATTAAATAGATTCAACTATTGACCTAAGGATAGTATCATAGTCATAATCACTCAGACCCTGACCAGCCTTAGCAGGATGGTGGATGGTAAGGTCAAAGCTTGCGCTCATGTCAGCCCAAGGATACTTGTCAGGGGCAAAAATTAGAAGACGCTTAGATGCTGGTTCCATATCACTTGCATCCTCGTCCTGCCACAAATCAAACAATTCGTTGAAATCGGCAGGCATGTCACTAGGGTAGTATTCATTCTTGGTGATAGGAGCCTCTAAAGGATGAGCTGAAGCATCAGTCCATACAACTACAATGTGGCGACGACGATCACCACCGGTAACCCAATCAGATTTGATAGCTGTAGCAATAGCCTCCAATGCATTTTCTGGTTCATCTCCACCACCAGTTGCCATCAAACCTGAAACATGGCTTTCGAATTCATGCTCGTCATCAGGGAGATAGAAGAAGTCGGTTTCGTGCATCGCATTTGCTTTATCCGCATTGAAGTCACGGAAAGAAATGACTTTGACGCGGAACTGACTGATGTCCTTGTTTTTTTTCGAACAAGCTTCTTTCAAGTCTGGATAAAATTTTAAAGCATTAGTTTTAACAGTGTCCAAAATGCCATGCATGGAGCCTGTGCAGTCAATACACATTATTACGTCAACATAATACTTAAGTCCTTGTTGACTAGGAATAGGAGGTAGTTCCATAATTACAATATAATTAAAATTAATGTATTATTAAAAATCATCGAGATTTATAATGTACTCAGATGGGATATGAGTCTTTACCATAACCTCTGCTTGATGAGTCTTGAAATCGCTATCAGAAGAAGATACATAAGTTCTTTTAACTGCTTTGAAATCTATTTTTATTAAATCAGACATGCTTGGGCCATGATGATGCCTACTATCGGCTGCATTAATATCTGAATATTGAGTACGAGCAAATGCTGCTACTCTAATATCTATTATTAACAATACAATCTTTTCCCCTGCCATTCTAAGGCGATATGCCATAGGATGATCTTGACAAAAACTCAATCTTACATAGTCTTGAAGATTGTATCTCATATCCAGATTTCTAGACATGTTATCGCCTCCTGGAGCCGGTATGGTGATTCCATTCTTGTCCATGTATTCCCAAGAATACAAACCTTTATTCTTTTTTATAGAAGGAATATTGGCAGCTGAAGTGAAATGATAGAGGTGATGAATATTTTTGTCTCTAAGCAGTTGCAAAATTTGTTCAGCATCTGATTTGTATTCGATTTTAAACTCGTCACTCTTCTCCGATGTGACTGGTGGGGTAGGAAGCGGTTTTGAAACCGGTTCGGGTTCAAGCTTTGGAACGGGCTTAACATCAAGAGGAGTGGTAGGCTTGACAATAGGAGGTGGTATTACAGATATAGTGTCGCGCTCCTTGCGTTGCTTGGCAAGTTCATCAAGCATTCTTTTGACAGCAAGCTGTTCCTGCTTTCTCCAATCGCTTCTTTTATTTGAGGAACTAACAAGTGTTCCCCTTAATAATGAACTATCATTAATTTCAATGCCTGTTGCTTGCGCTATCTTTTGGGCTTCATTTAGATAAGCTTCGGCTTTCTTTATATCAAAAACGAAAACCCCATTCTTGAAACAACCGCATTCAGCTTGCATTAATGTGCGCGCCTCAAATTCCAACATCTCAGGATGAAGAGCACGAACTTCAGCAGTAGCCATTGATGAGGCTGACTTACTCAGCCTGGAATTAAGAATTACGGGGTCTGAGAACCAACTGATCGTCGCGTATCTCTTACGGATAGTTTCAAACCCGATAGGAAATACACGCTTCAATTCATCACATTGTCTACAGATATTCTCGTAATCTGCAGATAGCGCCTTCTTTTCTGCATCCGCAAAAGCTATTTCATCGGCCTTAACCCTACGAATGTCAGCCATCAATTCGATTAAACTACCCTTTAATTCAGACATGTGAAGAGATCTGTTGGAAAATTGTTAATTGCTTGTGGTTGTGCCATATCTGGATAATTCCCTTCAGCATAAGCTTTTATCAGATACGCATGACTCAGCGGTTTCGTCGTATCGAAGGGGTCTGAGTTTGTCGTGTAGTCAAGTAATACAATTGTCTTAGTCTTGTTTGCTTCCTTCAACCTATCGACAATAGACTTTACCTTATTTTCCAAAACCCAAAGGAAAGTTGGAAGGTAAATCTCTTTTCTTGCTGTGGTGTAGTCTAGCAATTCGGTTCCATTGACACCTTTTCGATGTCCCAATACACGACCGAACCTGTGTGTAGTCCTTTTAATGTTCTTCATGGATGTATTCTCAAATACACTTGTATCCACATCATGATTTTCAAATACCTTCAAACCCTGCCATATGGCTTCGACACATGATGCAGTACGTCCATCGGAAAATGGAACTGGAATATCACCATGCGGAAAGAAGGGACTTAGACGCACCAACTGAGCATTTTGTGATTGGCTTGTAACATCACATATAATTGCGTTTTCCCCATACCTTTTTCTAAGTGTCTCTTCCTTACAATGTTTACTATCTATGTAAATCATGATTTAATCTTTATCATTGATTGGCGAACGTATATATTATTGTTCGTTTTGTATAATGCCCTCCCTCTTCCACTAATGTATCTATTAGTTACGTGTAATCTTACATTTGTAAATATACTACAATTTTATCGCTTTTCAAAATTATTAATTCCCAATGATAGTATGTCGGTCAGTTTATGAAACCTTATCTGACCGTCACGCACAGACACGACTACGTTCATATTCACAATGCTCTATTCTCCTAATCCTAGTTTAAAGCTCCTTGCGCTAACATATTTGTCGCCATCGTATTTACTTTCGAGATGGTTGAAGTTGTTAGGATTGAGTGATATATGCAACTACAAATCTCATAATTTATAGGTGACATCACGTAAAATGACGAATAATAATTAAATGCTTATAGTATGAAAAATATCCTCATACTTGCTGTCACTCTTGTGAATATGATTTCAGTTAATGCTTCGGTTTACTCTACTTGTGCGAGTAATTGAAGAAAATCAGAATCACCATCTTCATATTATTCGGGATTATCGTTCATTTATGTCAGATATCAAAGTAAAATGTCGATAAACAGAGTTAAATGAACAAAGAAAGGCTCTGATTAAATAGTCAATGTGAGACTGATGTGATTAGTCAGTCTTTTTCTTTTTATATGATGGTTGTACCGCGAGGATGCCGTATAGAAATATAGCTATTCTTTTGATAGTCACCCTTTACCTTATCTCCGCTCCTACCCATAATCATAAATGAAAAGAGGACGACTAACACTTATTAGTCATCCTCTTATTTTATTATGATCGTCAGATTATTTCTGGTAAGCGTCAAGACCGCTCTGGAGGAAGCTTACGAAACCGTCGATAGAGAGGTCGTAGCCACGAACCGGTACGAGCATTTCTCCGTCAGGGGAGAGGAGCACGTAGTTTGGCTGAGCGTTTACATCCCACTTTCTGCGGGCGATATATGAGTTAGCGCGACCGAGGTCCTTGTATACCTTGCCAGTCTCAGCATCAGTCACATAATCCTCTTTGTCAAGTTTCTGCTTGTCGTCAGTGTAAAGAGCCACAACGACGAAGTCGTTCTTGAGCATTGAGAGGACTGTAGGATCGCTCCATACTCTTGACTCCATCTCACGGCAGTTTACACAACCATGACCTGTAACGTCCACGAATACAGGCTTTCCTGCCTTCTTGGCAGCCTCGAGACCCTCGTCAAGAGTGAAGTATCCGCTGAGACCGAGAGGAAGGTGGAGGCCATATTCCGAGCTTGCTGCCGGAGTCGCCTCTGCTGTATGAGCAGTTCCGCTGTTCTGTCCGATAAAGAAATCCTGAGTTGTGATAGGTGGCATGTAGCCTGAGAGAGCCTTGAGCGGCGCACCCCACATACCTGGGATAAGGTATACTACGAATGAAAGAACTGCAATAGCGAGTGCAAGGCGTGGAACCTTGAGGTACTCGAGCGGCTCATCATGTGCGAAACGGATCTTGCCGAGGAGATAGAGTCCGAGGAGTGTGAATACAACGATCCAGATCGCAAGATAAACCTCTCTGTCGAGGATACCCCAGTGGTAAGTCTGGTCAGCTACGCTGAGGAACTTGAGACCGAGAGCAACTTCTACGAATCCGAGCACTACCTTCACAGAGTTCAGCCAGCTTCCGCCGCTCTTCTTGAACTTCTTCAGAAGTGATGGGAAGAATGCAAGGACTGTGAAAGGAAGGGCGAATGCTACAGAGAACGCGAGCATTGTAACCATAGGCTCCCAGAACTCGCCCTGAGTAGACTTGATCAATACTGAGCCTACGATAGGACCTGTACATGAGAATGACACAAGCACGAGGGTGAGGGCCATGAAGAATACGCCTGCGAGACCCTTCTTGTCAGAGTTCTTGTCGCTCTTGTTTACGATCGACTCAGGAAGAGTGATCTCAAATGCTCCGAAGAACGAAGCCGCGAAGATCATGAACACGATGAAGAAGATG
>JAEIGA010018565.1_pt1 | contig 10599 bp, 17 predicted proteins | sample 9270691 | NCBI WGS metagenome assembly JAEIGA01 (sample SAMN17057246, study PRJNA624740) | gut metagenome | biome: biome; isolation source: fecal sample | host: Bos grunniens | place: China: Xizang | collected 2019 | reverse complement strand
CTGACACCTCTGTCACATATCCACTTGACAGTCATCCTCTTTTCGTGGGCACTCGTCGGAGGACACTCGTACATCAGGTACATATCCCAATTGTTCTCCACGATGACTCGGTAGTTCGTTGTGACCGCATACCAGTTCTCGACGGCAGGTGCTTCGCATCTCACGCATCTTGTGTACGGATTGACGAGCATCTCGGTCGGCATATCCTCCGCAGGTATTCCCAGATAGATTGTGCCGTGTTCAAGCACACTCCCGTGTCCGCTCTTGGTGATGTTTGCCACGAACCTCTTTGCCGAGTCTGCGGTCATCTTGTCGTGACTCTTGTAGCAGTGTCTTCCTGCCCATTCGATATGCTCGAAGAGACCTTCCATCCCTGCCTTCTGCTCTCTTGTTTCTACACTTGGTCTAATCAGTTTCATAATCTGTTATATTGATGAATCGCTATCAGTATCGAATCCCTTTCGTCCTGATTTGTCCTCTTCTTGTTTAAGCCTATTTTCAGCCCCCTCAAGAGACTTTCAAGTTCAGGATGAGTAATCTTACCATTCGCCCCACTCCATCGCTTTGTGAGGGGTTTTACAAGGGAAATCGAGAATCCCATATGCTCTCCCATCTCGACAATCTTTCTTCCCGTCTCGTGATTCCTTCCCACATCGTTGCCTATGCTTCCCGCCACTGCAAGTGACTTGGCGAAATGCCAGTTCGGTTTGTTGAGCCATCCTGCTTCCACCGCTATGCTCACCGAGTCCTTGTCTTGGATGTCTCCGAGGTAGTCCATCAGCTCGGGGAAGGTCATCGCGTCCACCGACACCGTCTTCTCCCTCACATCTATCACCGCCACACCGCTCTTGGTCACATCGGGATCTACTGCTATAATTCTGCTTGCTCTCATTTAAGTCTAAGTTTGAAGAGGTCGCAGGCTCTCCGCATCTTGTTCGTGTAGTATGGTTCGTTCACCAGACATTCGGCAAGGATGGGAGAGTGGTCTGCGTTCCTCAGAAATCTCGGATTGTCTTTGCCTAAATGCAGACAATCTTTGCACCGATAGTTACTCTCCGTCTGCGGTCTTGCCTTTGCCATTGCTCTTCTTCGGTCTGTACTTAGGCTTCGGCTGCTGCACTGGCTTCTGCTGCTCCTGCTTCTGCTCCTCTGCGTGTCTCTTCTGATAGGCAGCAAGCAATGCATCCACCTCTGCTGCAAACTGAGCCGTTGTCTCTGCGAGTTTCTGCACTCTCTCGGTCAGAGTCTCCAAATTCTGTTCGAGTTCCTTGATTTTTCTTCCGTAAAACATAGTTTTGAAAATTAAAAGTTATTGAAATCGTCAGGAGGCAAATCATCAAAGTCATTTGTACTCCATTCTCTGTTGTTCAGTCCCGTAAATTCGTCGAAGTCCATATCCTGCTGGATTGCTGGAGGATTCCATCCGTAGACGATATGCTCCGTCCTGCTCTCCATAAACCTCTTGGTCTCCGTCTCGTAGTAGTATCCGAAGATGTTGTCCACCGAGCCGATGAATCTGTTCTTGCAGACCTCAACCACGTTCGAGAATCCGTCTCCCTCGACTATCTTGGTCACCTCCTCCTGCCCGAGGAACTCTGGTGCTCTCTTGGCGAAGTCCTTGTTGCATCTGTGGATGATGTACACATTGTCAGCAAGGTTGGTGATGTCTCCGCTTCCACCGATGTCTTCTCTTCGCAGGAAGGTCAGGGACTTTCTCGGATGAGCCACGAGGATGATGTGGATGTTCGCCTGCTTTGCGAGGTCAGCGAGTCCGTTCACGAAGGCACTCTGCTTCTCGTTCTTGTCTCCGCTGAAGGCATCCAAGTCCAAGGTCATAAGGTTGTCGAGTATCAGCATATTCACTCCCTTCTTCTCCACCACTCCCCTGACACTCTGAAGGAGTCTTGACCAGTTGCGCCCGTACTTGTTGTCATAGAGGAAGATCCTGTCCTTCGTCCACGCATCTATCTTCGCAGTCACATCCTTCGGCACATAGTAGAAATCGTCATAGCCGTACACCTTCTTCACATACTCTCGCCCTGCTGCCGCCTGATTCAGCCAAGTCTTGACCTTCTCCTTCATCAGCTCTCCACTGAACATCGCCACCTTGAATCCTCGTTGTGCTGCATTCAGAGTGATGCAGTTGAGCCAAGAAGACTTACCAGAGTTTCCAGTGATATTGATTCGCCCCTCTCTTCTCAGCACCAACATTCCGCTATCTACCGTAAAGCAATACTTGTATCCATCTTTGGTCTTATAATCTCTGATTGGAGTTTTATCCTTGACATTTATCATAGAGACCAGTGAGTTACCGCATACGTGAAGTCCATAACAAATGTTCTTGTATTCATATTTGCTATTGTGATGCTTTCTTCCTACTCTATCATCCTTTCTTATGGATGTCCTCTTTCCACAAGCAGCAAAGGCAAACTGGAGAAAGTCTATTGTCTGCTTGCTGTTAGAGGAAAAAGATTTCCTACCTCTGCATATGCTTCCATCCCAATTCAAAACCTCATCCGTAATGACTCTAAGTTGATGCTGAGAGCAATTATACCAGTAAGTCGTGAACTCTTTTTCAATCCTTGGCGAAGAGAATAAGTAGGTATTGAACTCAGGGTCATTAGGATTGTATTGCTCTTTCCTGAACGGTATATTAGCCTCTCTCAAAAGCCTCTCAAGCCTTTCCTTCTTTCGAGCTTTCTTTAGATTGACCCTGCAAGTTGTTGGGTCTCTGTAAATCTTAGCAAAGTAACCATCACAAATAACCGCACACATCACTCTAATTTGCTCGTCTGTAAGATTTATTCCCTTTCCGTCATATTCAAACGTAGTGAGAAACTTTCCATTAAATCCGTGCTTGCTACCATTATGTTGAACAATCAAGTCGCTCATCCTCTTTTTAGCAAGATTACCCTTGCTCGTTAAGTACACCACGTTATGTTCATTACTCAAACATTGATTCACTCCGTAGGCGGTCTTAATCAAGTGAAGATATTCACAAGGATATTTGTGATACATCATTGGTTTGACAAGCCTTGCCTTTCCATCCGCTTCGTACTGCAATACCAGTTCTCCTTCTTTGTAGTCAGCAATTCTCTTCCACCCCTTTCCGTTAAAGTATTCCGTATCACAATCAACACATCCATTCAACCCTGACACGATGGATATCTCTCCGAGGATGAATCCGAGTGCCTTTCTGTCGAATCCCTCGTGTCCCGTAGGTATTGCCGAGAGGTTCTTGAGGTCGAGGTACTGGATGTCCGCCATAGCGAGCCACTCCTTTCCATCGGGAGCAGGCAGCTCCTCTATCGGTCTCGGACCGTCCACCTGAGGTCTCTCCCTTCTGTCCTTCTGCTTCCATTCGCCCCTCGCCTGCCTTGAGTACGCATCCTTGTCGAAGTGCGCCCTGAACTCCCTCCATCCGTTGGAGGTGCATCCGTTGTGGAAGCAGAAGAACGCAAGCGGACCAGAGTCATACTGGAACACCATAGAGTCCTGCCCGTGTGCAGGGTCAAAGGGACACTCCTTGAGGATGTATCTCGTTCCTCGGTCAATGCGTGTCTCCTTGAGGACTTGGATGTTGTATTTGTCAAAGAACTCTTGGAGGTTGAACTCCTTGTAGTTTATCGGTCTGAAGTTGTTCTCCTTTGACGGGGTCTCCTCCTTCGGGAGAAGGTTCGCCACCTTCTGAAAGAACTCCTTCTCGTTCACCTTGATTTCGTCAGGGACATTCAGGAACCTGCATATCCTCTGAGGTCTGTCCTTGCTGCTCTTTGAACCCTTGCGGTTCCAAGTGCCTGGCAGTCTCGATATCCTTGAGCGGTTGAACACCACCGAGTCTATCTTGCAGTTGGCATCATCGAAGAGCATTCCGAGAGCCAAGAGGAAATCCCTGATGAGGTTGTCATTACTCTCAGTGCAGGCGAGTGCGCATCTGAGGTAGAGATGGATGCCGCTTCCCGAGAACACCTTTATCGGTCTGTTGAATCCCTGCGAGAGAAGGAAGCTCTCCACCTGCTCTGCCTTTGCGTATGCGTACTCCGCTTCCTTGTTCGTTGCGTTGACTCCTGCGATGCGGTTGCAGTCCACGTCTATCAGCACCCAGTCCCTTCCGACTATCTCCTTGTCACTCGTTGTGTTCTTGGGCTTCAGGACTATCTTGTCCTGCTGGTCTCTGCCGTAGCACTCGGGAGTCAGACTGTTCAATGTAAAGTATGCATTAAAGTCCGTATAAGGCGCGATCTCCCTCATCATAGTATGTGGGTCTGTAAAGTACCCCGAACCCGTCTTATTCGCCCCGATAAGCCTTATTTCGACCAAGGGATTGTGCCCCTTGAAGATGTCCCACCATTGGAGCACCGCTTGTTCATTTATTTCCTGCATAAAAACTTTGGTTTATCTGTATGTGATTCCGTTCATAGTGAATGTCTCGTCCTCCCTCCTGAACTCGGCAGGAGTCTCCTGCGTTGCCGATGTGTTCCTCGCTTCAGGGTCATAGAGCATATCGTTCGACTTGCTATACACCACCGAGTTGAATGTCTTGTGCTTGATGTACCTCTCGAAGTCCTGCCTATACTGCCTCTCTGGTCTTGACTGGATGTAGGCAGGGATGTGGAGTCTCATCAGTTCGACCTCTTCCTCCGTCAGCTTTGCGAACTCCTTCTTCGCATTCGCCTTGCTTCCCTTCCTTTCGTACATCAGCCACAAGTCCTCGAACCATTCCTCGACCTGCTCCGATGTAACATTTTTGTTTCGTGCGCCCTTAGAATTTGTGTGCTCCGCAGGAGTTGGCATTGTGATTGTGGTGGTGTCTTCAGGGTCGAACAGTGCTCCCTCGTCAGAGGGAATAAATATATATTGTTTACTATTTGGTTTATTATTTGGTATAGGTCGGTCGTTTTCGACTCTTCCATTAGCCGTTTTCGACCAATCGATGTAGTAATTTTGAACTATGGCAAGTCCCTCGTCAGTGAACGCATACCAGTTCGTTCTGTCATACTGGTTAGTGTTGTAGTTTCCCTTCATCAAGATTCCTTTCTCGATGAGACTACCAATCACCCTCTTAATCTTTCCTTCATTGAGGTATGGGAACAACTCGGCATATGCTTTCTGCGAGTTGAAAGTCCAATACCTTCCGTCGAAGAAGTTTCTGTCATTAGCCTTGTTCTCTGTTATCCAATGATGGAAGTTGTGAATCATCACCGCTTCCTCAATGCCGTACATCTTTGCCAATGCCGTCTTGAAAGAATGTATCATAATGCTCTGTTTTTGGTTTGAAGGCAGGGTGGGGAGATTAACCCTTATCAAACAACCTTACTACTATGATTTGACCTTTCTCCCCGTTTTGCCTTTCTTGGTGGCTCAGTGGAGTGTCAGCCCCACCAAGCCCGTTTAACAATAAACCTATTCAACACGAAATATGAATAACATCTGCGCATCACTGCGGAGTATATTTAGTTCCCGCTCCTTGAAAGCCTCATATCCTCCTTGGAGTAGGAGAGAAGCGACCTCAGGCTGTCTATCGAATGTACGCAGGTCTTGTATAGACTCTCCAGAGCATCCTCGATCTCGTACCATTCGTATGCGCAGACCTCAAGGTATTTCTTCAATGTGTTTGCAGGCATACTCCCGAAGTCGGGGACTGCTGCGAAGGTGTCCCTCTCTGCCTTCCTTCTGTGCGCCTTCGCTTCCGCCAACATCCTGCTGCTCCTTGCCATATACACGTTGATGGTGCGTATCCTCTCACAAATCTCGTTCACATCCTCGGACACCTCGACTTCCAAGTAGTCCTGCATTGTTCTTATTTCAGTCCACATAACACATTGATTAAATTGCAAGTTTCTGTATAATCATTATATCCGAATACTTAAACCCCTTATCCTCGCATACTTGCCTTACGATGGCAAGGTGTTTTTCGATTGTATCGAGTTTGTCTCCATTGTAGTAGTAGACTCCCTCATCCATATTCAGCTTTATCACTGAGTGAAGTCTGTGATGCAACCTCTTGTCAAGGACAATCACATTGTGCATCATATTGTAATTCCAGTGGTGCAGCTCATACCCTTCTTGGATTACTAAGTTTTTCATATCGTGTCTTGTTGAGCGCAAACCCTTATACTTCGCCTGCTTAATTAGCTTTGATTCAGAAATTTTATTCCCATACCCTAACCTACGGTACTTCTCCCTTCCTCTTTTTCTTTCACTGGATACCCATTCGGGATCTTGAGATTTCCTGTCATAGTTCTTTGTGGTATCCTTCTTCGTGCAGTCCTTGCATTTGTTTAAATGCCCATCTGCCATCTGAGGATGCTTGTAGAAAGAGGTAAGTGGCTGCTCTCTACCGCACTTAAAACATACCTTCGTATCCATCTTACGAATAGTTTAATGACTTGTTCAGGTCTAACTAAAAGGGAGGTCATCATCACTGTCCGCACCTGCTGAGATTGGAGTGGTGGCTGGCATCGGTGTGTTGACCTTGCCCTGCTCCTGCCTTTCTCCCGTGAGGGTGAGGTTGCGACACATAATCTTGACTGCCGACTTCTCCTCTCCGTTCTGTCCCTTCCATCGGTCTGTCCTGAGTTCTCCGTCCACGATTACCCTTGCTCCCTTGACGATGTGCGGACGGAGCTTTGAATCCTTGTCAAGCCACATATCCACGTTGTACCACGCAAAGATGGAGTTGCCCTGCGCATCCTTTCCCTCCTGCTGACAGATGCCGAACGTGCAGACCTCTCTTGTGCCGTTCTTGGTGTTGACATCCCTGAATTTTGGCTCTCCGATAGAGCCGTAGATAATTACCTTGTTCATATGAAGTTGTTGATTAAATGTTGTTCTCGAAATCATTGATAGTGAACTCTTCCTTGGTGTTGTCCTCCTTCTTCAAAGGCTTTCTGTAGGTTGCCCTTGCCCTTGATGTGGTGGTGAAGTAGTCTGGCATATCCTCGCCCTCTTTCAGCAGTGTCGATGATGCCGAGAGGGTGAACGTGATGTGGTCGGGACATACCCTCGCTTCTCTGATAGCCTTCTCCACGTCCTTGTAGAACAACTCCTTGATGAGCTTTGTGTCGGGCTTTGTGGATGAGGAGATGTGTTGTGCGAACGAGTATCCGAAATCTCCCTTGACCTTCTCTGCTCCGAGTTCCTCCATTGCGATGTTGACGCATTCGAGGATGTCCTCTTGGAAGTTCTCCTGCTTCTCCTGCTGCCTCTTGAGGAACTTCTGCTCCTCCTTGTACTGGTCTATGTCTGCCTTGACAGAGTTGAGGAGTCTTGCGAGTTGGTCTACTCCCCCGTTCTCAAGCATATAGCGGATTGTTGAGATCATCTCCTCCTTCTCCATTGTGGAGTCCGTCACCTCGCCCTCGTTCTGCTCATACTCGTTATTGAGTGCGAACTGAAGATATTTCAGCTTGTAGAGGGCTTCCCTGATGTCTTTGTATCTTGGTGTGTCCATTGTTTAGTTCTGCTTTATGTTAGCCTTTAAATAGTCTGTTATTGCCTGCTCTGCCGATGCAGGGACGATGTACTTCTTCTGAAGGGCTGCGATGCTTCCCACTCCGCTTGCCATCTTCTGAAGGGCTTCCTGCCACTTCGGATGACTCGGGTCGAATACCTCCTTCTCCTTGGTTGTCTTCTGAGGGAGAGGGTCTTCGTTGCCTCTCGGTGGAAGGGCATCCACATCATCCTCATCGGTCGCTATGTGGAAGAACTTCAGCAGGAAGTATCTCTCTGCGTAGGTCAGTGCGCTTCCGAGTCCCTTGTCCCAGTTGTTCATTCCGTTTGCTCCGAACTTGACGGGCAGTTTCTCTCCGCTTTCGGCATCAATCCAAGTGAATGTCATAGTCACCTTGGAGAGTAGTTCCGACTTGCTTCCCGTCTTCACTGCGTAGTCAATCCTATCGTTCTCAATCTCGTCCACCTGCTGAACGAGCAGGACTCCAAGTTCATCCATCTTAGGACGAATCCTATCCAAGACCTTTGCTCCCGATACATACTGATATGTCTGAGCAGCAGCATCCTTGCCGAGTCCTCTGACGGTCTTCTGAATCTCGACCAATTTCTGATACAGATTCATAACTATTTGCTTAATGAGTTAACTAATCCGTCAATGTCGGGTTTCCCGTCCGTCAGTCTGAGGTACTCGAACGAGCCGTTCTCCTTGTAGTAGACTTGAATCAGACCTGCCTCTGAACATAGGCTGACATCTACCTTCCTGCCCTTGTTGGCTTCGTACATCTTGGCGAAGAACTCACCGATGTACTCTTTGGCTAAATACTTTTCCATATCCTATTCTGTTATAAGTTGATATCTCGCTATCTTCACGAACCTGCCGTTGCGGTTCTTGATCTTGACATCCTCCGCCTTGATTGGGAGTCCGTAGTCATTGCGCAGGCGGTGGATGACCTCTGCAAGTCTGGTGCATCCGAACTCATCGATTGCCTGCTTTGAAGTGATGGTCAGCCCTCTCTTGAGCCACTGCATCACTTGGTAGGTGTAAGTGTTCTTTGGTAATGCTTTCATCTTATTGTGGTGTTAAATGATTGTTGTTCCTGCCCTCGGTGACCATCAGCATTATCGTTCCGAGGATGACTACGATGATGTGGTGCTTGTGTCCGAGGATGATTCCGACCATTCCGACCAGTGCTACCACCATCCATATCACTCCCCATAGTGTAGGTGTCCTATCTTCCATAGTATTGGCTTGCTGGGTTGCGTTTCCTTGCTCCGTAGACTCCTGCAAAGAGTCGCTTGTTTTCACAGAGGTTAACGAGGTCTTTCTCTTTGAAGTATTCCCTGCTACCACTCTTCCTCCTGCAAGGGGTAATCGAGCCGTCAACCACATATCTATTGAAAGTCTTGTAGGATACACCGCAGAACCTATATGCCGATTCTTTAGTATGTTCAACATCACCTACTTTCTCACCTGCATTTAATGCTTGAGTGTAGGCTTGGATTGCCTTGGTGTTTTCGTTGAGAGCCTTGATATGCTCCTGCATTAATTCCTCGAATGGCATAACCTTACTGAAGTCTTGTTATCCTAATCGCATCAACCAAACCTTTCTCGGTACACTCGAAGAGGTATCCGTCCTTCTTCATTCGGCTGATTGCCTGCCTTACGATCTCGGGTTTGTAGCCCGTCTTTCGCTGATTGATTTCAGCAGAATCTCCGATAGCCATCTCTCTCAGTTGACCTCGCAGTGTCTGTTTCTTTTTGATTTTTACCATATGTTTACTATATTTGTAGTCCGCAAAGTTTTATTGCCAACGGCAACTGCTACCCTATTGCTCTTGACTATTGTTCTTTGCAAAGGTAGTAAAGTTTCCGATACTTACAACAAGTTTCCTCAACTTTTTTACATTAAAATTTAAATGCATTATGAAAGGTACTGATTTAAAGGAGTTTAGGATTGTGAACAATCTTACTCAGACTGAACTTGGTGACTACTTGGGAGTGCAGAAGGGCTTTATTTCCAAAATCGAAAACGGGAAAGACAAACTTCCCGAGCCAAAGTATCGGAAAATTATCGGAAACCCATTCGGTTGGGATACCACAATGCTGACAAGGGCAGAGGTGAGTCAATCCTCTACGGGTGACAACACCATCCAAGTGACGGGCAACAACGTGGATATGCGTAATATCAATCAGTCACTGGCTAATGATGAGAAGAAGGTCGCAGAGTTGGAGAAGAGGGTTGCCGAACTGACCAAGGATAAGGAAGTATTGCAGGCTATGATTGAGAAATTGCAGGCACAGATGTCGAAACTATTAGAGATGATGTAATATGAACACTACTTCAAAGGACTTTCAGAATGCGGTACTGATGAACCACGAAAAGGTGATGGTTCTTCTTGCCGAGGTCATCCGCAATGACAGTCAGATTTCCGATGCGCTGACCAAGATGCTGACAGCAAAGAATGATGATGAGCAGGCTCGTCTGAGCACCGAGATTGCCGACAAGGAGGGTTTTAAGCAACTCGCCACGCAGATGTCTGATATGCTCATCAAGGAGCAGGAGAAGAATCAAACCCTGCGTGATGAGATTGCCGAACTCAAGGCAGACAACAAGGAGTTGAGAACAGAACTGAGAGTGGAAAGGGAAAAGGTGGACAAGGTTACCGCACAACTCATCAAGTTGAGTAAGGCAGGTAGTGGCAATACAACTAATGTTAGTCTGAGCAGTGTAAAGCAGTAATAACTATTAAAAAATAACACTATGTTTAGTCTACCTTACGTTTATATGTACATTGTTTCAAGTGTACTTACATTCTCTATAAGGGATACAATGGAAATGATTAATCCTGCAAATCCACTTGTTAAACCGGTAATGGGAATGACGGGATTTATAACAAAGGCTGCCAATTTCATATTGCTGATATTATGCATATTCTTTGCACCGCATTGGTGGTATGCTCCGATTATGTGGGTATGTGGAATTGTATTATCTGTTATCATTAAAATCCTTATCAATGATAGGGCAGATATGGCTATGGGATATCTTGCCGTAATAGGTGCACCGATATGCACCGCAATCTCATATTTCAGCTTATTTTGAGGAACATCGGTCACATACTCCAAGCCATCAAGGATTACAAGGGCAT
>JAEIGA010018564.1_pt1 | contig 10600 bp, 7 predicted proteins | sample 9270691 | NCBI WGS metagenome assembly JAEIGA01 (sample SAMN17057246, study PRJNA624740) | gut metagenome | biome: biome; isolation source: fecal sample | host: Bos grunniens | place: China: Xizang | collected 2019 | reverse complement strand
TATGGCAAATATTATTTCGCGTACTCCCGTCAGGGAGCAGGATCCCGTAAAACGAGCTGCCAACTTCGAGGAGGTATGCTACGGTTTCAATGTTGAGGAGGCACAGCGTGAGGCTTCCAGGTGTCTGAACTGTCGCAACCCCCGTTGTGTGCAGGCTTGCCCCGTGAACATTCAGATTCCCAACTTCATCGCCGAGGTTGTTGCAGGTAACTTCCAGCAGGCTGCCGACATCATTGCCGAGGACTCGTTGCTGCCCTCCATTTGTGGCCGTGTGTGCCCCCAGGAGAGCCAGTGCGAGGGTTCGTGTATCTTGGGTATCAAACACGAGCCTGTGGCTATCGGTAAGCTGGAGCGTTTTGTGGGCGATTGGCAGTTGGAGAACGGCTCGAAAGAGGTTGCAGAGATTGCTCCCAACGGCAAGAAAGTGGCTGTTGTGGGTAGTGGCCCCGCAGGCCTGGCTTGCGCTGCCGACTTGGCTAAGTTGGGCTACGAGGTTACCGTCTTCGAGGCTCTCCACCGCCTGGGTGGTGTGTTGAGCTACGGTATTCCCGAGTTCCGTTTGCCCAAGGAGCGCATTGTTGCCCGTGAGATTGAGAAGGTTTCGAGGCTGGGTGTGAAGTTCGAGAAGAACATCATCGTAGGCCGCACCGTAACCATCGACAGCCTTATGGACGAGGAGGGATTCTCGGCCGTCTTTGTAGGCTCGGGTGCAGGTCTTCCCAAGTTTATGGGCATCCCCGGTGAGAACCTCAATGGTGTATTCTCGGCCAACGAGTTCCTCACCCGTATCAACCTTATGGGTGCATTTGCTCCCGAGGAGAACGACACTCCCGTACGCCGCGGTAAGAAGGTGGCAGTTGTGGGTGGCGGTAATGTGGCTATGGACGCTGTGAGGTCGGCAAAACGACTTGGCGCCGATGCCTACATCGTCTATCGTCGTTCGGAGGCAGAGCTTCCCGCACGCGTTGAGGAGGTACACCACGCCAAAGAGGAGGGTGTGCAGTTCGCAATGCTCACCAACCCCGTGTCGATTGAGGCCGATGAGAAAGGCTGGGTTAGGGCACTGAAGTGTGTGAAGATGGAGCTTGGCGAGCCCGATGAGAGCGGCCGTCGTTCGCCCGTGGAGGTTGCAGGCTCGGAGTTCGAGATTGAGTGCGACACCGTTATTATGGCACTTGGTACCTCGCCCAACCCCCTGATTGCTTCGACCACCGAGGGCTTGGAGCGCAACCGTCGTGGCTGCCTTGTGGCTACCGAGGAGGGTGCAACCACTCGTGAGGGTGTCTTCGCAGGTGGTGACGCTGTGACCGGTGCAGCAACCGTTATTCTTGCAATGGGTGCTGGTCGTAAGGCTGCCAAGGCTATCCACGCCTACTTGGAGAACAAATAATATATAAATAGGTATGATTCTGTCGAACCTGAAAAATAGGGTGGAGCTCGAAAAACTCCACCCTTTGATGCCACGACTCTTTGAGTTCATCGAGAGCCACGACATCCTCTCTATGCCCCTCGGTATCCACGAGATAGAGGGCCGTGACCTGTTTATCAACAACTGCGCTCCCGACCTCTTCACCAAGGAGAATGCCCCCATTGAGGTCCACCGCGACTATATCGATGTACAGGTAGTCTTGGAGGGCGAGGAGACTATGGGTTGGAAACCTCTGGAGGAGATTAAGGAGTGGCGTGGTGAGTACAACGCGGAGAAGGATGTGCGCTTTTCGGATGAGCGTTGCGACCATTTCGTGACTCTCAAGGCCGGCGAGCTCACCGTTTTCTATCCCGAGGATGGTCACGCCCCTGCCATTGGATCTGAACCTATCCGTAAGTTCATCGCCAAACTGAAAAAATGCATATAACGAGCGACTGCTGCGTTGCACTGCGATAAATCCCCTCCTCATTTGCGCCAAGCAAACTGCGGAGGGGATTTTCTTGTGCGCCTTGCATTCATCTCGTTCTCTGCATTTTTTAACTTTCAAAGGAAAGCGGTCGAGTGCACTACCTATACTCGCTGGCACTGTTGTGCCCTGCGGCAGGCGGCTTTCAAAAAATAGGCCCAACCTTTTTTAAGGTTGGGCCTATTGTGTCTATTGTGCCTCTACATATTTATAGAGTCTATCGCCTCGGTGGACCTGCTGGGGTAGTTTCACCGAGCACTTGCGCCCCTGAACTGCTACCTCTGTGGGTTTCTCATCAACCCATATCTGGTCGGGTTTGAACTCCACAGCACCGGTGGTCTCGCCCGAGATGAGTATCTTGCGGCCAAGCTCCAGGGGTGAGGCCTCCACCAAAATCTCCGCCACCTTCGCCTTCTTGAAGACATTGGTCACTCGGCCCACATAGACCTTCTTCACTGTCGAGGCCGAGCCGTAGTTCTGGCTGAGCTCAACGATGGGTTGGTTGAGATAATATCCTCCCCAGAAGCCGCGGTTGAAGACTGTGGAGAGTTCCTCTTTCCATTTGGCAATCCTTTCGGGGGTGAACGAGCCGTGCTCAATAGCCCTCAGGGCTCTGTCGTAGCACTCAACAACCCTCTTTACATACTCGGCAGGGCGTGCGCGGCCCTCAATCTTGAGCACCCTCACACCCGCATCAACAAACCTATCCAGGAAGTCGATGGTGCAGAGGTCCTTGGGCGAGAGGAGATAGGTGCCCTCGGCGTGGAGCTCCTCGCCCGTATCCCTATCTACAAGTTTATAGGCGTGGCGGCAAATCTGGCGACAAGCACCCCTATTGGCCGAGCAACCCGTGGCGTGGAGTGAGAGGAAGCACTTGCCGCTCACACTCATACACAGCGCACCGTGGGCAAACATCTCGATTTTGACCTTCTCACCCGCGGGGCCGCAGATATTCTCGCGCTCAATCTTGTCATATACACCCCTCACTTGCTCAAGCGAAAGCTCCCTTGCCAGCACAACCGTGTCGGCCCATTGGGAGTAGAACCTCACCGTCTCGCTATTGGAGATGGAGAGCTGGGTGGAGATGTGCACCTCGAGCCCTTTGGAGCGGGCGTAGAGGATGGCTGCCTGGTCGCTCACGATGACTGCATCGACCCTCTCGGCGGCGGCCCTATCGAGCAGAGCGTGGAGTGTATCTATCTCATCCTCATAGACAACCGTATTGACCGTAAGGTAGGCTTTTTTGCCGTGCTCGTGGGCAATGGCAACAATCTTTGCCAAGTCGTCGAGGGTGAAGTTTGCGGCCGAAGCGGAGCGCATATTGAGCTGCCCAACGCCAAAATATACCGAGTCGGCACCCGCCGCAATGGCTGCGTGGAGCGCCTCATAGCACCCACAAGGGGCCATAATCTCAATGTCGGAGCGTTTGATTCCCATTGTATGAAAAGTTGGTTTTTAGTTTTTGCGTCCCAGCAGACTCTGGGCCAATTCGCGTAGTGGCTCAACCCTCTCGGAGTCGGCCTCAAGGCTATCGAGAGCTGCCATTGCCTTCGAGAAGTGGAGATTAATCTCCCCCTCGGCAATCTCCCTGACACCCAGCGAGTCGTATATTGCCAGCACTCGGCTGATCTTCTCCTCGGGGGCTATTGTGCTGTCCTTGAGTAGAGCGTGGAGCTGTTTGCGCACAGTGCCATCGGCCCTGTCAAAGGCGGTAATCATCAGAAAACTCTTCTTGCCCTCCAGAATATCGCCACCGATGGGCTTGCCGAGTTGTGCTTCGGTGCCGTAGGCATCCAGCAGGTCGTCTTGCAGCTGGAAGGCCAAGCCGAGCTCGGTTGCAAAGGCAAAGAGGTGCTGACGGCTCAAGGTGTCGGCACCACCCTGAATGGCTCCAATCATTGTAGCACCTGCCAGCAGAGCAGCCGTCTTCTTGTCAATCATTGACATATACTCCTCGAGGGTAACATCCTCCCTCTTCTCAAACTCCATATCCACCTGCTGACCTTCACAAACGGTCAGGGCTGTGTAGTTGAAACATCCCAGCACGGCGGGCAGATACTCCACGGGGGTTTGTTGCAACAACTTGTAGGAGTAGATCATCATTGCGTCGCCCGAGAGCAGTGCGGCATTTGTTCCCCACTTGCCATAGACGGAGGGTTTGCCGCGACGCACCGTTGCGTTGTCCATAACATCGTCGTGCAGCAGGGTGAAGGTGTGGAACACCTCGAGTGCCGCCGCTGCGGGGAGTGCCGAGAGGGCATTGTCCGAAAAGATGTTACACGAGAGCACCGTGAGCATAGGCCTGAGGCGCTTGCCTCCTGCCGCAATGGAGTAGGCGATGGGCTCATAGAGTGAGTGTGGAGTGCCGTCCACATCGAGGCCGTTCATATAGTCGGCCACGCTTTTCTGGAGTTCCGAGAGTGAGTACATATCTATATGGTGGTATCAATTTTGTGCAAATATACATTTTTACTTTGTGATTTCACGAAAAATGGGTATTTTTGGAATCGGAAATTTTCCAACTACCCCAAGATATTTATTTCTAAGCTAACAAATAGAGAGTTTCAAGACTATGAAAAAACAACTTACCATCGGTATTGATGTTGGTGGTACCAACACAGTACTCGGCCTTATCGACCGCGATGGCAACTGCCTCGCCCGTACCGACTTCCACACCCAGCGCTCCACCAATGAGGATGGTCCCGTATTCTTCGACGAGTATATGGAGTTGCTCTATGGTGCCATTGAGCGACTGCTTGCTGCGGTGCCCGAGGATGCAAGGGTTGATGGTATCGGTATCGGTGCCCCCAACGCCAACTACTACAAGGGTGCAATCATCAATGCCGCAAACCTCACCTGGAAAGACCGCAATAAACCCTCCAAGGAGGTTATGGGTGAGTTTGAGAAGCAGAACCGTTGCGAGGTTGTAAAACTCCTCAAGAAACGCTTCCCCGCAATCAAGGCTATCGCTATGACCAACGATGCCAATGCGGCTGCTCTGGGTGAGTTGTACTACGGTGGCGGCAAGAGCCTCAAACGCAAAGACCTCGTGGAGATTACCCTCGGTACAGGTCTTGGTAGCGGTTTTGTGAGCAATGGCGACATCATCTATGGTCACAACTCCTTTGCCGGCGAGCTCGGTCACATCATCGTAGAGCCCGGTGGTCGCAACTGCGGTTGTGGCAACAATGGTTGCTTGGAGACCTACGCTTCGGCTACAGGTATCCGTCGTACGGCTCTCAATCTGATTGACAACACCGGCACCCCCAGCGTGCTGCGCAAAATTGAGCGCGATAAACTCACCGCCAAGGATGTGAGCATCGCAGCTGCTGCTGGCGACCGCCTCGCTTTGGAGGTGTGGGATATCACCGGCCACTACCTGGCACTCGGTATCTCCACCGCTGTGGTTGTTACCTGTCCCGAGGCTGTGTTCCTCTTTGGTGGTCCCACCAAGGCCGGCGACCTGCTCATGAATCCCTTGAAGAAATATCTGGAGAAGTATATGTTGGCCGCTATGAAGGACACCAAGATTATGTTCTCCAAGCTTGGTGAGGATGCTGCTATCCTGGGTGCTTCGGCTCTGGCTCTCAACGCCATTGCTGCACTGAAGAAGTAGGAGAACACATACAACAAATAAAGCAGAGGCCCGACCGTGACGGTCGGGCCTCTGCTTTGTATCGCGGTAGCCTTTGGGTTAGAACATTCTTGCTCCGAGGGGGATAGAGAGTCCGAAGGCAAAATTAACCGAGTTCTGGTTGAGGGGCACGGGGATTGCGCCACCTTTTGCGGTACCATACTTGGTTGCGATGTAGTCCACACCCGCAAAGAGATTGAACTTCGAGGAGTGGATGTTGGCCGCCAAGCCCAGAACGCCCAGCGAGTTTACATAGGAGTAGCTGGCCGAGGCGGTGAGCCAAGTCATTGGACGCAGGGTGAAGGCTCCGCTGATGGAGTTCCACTTGCGGTTTTCATACATCTTCGTATTCCAGAGTGCGCCCACGCTCATCTTGTCGCCGAGGAAGTTGTACTCCAAGCCTGCCACGATGGAGGTGTGGAGCGAGGTCTTGCCGCTTGCCTTTTCGGGTGTGGCAACAAGTGCTATCGACTCGGGTTTCTCGAATTTCACCTCATTGGTGGCGATGTCGTAGCCGTTGAAGGCGAAGTTCACATTGTCGATGGTTGCGCAGAAGGAGTTGTTGGCATCCCAGGCATTGTAGCCAAGGTCGTTGACGGCGGCCGAGAGGCGTATCTGCTCGTCGCGGAAGGTCCACTCGATACCTGCATCAACGGCAAAACCTATGCTGCTGATTCTCGATGGGTCGAAGTTTGCAAAGTCGGTAATGTGGCCCACGAAATCGTCCATTGTAACCTCACCGGTAAGGCTCTCGAAGCTGTAGCCTGCAATGTTGCTCTCGAGGGTGCCGGCCATCTTGGCGGTGTAGCTCTCCTGGCCAATCTCAATGTCGAGCTGGTCGATGTTGGCCCTGATGTGTGCCAGGCCCACAAGCATCTTGGCCCTGAAACCGAGGGTGAATACATCCTGCACGGGGAAGGTGTAGCCGAGCGAGGCCTCAAGGAAGTTGCGGCTCTCGATGCCCATACCCGAGATGTTATAGGTGCCCTGCGAGAGTGTTTTTGTGAGGGCGAAGAAGTCCTTGGGGATGTCGATGTTGGTCTCCGAGCGGAGTTTTACGCCCACCGACCAGAAGCCGCCGTGGAAGTAGTTGCCGATGGCGATAATCTGGTCGTTGAGTCCAAACTCAAGGTTGTTCTGCTCGGGCAGTTTGGAGAGGAACTCCTCGGCCGAGACGCTCTTGTGCATATAGGTCACCACGCCACTACCCTCACCATTGGGGTAGAGGAAGTTCTCGGCGGAGAGGAAGTTGCTCTCCAGCGAGGTGTAGAGGCCGCCCACTGCGGGGATTGTGAAGAATCCGCGCGAGGGTGCAAGTGCGGGGTTGAGGTCATAGCGCTGGGTGGAGCCGTTCATAAAGTAGGCGGTGCGGAGTTGTGCGTCAGCCTCTGTGCCCAGAGCAAGGGCTGCAACCGCTACGATAGCTATCTTGACTATATTTTTCATCTTTGTCATCTTTTTCTTCGGGTTCAACATTTAGTGCGCCTACTCGGCCTCTTCTGCGGCTGCTCCGCCGAGGGTGGCGAGGTCCACGGTTATACCCTCGGGAAGCAGGAGCGAGAGGGCAAGTGAGATGTACTGATTGGAGTTGAGTGCGCCGCCCGCAAGGGTTGTACCCTCAATCTTGCAGCGAATACTCTTTACCTTCGCAAGCTCCGCAAAGGGGCTGGAGCCCTCGGGAGCCTCAATGTTGAGTGCTACCGAGCAGTTCGACGAGGCGGCCTCTACATTTGCCGTACCTTCGATTGTGCCCGTTGAGGAGGCCTTGATGCTCTGGATGGGTGAGCCCTCGGCGTCGAGCATTTCGAGCGCGAGAGAGAGGTCGATGGGCAGGGTGCTAACCGATGCAATGTTGAGTACTACACTCTCAACCTCCACCTCAATATCTGCCAGCGACGAGAGGTCCACATCCTCAATGGTGGTCGTGTAGGTGATGTGGCCATCTTTGTTTGCGCTAAAGGAGATGGGGGCATCCACCGAGTAGTCGATATTGAAGGTGTAGCTATCCTCAAGGGTGATAGTGTGGGGCTGCTCCTTGTTGGTTGCGGCATTGAGCTGCAAGACGAGTTTGTCGGGCAGCAGACCGATGAGTTCCGAGAGGCCCTCTACCTCATAGACTCTCGTGGCTGCATCGTCGGGATAGTTGATAGCGCTGTCCTCGCCTGTGATGATGATGGAGGTGTGGTCGGCGGGCAGAATGGAGATGGTGGGCGTTGTGATGGTTTTGGCCACAGCACCGGCCTTGTAGCCGTCAATCTGAATAGTTGCGTCGATACCTACGCCAATGGGGTTGTCGATATTGATGCGCAGAACGGGCGAGGCGATGTTGAGTTCCATCTCCAGACCCTCAAGCGAGGAGCTGAAGTCGCCAATCTCAATCTCGATGGGTGCCAAGAGGTCGCTCAGGTCGGGCTCAACAAAGCCCGTTACGCTCTCAACCCTCAGGTCGGAGAGCTGAATCTTGGGTGTGATGACGATATCCTCGTGGTGGGTGCGGATGGTCAGATTCTGACCTGCAGGCAGTGTGAGGTCGGCTTTTATTCCGAGGTCGGCCGACAGATCCACCTGGCCGTTGTTGATAGCCAGAGCGCCGATGCCATCGAGTGTAAAGCGGCCGAAGGTTACCTCACCGCCTGTGGTGGCAATCTGGATGGGGGCTGTAGATGTGAGCTTGCCTGCCTGGTAGTTCCAAGCTGCCTCCTGGGAGGAGATGCGCAGATAGGGGGGAAGCGAAATCTCAACATTGTCAAGCTCGATGTACTCCACGGGAGAGTTCTCGATGTTGAGTTTCAGCTCCAGAGTGGGGACACCGCCTGTGGTGTTGTCCACAAGGGCGATGCTGTGAATCTCCTTAATCTCGGTGGGCAGCGAGAGAGTCTGCAAAATCTGCTCGCTCACGCTTACATTCTCGCAGATTTCGCCCGTTACGATGGTGGCATCGTAGAGCTCCAGCGAGGTGGAAATGTGCACATAGGGAGAAACGGGGGTTACGGTGCCCGCTTTGATGGAGCCCGTGAAATCCAAATCGTAGGTCACATCCTCGTCGATGCGGAGTTTTCTGTCGGCACCAATTGTCATTCCGCTGAGATCTACACTCTTAATCAGAAGGTCCACCTTCAGGTGGTCGCCCGTCATCGTGTAGTTCTCGATGTGGAAATGGTTGGGGGTAGAGGAGCCCTCGCCCGCATAGACACTCGAGTAGTCGTAGGTGTCGTCGCCCACAACCTTCTCAACGGTGAAACCTGCGGGAAGCTCAATGTTGAAATAGTCGATGTGGCGCTTGTCGCTCACGCCCGCAAGGCCACCGAGATCGAATTGGATGTCGACGAGGGAGCCCTCGCCGTTGGCACCAAAACGGATAGTCTTGATGGCGGCAATCTCCTCGGGAATCTCTATCTCAAACTCACCCTCAAAGGTGTGGGGGTCGTAGTGCATCTGGAACTCCTGACCAACCAGGGGAAAGCTTTCGGGAATCTCCATTCCGGAGGTGATACCGGCGGGCAATGCAAGATCCTTGGTGCCCTCAAAGGTGGGGATTGCAGCGTTGATGTTGCCGATGAACGAGGCGTTGATGGGGCTGATGGTGGGAATAATGCCTGTGATGGGGTCGATGGTGCCCAACTCAACATTGTAGCTCATCTGGTCGCCGAACGAAAAGCCATAGTTGCCATTCTCATCGGTCTCGATTCCCGACTCCTCAAGGAGCGATTGGAGGGTAATCTCACCTGTGGTGCCGAGTGGCACGGTGATACCCTCGGTGTCGCCGACGGTCACTTCGAGCGATATGTTGTCGAAGTTGTAGTCGGTGTTGCAGGCTACGGCTGCAAGAGCGATAGCCAGCAGTGTAGAAAAGTGTCCAAATTTCCTCATAACTATACCGTTTTTTGTTGTTTTTCTCCGATAGGTTAGTGGGTACATAACCCCAAACACGCCATAAAGATACAATTTTTTTCTTACATTATACCTTATAATATAACAAAAAGAGCATAGTGTGGCTACTATGCTCTTGGGAAGGGCCCCGAAGGGGGATTTATTTTTGCAAAGGCAGGGCCTTGATGACCTCTTTTAGGTGATGGTCGGAGATGTGGGTGTAGATTTCGGTTGTGGTGATGTCCTCGTGGCCCAGAAGTTCCTGCACTTGGCGTATGTCGGCGCCCCCCTCAAGAAGATGGGTGGCGAAACTGTGACGCAGGGTGTGGGGCGAAATGCTCTTGGTTATGCCGGCAAGACGCCCCGCGCCGGTTACGATGTTGAAGACCGACATACGGGAGAGTCCTCCGCCACGATTGTTGAGAAAGATGGTGTTGCCCGAGGCGGCGGTGGCCACCGTGGGGCGCACCTCAAGGTAGAGTCGCAGCTGTCTGAGGGCTGTGGGGCTGATGGGGACGAAGCGCTGCTTGTCACCCTTGCCTATAATCCTCACAATCTGCTCCTTCCACTCGATGTCGTTGAGGGTTAGGGCGGTGAGCTCCGAGGCGCGCAGACCACACGAGTATAGCATCTCCACTATGGCGCGGTCGCGATGGCCCGAAGTGGTGGTGGGGTCGATGGCCTCAATCATAGCGTCAATCTCCCCCAGGGTGAGCACTGCGGGCAGGTGGCGTCCACACTTGGGCGAGGTCACCTGTGAGGTGGGCGACTCCTCGAGGGCCCCAATGGCAGTCTGGTAGCGGAAAAATGCCTTCAGGGCGCTGAGTGTTCGGGCCTGTGTTGTGGGTGCGGTGCGACGCTCATAGAGGGCCACCATATAGTCGTCGATGTGGCTCTTTTCGACCTGCGAGGGAAGGGGTGAGAAGTTAAGGTGCAGGGCAAAGTCGGAGAGGTTGGCGGTGTAGGCCTCTACGGTGCGGGGCGAAAGTCCCCTTTCGAGTCGCAGATGGCGTCCCCAACTCTCGATATTTTTCTTCCATTCGTCCTGTTGTCCCTTCATAAAATCTTGCTTTTGTGGGCTAAATTAACAATTTCTTTTGTACTTTTGTGCCCATAACCCGATTTTTTTGGAGTAGAGCCACAAGAGGGATGAAAAGAAGAACCGATTTTCTGGTCATAGGTAGCGGCGTGGCGGGCTTGT
>JAEIGA010018563.1_pt1 | contig 10600 bp, 19 predicted proteins | sample 9270691 | NCBI WGS metagenome assembly JAEIGA01 (sample SAMN17057246, study PRJNA624740) | gut metagenome | biome: biome; isolation source: fecal sample | host: Bos grunniens | place: China: Xizang | collected 2019 | reverse complement strand
TCTTGATGATATTAATGAATTAAGAATAAGCCTGAAGAAGCAAGGCAAATATGCTGAAACAGAAGGCTTGTTAGAAGCAGAAACAAAAATGACCTCTGCGATACTTGGTTATCACGATTTAATAGTAAGATATGTAAATTCAGCCGACGCCCTTATTGATGACTTTGATGATGAATTTGAGGAATTTCTTGAGGATAATATATACGACCTTGATGATTATTATGAATACGGCTATTCCGATGAAGCAATAGAGGAAATCAAAAAAGAAGCAAGAAGCAAATTTATAATAGATATGTGGTCCTCTGTTATTGATGATAACTTTTATTCAAACGATGAAGCAATACAGACATTCATCAACGGCTTCAGCAAGATAGACTTGTATTTATACATCATACACAAGTCTTAAATAACAAAGGCTCAAGGCTTCAAGCCTTGAGCCGATAACAAAGGAAGGAACGGAACAAAATGAAAATAAAAAGATACTATGTACAGAACACATTAACAGACAAAACAAAAGGCTTTTCGTCACTTAAAAAAGCCGTTGAATACTGTATAACAGAAAAAAACACGGCTTTATTGATACACATAGGCGGTTATAATTTAGACTATTATAAAATAGGTGATGACTTTTTAAGTCTGTACAGCCGTTGTAAAGAATACTTAAATTCTATTGTAAAGTAATTCCCTTTACACCGTGGCACTTCACCACTTTAGCACTTTAGCGTGGTGAAGTTTGCCCGGGCGGAAACTTTAGTGCTTTACCACTTTAGTGCGTTAAAGTGGCTTGCCCGGGCGGAAGTGTATATCCGGGCGGATATATACATATATATAGGAGCTGAAGCTGGAGCTACGATGTGAGCTGCCGGCTGCAAGCTACATCCTGCAAGCTATTCCGCCCGGGCGGGCGCACTTTAGTGCGTTAAAGCGTTAAAGTGAGCTACTTTAGCACATTAAAGTGCTAAAGCTATAAAGCGGTAAAGCAAAAAATTTTTTGAAAAATTTTCAAAAAAGTGTTGACAACTGCAATATAATATGCTATAATTAGTATGTAATCAAGAGAGGCGATAAGCCGACATTGTGAGTGAGTTGCAATAAATCCCTTGTGGTAATAAGCCGACAAGCAAAAGCAATAACGCAATAAGCCCTCTCCGCTGATTGCTACAAAAATTGAAAGAGGTAAATAAAATGAAAAAGGCTGAAAGAATTGAAAACAAACTTGCTACATTATTTGAAAAGGCTGACCGCTACACAAGAGTGTATGGACACGAACACCCTAAGACAATAAAAGCGTGGCGAGCCTACGACAAGGCTGCTGCAAAGGCTGAGGGGTAACCCTCAGCTTTTTATATTTATTAACCAAAATTGCGAGCTGCGAGCTCCGCCCGGGCGCCCGCTTTAGTGCGGTAAAGCACTAAAGCATTAGTCAATATAGTCGGCGTTCAGAATAATAAAATCTTCGGGATTTCTGTTATGTCTGCGACAAGCGTCTGCAAAGTTGTAACCCCACATAGGAATTTCCTTGTTATCATTAGCGACTTTATCAATTACCCAATATTCCATCATTTGTTTGTACCTCCTTTTGTTTACATACATATTGTATCATAAATAAAACCAAAAGTCAATAGTTTTTTTGAAAAAAATAAAAAAATTTTGAGGTCCCGCCCGGGCGGGCGCTTTAGCATATTAAAGTGTTAAAGCAAAAAAAATAAAAAAATAATTAAAAAACTGTTGACTTTTTAATGTTTATATGATATAATCTATTTGAACCTAAGGAAGGAAGGCAATAAAAATGTTAGATTGTGAACTTTATGAACTTGAGTATGCACTCACTAACAACAACGAATTAATGGAGGTAATTTATAATGATTAAAGTATTAGCAGCTATGCCTACCGCTCAGGCTAAGGTACATATCAATGGACAAAATGTGAAGTTAGTGAGCTATAAAACTGTTGTAGCTGAGCTGAATGACGATGTGCTTGTAATTTATGGTTTACATTCAATGACAACAAGGCGTCATATCTCCGCTTTTATGAAGGAATATTGCAAAGGGTTAACCTATCAAACTGCAAGAACTTTATATGAACAGAGAATGACTATGAACATCGTTACGGGTGAATGCTTTGAATTAGCAGCTCGAGCTTAAGCTCGGGCGTCCGCCCGGGCGGGCGGTGAAAAATTTTTGGAAAATTTCTGCAAAATTTTAGAAAAAAGTCTTGACAAAGCAAAAAATATATAGTATAATAAAGACAACAAAGGAAAGGAAGTAATCAAAAAATGAAAAGATACATCGTAGAACATAAATATTGTGGTGCTCGCAGACTTATCGAAGGAAATGATTTTTATCACGCTTGCAAGTTATTCGCAATAGATACTAATTTTTGGAAATTAATTTCAGAAATTTTTTAAAAAGGTATTGACAAGCTACGATAAATATGCTATAATAAATATGCCAAGAGGGAAAGGACGAGTTTCTTGTTAGCCCCTTGAAAAATCCTCTTAACCTTGTAAATTGGGTCGACACAGTTTATGAGGGAGGACGAAGTAGAGCCGTAGTGCTAAAAAGTGAGTGCAACGCTCACCCTTGGTAAATATGCGAGGGTGCCCTCGGCAAGGGCTTACCGAGTAATTCGGGAGCTCGACGGAGTTAGTGAGTTCGACTCTCACCCCTCGCACCAATTATCTCTCCCCATTTTATTACCTCCTTCTCTCAGAGTCCGTCCGAAAGGGCGGGCTTTGGGCTATCTATCGTCCGCCCGGGCGATTGGTTTGAATTTATAAATTTTTTTAAAAAATAACTTGACTTTTAATTAAAATTATGATATAATAATTATAGAAAGAGAGGTAAGAAATATGTTACAGTTTATTTTTATAGGTCTTATGGTTGCTTTAATTGGTTATGCTATTTCTTGTATTGTATATATAGGGAAAAGCATTAAAAAGACAGGCAAATGGAATTGGGAAGAAACCATTTGGTTTTTCTTCAGTTGTCTTTTAATGTTTGTCTGTGCAGACTTTTATAAGATATGTGATTTCTATGGAATTTGAGGGCGGACGCCCTCACCCGCCCGGGCGATTGTGAACAAATTGTAAACAATTAAAAAGGGTATTGACTTTTGAATACTTCTGTGCTATAATTATAAATGTCAAGAGGACAAAGGGAGCATCAAACCGAAATAGGTAGTTGCGTTCGGACTTGTCAAAAGGCAAGAAGCACTTAAACTGAAATAAATTTGCATTCAGACCAAAAAACCTCTTGACAAACGGCACAAAATGTGCTATAATAAGTATGTCAAGAGGGGAGAACAAAGGGTCGATAACTGCGAGGCAGACAGATACCAATGGTACCAATGGAAGAACAGAAAGCCGACAAGGTTATCGAGGAACTTTCTTCTCTTGAAAAAAGTTGCAAATTTTTTCAAAACCCTCTTGACAAACCTATTAGAATATGATATAATAAAGATGTACTAAATAAGCAAGTGTAGTTCAGTTGGAAGAACAATAGATTTTTAATCTATGGGTCGTGGGTTCGAGTCCCGCCACTTGCACCACTATCTCGTATCTTTCATAATTACCTCCTTAGCCAAAGCCCTCTGAACTACCTCCTCAGAGGGTTTTTGGTCACGGGTCACCCGCCCGGGCGGGCGTAAAAATTTTTGGAAAATTTTTCAAAAAAAACTATTGACAAACAGATAATAATAGTATATAATATGTATGTAAACAAAAGAAAGAGGTAATCAATATGAATTTACAGTTATGTTCTCCTTACAAGAAATGTCCCTTTAATTGTCCTATGTGCATTGCCGCAACTGATGATGGTGAGGTTAATAATGTATTTAATCTCTATGAAGCTGACCGCTTCGACTATATGACAAAAGTCATAGATGCAGTTCACCGCAAGGAGGCTGTAGTTATTACAGGTGACACAGAGCCTACACTTTTCCCTATGTGGATTTCAAATATGCTCAAACTTTTATCTTTGATAGACTACGGTGGAAAGATTGAATTGCAGACAAAGAACTATAATCTTGACTACTATCTCCGTGATTGGGCAAATAACGGCTTAACTACTGTTGCATATAGTGCAACTTGCCCCAAAGATATTGACAGAATTATCGAAATGATGAAAACACACTCAAGTTACTGTAAAACAAGACTTGTTGTGTTGCTTACAAGAGAAAATGTTGACCATCTTTTTCACAGAATAATCGCAAGAGATTTCAAACAGTTTAATGAAATTACTTTTAAGGTATTACAAAATCCGGACTGCGAAAAGGCAAAAGAGGTTGTAAACGAAATTAAGGAATACGATGAAAGCAAGTTTGCTCTTGTTTTACAGGCTTTACACGAATACACAAATTGCAGTATCAAAGTTGATACGAATTGTATGGATGCCGAAGGTCGATATGAAATCTTAAGAATTAACGGAGTAATTTATAACTCTTGGTTTTAAGTTAAAGGTGTAAAGGTTAATCCTTTACACCCTCCCGCCCGGGCGGGCGTTGAAAAAAAATTAAAAAAAAGACTTGACAATTAAATAAATTTATGTTATAATAAAGACAACAAAAAAAACAAAGGAGTTGAAAAAAATGAAAAAAATCATTGCTATTGTATTGGTGATTGCGTGCTTGGGTTGCTTCGCAAGTTGCACCGCCGCAGAAAGTGTAAATCACAATCTTTCTCAGGCGGCAGACAATTTCGGCGTTGTTCGTAAAATCACAGTCTACAATGCAAGAACAGACCTAATCGTTATGGAAATGGAAGGACTAATGAGTTTGTCCAACAATTCTACAAACGAATTGGTTGTAACTTGTAAAACAGGTGCTAATGAGTACAAGAAAAATTACATTTACCTAAATGAATATGTAATTTATGTGGTTGAGGACATTACGGGCACAGTAACTGACCCTTATCACTATAAGGTACATTTCTATACTGCACTGCCTGATGTAGACTTAAATCATTAAACAAAGCCAAGGGGAAACCCTTGGTTTTTTTCTATGGGTTGTCCGCCCGGGCGATTGTGAACAATTTATGAATTTTAGGAAAAAGTATTGACATTATAATAAGTATGTGATATACTATGTATGTAAGAAAGAGAGGTAATACAAATGACAGAACACGAATACCACGAAATTGCTCACTTTGTAACAAAAAATTTTATAAGTCCCCTTTGTTTTGAGAAAAGAACACCTGAAGAAATTTTTCTTGAATACAGTAGCACTAAATTTAATGAGTTTATAAAATTCTTAAATGATTTAGGAGTTGAAAGAGAGGGAAAGAAAAATGCTTGAGAAAAATATTGAAAAAGAAAAACGAAAGAAAAGAGATACTTGGCTTCCTTATTACGAAAGAGTGACCAAAGACAAAACTAAATCAATCCCTCGTAAGAGAAAACACAAGGATGATAATTATGAATAATAAAAATGTCTTAACATCAATCGCAATCTGCGGAATTCCTTTGTGGATAATAATTATAGGTTTTATACTTGTTTTTATAGCACAATTATTTGAGTGAGGTGAAAATAATGAAGAAACTTGATGTAATTATCAAAGCCCTTCTTGGTATGGGTATTACAATGTTTATGCTTTACTGCGGACTTGCAGGAGTGCTTATGGCACAGATACTCTGAGGTGGGAGAAATCCCACCTCTTTCTTTATAAGTCGTGCGCCCGGGCGGTCGTCAAAGTGCACACTGCGGTCGCCGCGAAGTAAGTAATGTTTGTGCAATATGCCATATTGACTTTTGTGGGAAATATGATATAATTATTACAGAAAGCAAAAGAAAGAGGTAAATAAAAATGTTATATCTAATGTTAGACAGTAGTAAAAAATACTATTTTGCTAAAGTGGGATTTGCAAAGAACCCAAAAGAAAGACGGAAGCAATATTTAACTCACAGTCCTTCAGCTATAATGAGAAGCACCTGTCCTGGAACCACTGTAGATGAAGCCAATTGTCGCAAAGTTTTATCGACAATGGGTATAAGTTCAAGAAATACAGAATGGTATTTGATTAATGAAGAAACTTTCAATCTTCTTTACAGAGAAGGACTTAAAGCTTTAAAGCCTAAAACTAAATCAATCCATTTTGTTGAAAGTTATTTAATTTAAATATAGAGAGGTAAACCAAATGGAACTCACCTATTCAGAATTTATGAAACTTGCCCTTAAGCATTACAACGAGGGCGGTGACTCAGTTTATGAGTGTTGGGAAAAATATCAGTTTGATGACTATGTCAATCAGTTTGGACCTATCACAGAAGAAGCAGCTCTCAAAATTTTTGCAACATACAAACAGTTGGAGGCAAGAGGAATATGAATACAAAAACAGAATGTTATGCACTTGAAATGACACAGAAAGTCTTTATCGCACTCAAAATTCTTATCGAAACTGTCCCTTGTACAATCCGATTCGAGGACGAATGGACATATATAACAGCAAGGGAAAAAGACTTTGCTTTTATTGAAGATGTTCTCGCGAAATTCGTGTGAGGTAACTCACACGTTCCCGCCCGGGCGGGCGTCGTCAATATGCACAGAATTTTTGAAGCATCTTTGTGCAATATTCCATATTGATTTTTTGGTTGAAATGGTATATAATAATAATTGTCAAGGGGGTCCACAAGACACCATTAAGGGTGAGAGGTACACCGAGTAAAAAAAGTCCTTGAAAAAAATTTCAAAAAACCCCTTGACAAACACAACAAAATAGTGTATAATAAAGACACAATAAAACGAAAGGAACAAACACTATGGAAAACAAAACACTTATCGCAGAACTCTACACGGCAAACAAGAGGCTTGAACACTGCAAGTCGGCAAAGGCTACGGCTGATAACGAACTTGCCTATGCACAGGGAGTTATGAATGATGTCCTTGATAAGGCAAAGGCTTCATCTCTCTCACCTGCTGAAATCCTCAATGCTATGAACTACGGAAAAATATAATTAAATAAAAAGGAGAAAAAAATTATGGCTAATTTTATTGAACTTTCAAAGAGGGTTGACGCTCTTATTCTTGACAATGCTTCTATCACTTGTGAGAACCACGGACTTAAGAAAAGACTTGAGGCTGTCCTCAAGGAAAACACGGCTCTTGCTGATGCAGGCATTGACCTTGTAGAAAAGAACAAGAAACTCGAAGCTGTTATTGATGCTTACCGTGAGGAAAATAAAATTCTCTATAAGGAACGAGCAGAACTCAAGCATAAAAACGCACTTCTTACGGAAATTGTCGAAGGTCTTGAGGAAGAAGTTGAAGAACTCGACAATGAATGTAACAGACTTTCTGATGCACTCGAAGAGAATGAAGGTCAGGTAATTCACTACATCGCAGTTTCCCTTGATTTGGAACTTTGTGTTCCCCTTGTTTCCGAAAATCCCATTCGGGCAGGTCAGGAACTTATCAACAAGTGCCTTGCAAAGGGTGTTCCCTATGGTGGCTTTAAGGTCTTTGAAAAGTCAGAACTTCTCTAAAAATTTGACGGCAGAAATGCCGTCTTTTTTTTCCGTCGGTCTCCCGCCCGGGCGGACAGCAATTTGCACAAAATTTTTCTGGAAAATAGTTTATCCTTGTGCAATATGCCTATTGCAATTAGCCTTGCCTTATGATATAATTATAACTGTCAAGGGGAGGTTAGAGATAACCGAACTCGGTTAAATCGGAGTGCAAGGTTTGAAATCCTAAAAAATTTTTGAAAAAATTTCAAAAACCCCTTGACAACCTCACTTATATGTGATATAATAAATATGTAATCAAGAGGGAAACACAACACCCCTTGAAATAAAAATTTTTTCAAAAGGAGAAAACACTATGACACAGAGAGAATTTTATGCAAAGGTAATGGCTATCGAAGGTATTTCCGAAGAACTCAAGACCTATGCAGAGGGCAGAATTGAAGCACTCGACAAGGCAAATGCAAATCGTTCCTCAAAGCCCACAAAGAAGCAGACCGAGAATGAGCCTATTAAGGCAAAAATCCTTGAATACCTTGCAGACCACCCCAAGACAGTCGGACTTGACCTTGCCGAAGCAATCGGAGAAAACAAGTCAACAGTTATCTCACTTTGTACTGTTCTTGTTAAGGAAGATAAACTTACCAAGGAAGAAGTAAAAATTCCCAAGGTAGGCAAGAGAATGGCATATTCTCTTGTCGAGGTAGAGGAAACCGAGGTCGAAGATACCGAGGTGACCGAGGAATAAAAATAAGGGAGAACGGCAACAGCCGTTCTCTTTTTTGTCGTGTAGTTAGCAGAGGCTAACCGCCCGGGCGGGCGTTGAAAAAATTTTTGGAAAAATTTGAAAAAAAGTGTTGACAATGGTATTGACCTATGATATAATATAGATGTTCCAAAGAGGACAACACAAAATACAAACAATATGAAAGAGGTTAGCATTATGTCAACAATTACAAAGGAAAGAAACATTCTCGTTATCATCGGAGATAAGACCAACAGAAGATACACTTTTGATATTAATACGGGTGTTCTTTATGGTTGTTCAGGAAAGGCTCTGAAAACTAAACCCTCGGAAGCCGTAAGAGTTACCACAGACCACTCCCCTATTTTTACTATATATCATTTTTTAATGGAACGCTGGACAACGGCTCAGATTTCTGCAAATGAACGGTTAAAAAAACTGTTGTCTTTAGCCGATACTCTCACCTCCCTCGGCTACAGTACAAGAGATATTTCTCATTGGGAAATTCAGTATTTCAATGACGCCATTGTTGATGAAAAAGCAACACTTAAAGAGGTATTAAAATTCTGTAAGGAAACAAAAGAAAACGGAAACAGAATAATTTATAATGACTATGTTATTATAAAACACAGAGAAAAATTGGCACAGGCTCTTAAATCGTATGACTTAACCGATACGGAAAAAGATTTAATACAGTTTATCATTCGCAGAGAAAATGTTAAAATTAAAATTCCTGCTCTTGTAAGTTATATTAAATTCCTTATGCCGTTTTATAATAATGATTATTATGCTATCGAAAGAAAACTTGTAGAATATGTAAATATGTGTAAAGACTTAAATTGGGAGCCTAAAAAGGGTGACTTTGGCTCTCTGTATGTGCAGACAAAATTAACTTTTGAATTAAACAGACAGAAAATCGAAAGTGAAAAACTTGAAAAAAATCAGCCGAAAAAACTTTTCTTTGAAGATGATAACTTTACTGTTGTAATTCCCGTAACGGGTGAGGCTTTTAAGTTAGAAGCCGAAGCACAGAGTAACTGTGTTTATCGTTCTTATTTATCCGAAGTTATTAAAGGATATACAAACATAGTTTTCATTCGCAAAAAAACTGATGTTAATACCTCTTATATCACTTGCGAAGTCCGTGACGGAAGAATTGTGCAGTATTTAGCAAAATACAACAATTATGTTCACGATGATGAAGCACTTGAATTTAAGAAAAAATATCAGGCTTATCTTGACACATTAACATTTTAACAGAGAGTGGGGAGAAATCCCCACCTCTTTCATATCCGTCTCCCGCCCGGGCGGGCGTCGGCGTTCTGCACAAAAAGGGTGCTAAAACTTTGTGCAAATTGCCTATTGCTTTTGTGCTATATATAGTATATAATAGTCTTACAAAATAAATATGAAAGAGGTTATCCCAATGGCAGAACTTTACTTAATCATTGACACAGAAACGGCAAATGATATTGATTGTCCTTTATGCTATGACATATCATTCGCAGTTATCGACAAAAACGGAAGAATTTATACAAAATATTCATTCGTTGTTCAGGAGATTTTCAGACACGAAAGAGATTTAATGACAAGTTGTTACTTTGCTGACAAATTACCACAGTATGAAGCCGACATAGAAAACGGCACAAGGCTTTTAAGGTCAATATATGACATAAGAGAAGTTTTACACAAGGTCGCAAAAAATTTCAATGCAAGGGCAATTATGGCACATAATGCACTTTTTGATTATCGAGCATTAAACAATACAATAAGATATATTACCAAATCAAAAACAAGATATTTCCTCCCTTATAACTTGGAAATATGGGATACTTTGAAAATGGCAAGACAGACATTCGGCACAAGTGCAGAGTATAAAAAGTTTTGTGATGAACATTCTTTTTTGAATAAATTTAACAGACCACAGTTGACAGCAGAAGTGCTTTACAGATATATCACAAATAATGTTGATTTTATTGAAGCACACACGGGTGATGAAGATATAAAAATTGAAAAAGTTATTTTTTCCGAGTGCCTAAAAGCAAACCCCGACATTGAAAAAAGACTTTTCAAAACAAAAGAAGAAAAGGAGCAGATTGAAAAAGAAAAAGCCGAAAAGAAAAAAAGAAGAAAAAGGGTATTGACAAAACCAAAAGAATAATATATAATATATATGAAAACGAAAGGAGTGTTGCTAATGGCAAACGAACAGGTCAAAAGAGATACAGAGTTAAGAAATTCTGTAACGGCACAGTTAAAGGAGTTGTTAAGTCCTTTATTTGAGGACTTGGGAAATGACAAGGACAATGTATTGTCTTTCCCCACTCTTGACAGTGCAAGAAATGAAAGGTGCATAACCATTACCGTGAGTGTTCCTAAAGGCAGTCGAGATGGTGTTGA
>JAEIGA010018562.1_pt1 | contig 10600 bp, 8 predicted proteins | sample 9270691 | NCBI WGS metagenome assembly JAEIGA01 (sample SAMN17057246, study PRJNA624740) | gut metagenome | biome: biome; isolation source: fecal sample | host: Bos grunniens | place: China: Xizang | collected 2019 | reverse complement strand
TGTTGTTATAGTTAGATGAGAAGCAAGCTGTTGATACCAAATACTCGCTCATACCACCTAAATCCACTACTCTATTCACATTGTGAGATATATTGGCATTCACGCTCAAACCATAACTCAAGCTCTTTGAACGCTTATCCAAGATAACTGCATTAACTGAGAACTCAACACCCTTGTTATCTGTAGAACCGATATTACGATATTGGTAGTTATAACCACCTACACCCATCTTATATTTTAAGATAAGGTCATTAGTGCTATTCCAATAGAGGTCGATTGTTCCTGTCAAACGCTCGTTGAAGAAACCAAAGTCAATGCCTAAGTCACGGGTAATAGTAGTTTCCCATTTGAGTTTGTTATTGGCTGCAATCACATCTGAGCCACCATCGGTCAACTTCGTATCAAATCCTTCCATATATGCAGTGGAAGACGCCAAATACTCCGGACGAAGATAACCCAAATCCACATTGTTGTTACCTACAGAACCATAAGAGAGGCGTAGTTTCAAGTTGCTTAACCAATTGGCTGCACCTTGCATCCACTCCTCGTCCACGATACGCCATGCTATTGCTGCAGATGGGAAATAGCCCCATTGGTTACCTTTTGAGAAGCGTGTTGAAGCATCAGCACGGAAGGTTGCTGTCAAATAATAGCGATTAAATAATACATAATTAGCACGAGCGAAGAATGAAAGCATATTATCCGCAGGATTAACATAGGACTTACTGGTATAAGCCTTTGCTGAACCTAAATAATTGAATACCTTATCACCTGTTAAACTTGCGTCATATCCATAACCATTATAAGTACGCAACTCACCCTTCATAATCTGCATCTCTTCACCAATCAAGATACCCAAGTCGTGGTTATCAGCCCATTTCTTCTTGAATTCCAATGTATTCGTATTCTTCAAGCGACTTGATTTTTGGTCTGTTACTACCACATGTCCATAACCTGCACCTTCTGCATAGGTAAAACCATCACCTGCACGAGAAAAGTATGTAGTGGGACCATAGTAACGATCTTGGTCTTGATAGCGACCCTCGTAACCCAACTCAGTCTTGAAAGTGAACATCTTTGCAAACTTATAACTTACATAACCCTGCAAATTGTACTTATTATCTATCTTCACTCGATAGTTGTGGTCAATAGTGGTGATTGGGTCATAGAGCGAACCGAATGATTCATAATCCTCCAATCCAGTTACATTATCCTTCGCAAACAACTCTATTGGCGCATAGGCAATAGCGTTACGCACGCGACTCTCCGTCTTGGAACCTGCGTCCTGAGCTGTGTTCGTGCCTGAACCCAAAACTTGTGTATTAGAATAACGCGCGGTAAAACTGATTGTCAAATCCTTAATAGGTTTGAATTTCGCCTTGAAGTTCAAGTTATTACGATTATAATCAGAACCATACATAATGCCCTCATCATCAATACGACTATATGACAAAGAGAAATTTGCAGCCTTATTACCACCGCTCACAGTAAAACTGTGATTGCTATTCAAACCATTGTACCCGAAGGTCTCTTCTTGCCAATCTGTAACTACTTGATCTGCCCAATAAGCTTGAATATCAGGGATAGACATCACATCATCATTCACCTTTGTCTCGGTATAACGAGGGTCAAAATATTCATTGAAGTTACTTGGGATATCAGCGGTCTTACCTTTTGCACGATGGAATGCATATTCGTACTGCATCAAGATAAAATCATCAATATCAAGCATCTCATATTTCTTTGCCATCGTTTTCCATCCCATATAACCTGTATAATCAAAATGAATCTGCATTTTGTCATCCACTGTATTTTCTGCATCTTTAGTAGTGATAATGATTACACCATTCGCACCTTGCGCACCGTAGATAGCAGTAGCCGCAGCATCCTTGAGCACATCCATTGATTGGATGTCACTTGGTGGTATATCAGCGATTGAACTAACTTGGAATCCATCCACAATATACAACGGATCACTCGACTGAGTCAATGAAGTACCGCCGCGTACACGAATCTTAATGTCCGCGTCTGGACTACCTTCTGTCGTAGTAACTGACACACCCGCCAGCTTACCCTGCAATGCCTCACCAGCCGAAGCTACAGGAATGTCCTTTAATTGGTCTGCATTTACTGAACTCACTGCGGTCACCAAGTCGCGTTTCTTAGTAGTACCATAACCGGTTACCACCACTTCCTCTAGTACCTCGCTATTTTCTGAAAGCACTACATTAAGAATGTCGCCGGTGATTGTCACTTCCTTAGTCTGCATACCAATGTAGGAGAATACAAGCACTTTGGCATCTTCTGGCACATCCAATGAGTAGTTACCATCAAAATCCGTCACTGTACCAATTGAGGTACCCTTTACTACGACCGAAGCAGAGATAATAGTCTCACCTGTTGGGTCCTTTACTACTCCGCTTACCACACGAGCCTGCAGAGCCATTCCCACCATCAGGAAGGCTGACAGAAACATAGCGCGGAATACACCTAAATTCAGTTTCATAAAAAGAATTTGTTTGTGTTATTTATTGAGATTAAAATATTTGTTACCTGCACATAAAAATAACAATGCACCAAATACGGCGCAAAGATAGATATTTTCAAGCAAACTAATGTGTAAAAATTGACGGAAATACGCAAAAATATTATTTTTTGCCAAGTTCACTTATCAAAACGGCTCAGCATATGTACAACCTTCCCTCCATCGCGAGCATCCATAGCGTGTATTGCCACGAATAATCAGTCCTTGCCGACATACAGGACAGAGCATTCCTGCCTTATTGGTTTTGACATCATATACCACACCAGATGTCATTTGTTTTAGTTCATCAAGAAACTGCTGCGCGGTATATTCGCCACGCTCTATCTCACGCAATTTCTTTTCCCATAATCCTGTCAATTCTGCCGATTTGAGCAGCGGAGAAATGATGGTATGTATTAAATCTATTCCCACCTCAGTAGCCCGGATTGACTTTCCTTGTTTAATAATATATTTACGCTGGTACAATTTCTCAATGATTGCAGCGCGAGTAGAGGGGCGACCAATACCATTTTCTTTCATCGCGTCACGCAGTTCTTCATCTTCTACTGTTTTGCCGGCTGTTTCCATTGCACGAAGCAATGTAGCTTCTGTATAGTACTTAGGCGGTGTGGTTGTTTTCTCTTTTAATATCGGCTCGTGAGGCCCCAATTCTCCCTTAGTAAATGTAGGCAGTGACTTAGTTTCCTCTGACTCAACCCCCTCTTCTCCTTCCTCCTTTGTGCTTGGTCCTTTGTCACTTGGGCCTTCCTCAAAGACTTCTCGCCATCCCTGCTTGAGTACTTCTCTACCTGTCACACGGAAATCTATCTCTCCTGATTTAGCCATAACTGTAGTATTGCTCACTTCACATTCTGGATAGAAAGCCGCTATAAAATGCAGTGCCACAAGGTTGTAAACCATGCGTTCTTCTGCTGTCAGGGCATCAGGACGCATACCTGTAGGAATAATAGCATGGTGATCTGTCACTTTCTTACTATCAAAAACTTTCTTGGATTTAGGTAGCGAGCCTGCACCTTTCTTACCATCTGCTTTGAGTGCGAGCAGGGGTGTTATCTGTGGAAAATACTCTTTTATTCCTGATAGTGTATTCGGCACTTTAGGATAGATATCATCACTGAGATAAGTAGTGTCCACGCGCGGATAAGTTGTCACGCGTTTCTCATAGAGAGACTGAATAAGTTGGAGTGTCTTATCTGCAGAGAAACCGAACTTCTTATTGCAATCCACCTGTAATGAAGTCAGGTCGTACAACTTGGGAGCGAACTCCAATGCTTTCTTTTTCTCTACCGAAGTAATCATCAGCGGCAAATCCTTGATACTATTTACCAATTCCTCGCCTTGTTGCTGCGAAGTGATAGCATATTCGCCATCTTCTACAGGTATTTGGGCATTGAAAAGCGTATCTCTGTATTTTGTCTTCAGTTCCCAGTAAGTTCGTGGTACGAAATGTTCTATCTCAGATTGTCTCTTAACCACCAATGCCAGTGTAGGTGTCTGCACGCGCCCTACGGATAGCACTTGCCTATTGCGACCAGCCCCTTGCGCATACCTTAATGTATATGCGCGCGTAGCATTCATACCCAAGAGCCAGTCTCCTATAGCGCGCATCAAGCCGGCCTCATACAAGTGTTGATACTCTGATTGGTCTTTGAGTTTTGCAAATCCCTCTTTGATAGCCTCCTCAGTGAGCGAACTGACCCACAAACGTTTGACAGGACATTTACATCCCGCCTTTTGATACACCCATCGCTGTATCAATTCTCCTTCTTGTCCCGCATCGCCGCAGTTAATCACCTCATCAGCTTGGGAGATAAGCACCTTGATGATATTGAATTGTTTGTGTACTCCTTCGTCCCCATGCACTTTGATTGAGAAACGCGGTGGTATCATAGGCAAAGAGGACAAACTCCAACCTTTCCACTGCTCGTTATACTCCTGCGGATCGAGCAAGGCACAGAGATGCCCGAAGGTCCAGGTTACTTGATACCCATTCCCCTCGAAATAACCATTCTTTCGTTGGTTAGCGCCCAAGACCCGAGCGATATACTCGCCAACCGAAGGTTTCTCTGCTACGCAAACAATCATAGTTTTTTATTTACCGTTGGCTCCATAGCCGTAACCATAACCATAGCCCGCCTGCGCACCTTTAACAGCATTGAGTACACATGCCACATTGTGCATACGTTTCTGCTCAATGACATGATTGATATAATTAACCATCTCAGCAGGTGTGTATTTATAGCGACAAACGAAGATAGTCATATCTGCCACGCGATCCAAGAGATAAGTATCACTTACTAAGGCTACTGGAGCCGTATCTACAATAACATAATCATAACGCTCACGAAGTGAAACGAATAAGTCATCCAAGCGCTGTGTCTGCAGCAATTCGGACGGGTTAGGAGGAATAACTCCGCATGGTATGAGGTCAAGATTCTTGTGCTCGCCACTTGGAATGATGATATCCGCCAGCTGTACCTCAGGTTCTGCCAGATAATCAGTCAAAGCACCTTTGTTGGTTAAATTGAAGTAATTAGCTATCATCGGCTTGCGGATATCCAATCCCACCAGCGCCACTTTCTTGCCCAAGATAGCCAACGAAAGGGCTATATTGCTAGACACATAAGACTTACCATCTCCGTTGATACAAGAGGTCACCAGTATGACAGGAGACTTTGTCACAGTTGGAAGAACAAAGCGCAAATTAGTACGGATAAGTCGGAATAATTCAGCAGATACAGATGTCTCGCCTTCGTGTATCGCTATATGCTTGCCGCGTGAGTTCAAAACTAATTGTCCGAGCAATGGAGCTTGTATGCGTTTCTCAAACTCCTTCACATCATCAATCTTGTCATTGAAAATCATATAGAGATAGAGCAGACCAGCTGGAATCATCAGTCCCAAGAAGATACACATCAGTATCAATGTTTTGGGTTTAGGATTTTGACTCTTGAGGTCTCTTTGTGGCACATCCAATATCTTGGCAGGCATAGCAGTAGCTGCCAACATGAGCGCATTTTCTTCTCTTTTCTCATAGAGGAAGAGGTATAACCCTTCTTTTATCTTCTGCTGACGCAATACACGAATATACTCACGCTCCTGAGTAGGAGCATCTTTGATACGCTTGTTAAATTTGGAGTCTTGTGCCATTAGTCCGCGCTGACGAATAGTTAAACTCTCGCGCACGGAAGCAATAGTGGCAATAATATTCTGTCGCATGGAAAGCAACTGGGCATTCATCTGCTCAATAACAGGGTTATCCTCCGTTGCCGTGCGTTGGATACGCATACGCTGCAACTGCAGCGCATTATACTCCGCCAAGCCCGCAGCAAGGGATTCATCATCAATGCCTATATTGGACGGAATGAGGTTATGTCTCTTCGTCTCATCTCTCAAGAAATCATCTATATAATCTACTAAGCTGAGTTGTGTCTCTACCTCCGCTATGGCCTGCTGCTCTTTGCTGCTTGCTTCTAAGAAAAGCTGCGCTTGGGTAGCCATGTCAGCTATATTATTTTTCTCCTTATAATCCGACACCGCTTCTTCTGCCGCCAGCAGTTCGTTAGTAATGAGATTCAATCTCTCATCGATAAAAGCAGCGGTATTGGTAGCTATCATATTCTTATCCACCACAGCATTCATATTATACTGCTCTATTATCTGATAGAGAAGGGCTTTGTCTCTATCAGGCATGATAGAGGATGTGGATAGTGTGATAATATTAGACTCTTTCTTATGCTGTGTCACAGTGATAGCATTTCTATACTGCGCCACCACTATCTCCTTGCGCGCATGCGCCACGCGGTACGCAGTGTCTTGACTAAGCGGCCTATTGGCATGGACACGGATAGTACCTACTGCTGTCTCTATAGGTTCGTCTAATGTCTCCACGCGCGTCGTGGACCAGCAGAACCAACCCCTGCGAGTCTTCACTTTATATCCTTTGCTGGTGGGCACAACAGTCACGGTAAAGGGGTCGGACTCCGCTTTCTCCGTCAATTGGATATAATCTATCTTCAGCGCAGCACCCGGATACTCGCCATACCAGCGCAATCCGCTCTTGACATACGATGATTCCCACAGGTTGAGAGCATCTATTGACTGATGAAGCAGCCCTCGAGATGAGAGCACCACCACCTCATCTTCGGCAGCTTGATTACCAGCCAGCCCGAGGAGTGCAAAAGCCTCCATCTGACTGCCCATTCCTTCTTTCTGGCGCAAGATGATACTTGCATCCGTTGTCCATTTAGGGGTCTTGCGCAAATAATGTACTATTCCTAAAAGCACACAAACAGCCACACCTACCACAAACCACCACCAGTGTTCCAACACAAGGCGTACAATTTTGCGGATATCTATATCATTATTATTCTGTTCCATCTTTTGAAAGTTGAAAGTTGATATTACTTCTGTCCTGCTACATTCACTACCGTCACGATTACAGTTGCTGCACTGGCTACTGTAGAAACCATTGACAACCACAAACCGGCATTCGCACTACTAATAGCACGCACCTTATTCGGCGACACATAAATCACATCATTCTGCTGCAAATAGTAATACGGCGAGGCGTACAATTCCGCATCACGAAGGTTGACACGAGCTGTTTGCAACTTACCATCCACCTCACGGGTGATAAGCACATTGTCACGACGACCATAGACCGTAAGGTCTCCCACCGCTGCAAGCGCATCCAAAATAGTCAGACGACCGTTTCCCAAAGACACATGTCCCGGACGATTCACCTCTCCCAATACAGACACCTTCGCACCGATAAGATTTACATGCACCATCGGGTTAAGCACTTGTGATTCTAAACGCTGCTTAATGGCATTCTGCACCTCAGAGCGGGTCAAACCAGCCACTTGCACTTTGCCTAATACTGGCAACTCCACATTACCCTGCGCATCTACCGTATAGTATTGCAGCATGGGGGTAGTCTGCACTTGGGTCACACCAGGAGCAGAGAAAGCTACTGTAGGGAGATTATAGGGCACCACTGCTTCCTGATCCAAAGCAGAAACGAAAATCGTTATCGCATCTCCCGGACGGATAGTAGGTTCAGACTTAGCCTCAAAAGTAGCATTAACTGTATTCATCACAGACTCATCCGCATTATACAGATAAGTCATTTGCTTCTGGGTCACACAACCTGCGAGCAAGCACAAGCACTGCGATAGAATAAAAAAGTGAAGTATTTTTCTCATGGTTCTCATAATAAGCGGCTGCAAATTTACAACTTTTTTTTTACATGAGCAAGCACCCGGGCATAATTAACTATAAAATTTGCGTTTTTTGCAAAAAAAACATGATACATGATACATGATACATGATACATTAAACATTTTTTATTACCTTTGCATGACATTTTGTCATGTTTAACTATGAGTCCACAAGAATTACTATCTATCAAACAGCGTTTCGGCATTATCGGCACGAACCCTATGTTACACCGCGCTATTGAGATTGCAGTGCAGGTAGCACGCACCGACCTAAGTGTATTGGTGACGGGTGAGTCTGGTGTCGGAAAAGAGCATTTTCCTAAGATTATACATGCTTATTCATCCCGCAAACATGGTGCTTATTTCGCCGTCAACTGCGGAGCCATACCAGAGGGTACTATCGACAGCGAGCTTTTCGGGCACGAGAAAGGAGCTTTTACGGATGCTAAAACCGAGCATAAGGGTTACTTTGAGATAGCCGACGGAGGCACGCTTTTTCTAGATGAGGTAGGCGAACTACCACTCCAAACACAAGTACGTTTGCTGCGCGTTCTGGAGACGGGCGAATATCTGCGTATGGGCTCCAGCACCGTACGCAAAACCAATGTACGCGTGGTGGCTGCTACGAACCTAGATATGCGTAGAGCTATCGAAGATGGACGGTTCAGAGAAGATCTCTATTACCGCCTCAATACAGTGGAGATACGCGTGCCGGCACTACGCGAGCGACGCGAAGATATACCTCTTCTATTCCGTAAGTTCGCAGTCGATTTCTGCGACAGATACCACATGCCTCCTCTCTCTCTCAACGAGGAAGCTACACAACTGCTCAAAGGTGCGTATTGGCGTGGCAACATACGCCAATTGAAGAACTTAGCAGAACAAATTTCCGTCATCGAGATGGACCATCAGATCAATGCCGAAACGCTTAAACACTACCTTCCCCAAGAAGAACAACAGCATGGATTGGTGGTGCGTACCAACACCCAGCAAGCAGCTGCTAAAGACTACTCACAGGAGTTAGGACTGCTCTACAATATGCTCATGCAGACACAGAAAGAACTGCAAGAATTAAAGAAACAGATTATGAGCGGCAATATAGAACTGCCGGAGGAGCATGCACAACCCATACCACCTACTCTACGACAAGCACCAGAGGTGCAAGAGGAATGGGAAGAAGTGGAGCCTATCACTGCATCGGTCAGCATTGAGCAAACCACACGCGAACTCATACAACGCGTATTAGAACAATGCGGAGGCAATAGAAAAGAAGCAGCTGAACAATTAGGCATCAGCGAACGAACATTATATCGTAAAATCAAAGAATATGACTTATAATTTACTTCCGCGACGAGCTTGTATAGTACTTGCACTCTGTGCTGTGACACTCATAGGTTGTAGTATCAGCTATAAGTTCAATGGGGCAAATATCGACTATCAAACTACCAAGAGCATTTCCATTGCCGATTTCCCTAATAACGCCGCCATGGTCAACCCTACTCTAAGTGCGAACTTAACAGAAGGTATCATTGACCTTTTTCAGCGCCAGACACGCTTGCAGATTTTACGCAAAGGAGGCGATCTCGAGTTAGAGGGCGAGATTGTAGGATACGATATCAGCCAAGGTGCTATTTCTGCCGATAGTTACGCATCTGAAAGCAAACTCACTATTCGTGTTACTGTGCGTTTTACAAATAACATTAGACCTGAGGAATCCTTTGAGAAGACTTATTCTGCCTTCCAGACTTTCGACGCAAGCCGATTGCTGACCGATGTACAAGATGAACTTTGTGCAGTGATGATCACCGAGATCGCCGAGAGTATCTACAACGACAGCGTGGCAAGATGGTAATAGAAAAAGAGCAGCTCAAACGAGTTGCTCTTTTACAATTCCAAATTCTCAATCTGAAATTTTATTCAGCCGGAGTCTCTGCTGGAACCTCTACAGGTGCTTCCACTGGCACTTCAACAGGCGCAGCTACTTCTTCTACCTCAATTGCTGATTTCTCTGTTGCGTCATTCTGACCAACATTAAAACCAACTGCAGCGATAGAGAGCACTACAATAATGATAATAAGTGTCCAAGTGGTTTTCTCCAGGAAATCAGCTGTTTTAGGAGCACCCATCACTTGGTTGCCTCCAGCGAATCCGTTTGCCAAACCGCCGCCTTTACTATTCTGAACCAACACAAGGAGAGTTAGCAGCACGGCTGCGATAACGATTAAGATTGTAATGAATGTGTACATAATATTTTTTTTCTTTTAAATTATTTACGCCTTTTATGCTCTCACTATCCGCAGAGAACACATATCACGGCACAAAATTACTACAAATTTTTGGAATGCGCAAATAAATAGGCATTTTTTTTGCCAAATAAAAGTATTTTTTGTGTTTTGAGGGTAGGTATAAGGCGCATATGCTCGCATGACGGCATTTTTATTGCTAATAACTTTTATCAGACAATGGGTCTGGAGAGAGCCAGATAGCCTGCGCTGATGTGTAGCACAGCAGGCAAGCGAGGAGTAATATGGATTTGATGCGGGGCATAGCTATGATTATAATCTTATCATTCATCCGCATACACCTCGATACTTATGCTTTGGCTTGATTTTATAGATATATACTTTGCATGATACTTGTTCTTTCCAATCATATAATATTGGAGTGAGAGTGTCTGACTCATAGAAACTGCATTGATCCCATATAAGTTTTCGTATCCGCTGAATAGGCACCCCCTCAGAAAAAATATAATCATAATTTTCAAAATCAAGAGAGTCCGTCTCAAAATTACCATAAAAAGATGGGCGACCACCATATTCCCTTTGGTCCAAAT